>Ga0209542_10000194_pt1 | contig 152294 bp, 161 predicted proteins | sample RifCSPhighO2_01_FD_184028 | JGI IMG/M metagenome (GOLD analysis project Ga0209542, IMG submission 184028) | Soil microbial communities from Rifle, Colorado - Rifle CSP2_plank highO2_0.1 (SPAdes) (version 2) | ecosystem: Environmental > Terrestrial > Deep subsurface > Rock core/Sediment ... | reverse complement strand
ACAAGGAGCGACGAGCAATGACCAGAATTTGGGCAAAAAGAGAAAAGCAAATTGAGCAGGTGGTCAATAATACGGCAGGAATGTACGGAGACGTACAAGGTTTGATTGGCACGGCCATACAGCCGATTGCCGCTTTAGAAGCTGGCCATGAATTCACGGAAAGTGAGGAGGAGAACGAAGAAGATGATAAACCAGAGGTAAAAAACAAACAGTGAAAGAATCTATTGATCCAGAAGACATTCCATTTTAATTTGTATGGAAATTGAATCAAAACAACAAATTCTTGAACGACGGAAAGAGATTGAGCAGGAGCTCATGGACATGCTCAAAGAAACGAAGAGCGATTTTACTTTGGATCATGTTCGGGAGGCTATTTTCCACGAGGAGGATAACGACGACATGATGAAGGTCGTGGCTATGTTTGATCGCGGCGGAGACGCTTCAGAATTGAGCAATGTGCTCGAGCTGGTGACTGACGCCTGGAATTACTTTCCGCACAAGGTTCTCGGCGGTATCTCCCCGGCCGAGAAGTTGCTGGAGCATCAATCTCAATCGCCTTTGTATGAATGTCCGGAATGCAAACTGAAGTATCAAGAAAAGAAGTGGGCAAAAGCATGTGAGGCGTGGTGCCGTGAGCACAAGAGCTGTAATTTGGAAATAACCGCCCACGCTGAAAAATAAACATGGCAAAAACAACTAAAAAGAATTGGGAACCACGCAAATTACCAGAGGGCATGACCTTGGCACAGATGGAGGAAATATTCCTTGATCGTTTAGCCAATCTCATCGTCATGGATTTAGATTACCAATATGAGCAAAAGCTCAAAGCTAAAAACAATGAGAAAAAAGAGGAACCCAAAATTTAAAGTAGAAGTGATTTATAAAGACGTCCCGGACAAGAAAGACCGGGTACGTCAGCTCTGGGATTTGCTGGTTGCCTTACCCGATCCGGAGAAAGCAAATAATAAAAGCCGTGATTCCATCAAAAAAGAAAATTGACGAGTTAAAGGAATTGGTCAAGAGAGATTTCGGTGTTGAGTGGACTGATCGTGATGCTTCGGACGCCGCCTTTAATCTTGTTAATTATTACGATGCCCTGATGAGATTCGCTGGGGAGGATATTCAGAAGTATATCGACACCGGCGAGCCGAGTTTTGCAGGACCGGACTATGATAAATGGCTAGCAGAGCAAGCGGAGATCGTTAAAAAGATTCAGGCGGATAGAAACTCTAAGTCCAAAAAGTCGAAGGACTAGAATTTGTTAAGCGATTATGACACGGCATAATTTACTTACTCAAATTTCATCTTTTTAAATCTATAAAAATGCGCTAAAATACAACTATATGAAAAGACTCCTGATCACAACTTTCATTTTTGGATCAATACTCGTCGCCGGCTCGGTAAATGCCCAAATGATGGGTAATTTTTCCAATACTCAAGTTGATTGGAACGAAGTCGTTGAGCACACTGCCCGCGAAGAACAAGAAGGTAAGGAGCTTTGGAATAAACTGCAAGCCAAAGATGTCACTTGTGAAAATCTAAATGATGAGCAATACGGAGTGCTCGGTGAATACTTTATGGGACAGATGGCCGGAGATTCGCATACCGCTATGAACGCCATGATGATTCAGGCGCACGGCGAGGATGGCGAAGAGCAGATTCACATTGTCATGGGTAAACGGCTCTCAGGGTGCGATACCTCGGCGGCATTTCCAGCTATAAGTGGTGGCTGGATGCCTATGATGAATATGATGTGGGGAGGGTGGTCGTCTCCCTTTGGCAGTAATAATTCAACAAATAATATGATGAATTTTGGATTCGGGCCTTTTGGCGGTTTCGGCTGGATTTTTATGATTCTCTGGTGGGTCTTAATAATCGCTGGCATTGTCGCGCTTATCAGGTGGCTCACGAGCCAGTCGCGCGGTACTCACCGTAATGAGAAATCCGCGCTTGAAATTTTGCAGGAACGTTACGTCAAGGGTGAAATTAACAAGCAGGAATTTGAGGAAAAGAAAAAAGATTTAAGTTAGACTGTTATGAAAATCGGCATTATTTTACAATCCAACAATCCGGAACATATTTGGAACACGTTTCGTTTCGGCATCACTTCGCTTAAAGCTAGTCATGATGTGACTATATTTTTGATGAGCGAGGGAGCCGAACTTGATACCATTGCCAACACAGAACACTTCGATATCTCCAAGAAGGTTGCCGAATACAAGGAATTGAAAGGAGACCTGTATGCATGCGGTACGTGTTTGGAAATTCGCGGTAAAAAGGAGGCTGGAGTCTGCCCGGTCTCTACCATGACGGATTTACTCAAAATGGTTGAGGAGAGTGATAAGGTGCTCGTGTTTGGATAAGAAGTTTTGTTAAGCAAATATGACTCGGTGTGATTTGCTTAATATTGTTTAAGTTAAGCAAATCGTCCCAAGCTCTCAAATTTGGTTTTACGGCTCGTCAGTATCGCAATTGGTGCAAAGCTCTTACTCTTGGCACAAAGCTCGCCACAAGGGCACACACGTGGCAACAATCGGGGCGTTTACTTGGGAGCCGATGCGGTCTGGAATGATCCGGATTTTTCTGATAAAATTATGGTTGTAAAAGGCAGGTTCCATGTGTTTAGGCATAAACGGTTGAAAAGTCCGGAATGATGCCTGCCTCCGGCAGGACGAGCTCCAAAAGGTCTTTAATCTCTCGGATATTTCGGAGTATTCCGTTCCAATTCAATTCCCCTTTGGGCACCAGACAGGAAATACGGGCCGTTAGCTCAGTTGGTAGAGCACTTCCATGGCATGGAAGGGGTCAGGAGTTCGAGTCTCCTACGGTCCACCAAACGAAACATTGTCGGAATTAAGAATAAGGAGCGATTTTGGCAGGGGCTATTTCTGAAAGCATTAAATCCATATGCTAACTATAGTATGTAGCACCAAAGTTAGCAAGTGCGTATACTAGAGTTATCAATATGAAGAGGGAAGTTTTAATCAAATTTGGTCAAAAAGTCCGTGAGGAGCGGGATAGGTTAGGTTTATCCCAAGAAGAACTAGCCGGTCGTGCAGGCGTACATCGAACTTATGTTGGAATGATTGAACGAGCGGAAAAGAATATAACCCTCATCAATATAGAGAAATTTGCGAAAGCCCTCGGTCTATCGTTGAATGAAATAACCAAACTTTAAATATGGCAAACTCTGATTTTTTGCGAAAAAATAAAAACCAACATAGTATCAAAAATTCCATTTCAAAAAAGATGGATGGTGATATTGATGTTGCTGTGCAAAAACTTCTTGCGTATTTACGAAAAAAATATCCCGCTCTCACTTTCGAACATAAAAAGAAACTTTCTCTTACGGTGATCATTTCCGATCTAGCTAAGCAATATCCTCAATACGCAAAAGATTTTTCTACCGTTATGAGTAAAAGTTTTATGAAGCCGGACGGTGGTTTTCTCTATGCAACAGACAAGAAAGGAAATAAGAAACTTATTCTGGTTGCCGAAGTAAAGAGACAGGGAACGAACGATAAGCGAGCAACGGAAGGATTGGCAAAACAGGCGAAAGGAAATGCTATTGAAAGGTTAGGGAAAAACTTAACGGGCGTAAGGGCAATTTTTAAGAAAGAAAGTATGATTCCTTTCGTCTGTTTTGGAAGCGGACACGATTTTCAAAATGAATCTACAATTCTTGATCGTGTAGTGACAATGAACGATTTCTTCCCTTTGAATAAGGTTTTCATCGAAAAAGAACACCTGCCATTTGAACCAGTATCGCTATTCTTTCGCTACAAAGATTGGAGTACTAAGGAAATGATGAAGATACTAACAGATGTCGCAGAAGAAGCGATTGCGTATCATTTTAGCTAAGCATTCTCTTTTTCAAGAATCCAAAGCATTTCTTTTACTTTTATATCTCTATCGCGGAGATTTCTTGAGCCACGATAGGTATTGTAGTCTTGCTCCATCAATTCCCATTTTCCGTAGCGTGAAAGAATACTTTTGAATTTCTCAATTGGAATTATTCCTTCGTTATTGTAGGAAATTGCAATAAATTTTGCTCGCGTATTTGCTAACAATTTATCCATCGCTTCTTCTGCAAGACTTTTTTTATTGTAAGCAGATTTATTCCATTTTTTTGCGATACCACTTACACCGTCCTGTATTTCACGCTCCCTACCCTCATTGATAATATTAAGCATAAAATAATTTGAGCCATATGGATGTTGATTGTAAGGCGGATCATAGTAAACTAAGTCAAAAACTGGCAAATTGTTGTCTTTTACTAATTCGTTAATGTCTTGCTTGTGAACGAAAACAGGGCATTCAAAATCTGAAAAAATCGGAGTATCAAGAGATATTTCCTGCATAATGCGAGTAAGTGCATTTTCGCCTTGCCCACCAAAGTGACCAATGCCATTTCGTTTATGAAAACCCTTAAATACTCCGGATGTGTTGTTGTGGACTGAAGCCTTTACAAGTAGCGTGGCAAGACAAAAATGTCTATACGGTTCTGGTATCTCATCAATCAACTTACGAACATTATCAATAATTCTCGCGTTAGTGTTTGTGTAGAAAACTCTTTCGCCATCTTTTACCTCTTTATCATTTTGGGGCGCGTAGTTTTTTTCTATGAACCCGGGTTTTTTTGATTTTATCTTTAGTTTATTCTTATTGAGCCAATCAATATGTTTTTCCAATTCCTCAATGTTTATTTCTGATCTGTTGGCGAGATAAGCACGATTGACTGTTTCGGAATAATCCTCAAGGTCATTCACATGGATTTCGCTCGCAAATGCTTTCAACAAGCGAGCCGATGCACCACTTCCAACAAATCCATCAAATACAACCAATTTCTTTTTTCCTATTTTATCGCGGATTTTTGAAAAACCTTTATACAAAAAGGGAAGAAGGCGGCGTTTATTTCCGATGTAGGTTATGAGATGAGAACTGAAAAAAGGATTTTTCAAATCTAAATTATCAACCTGATCGGCGGAGAATAAACTAATTCTTGTTTGTGGTGCGTAGGTCTTCATATCTTGATAACTATAGTATACATGATGTAGAATGGTGGAGCAAGTATGAAAAGGGTAATTTTTTCCGAAAAAGTGGATTTGATAATGAAAGCACGCGAAGCGTTGCTTTCTGCTGTCCAAATTTATAATAACCCACTTATTTCGTTCAAAACAGAGAGCTTTATTGTGCTTTCGCTAATTGCGTGGACATATCTTCTGCATGCTCACTATCGGACGAAAGGTGTGGACTACCGGTATTATACAAAAATCGGAAAGCGTAAGAAATACGATAAAAAACCAGATGGCAGTATTAAATATTGGGACCTAAAAGAATGTATATCAAAAAATGATTCTCCTCTTGATAAAGATACATGCAACAACCTCGTCTTTCTAATAGGTCTACGAAATCAAATTGAACATCGCAAAGCAAATGGCCTTGATTCTTATCTATCTGCTCGATATCAAGCATGTGCATTGAACTTCAATTTCTATCTTAAAAAACTTCATGGTGAAAAATACGGCTTAGATAAGAATCTTGCTCTAAGTTTGCAATTTGCGGAGCTTGATTATTCACAATCAAAAACCATTAAAGACAAGGAAGGATTTATTCCTCAAAATGTAATTTCATATGTCGCAGATTTTGATAATAAATTATCCGAATCAGAAATTAAAAGCGATAGATTTGCCTATCGTCTTTTGTTTGCCAAAGTTTTAGCAAAACGCAAAGGTCAAGCTGATCGCGTGATTGAGTTTATTGATCCAAAGTCTAAGCTGGCAAAAAATATCTCAAAAGAGTACTGGATAAAGGAAGAAACCGAAAAACAAAAGTTTACTGCCACATTAGTAATTCAAAAAGTTAAAGCCGCGGGATTTAAAAATTTCACAATGCATCAGCATACTCTTTTTTGGCAAAAGCGTGATGGGAAAAATCCAAACAAAGGTTTTGGTGCGATGGTGGTCAAGACTTGGTATTGGTATGAAAATTGGGTAGACTACATCATAGGTGAATTAGGAAAACTGAATCAGAAATAGCCCCTGCCAAAATCGCGCCAAAAGAAATCAGCGGAGCAAATGGAAAATTCCTCCCCAAACCCCTCCTTTTCCATTTGCGACATCCAAATTCAAAAACAAATGAGTCGAAGTTTTGGCAAATCCTTTCCCCAAAAAATAGTTTTGCCAAAACTTCGTCCGCATTGTTCCGCCACCTGCCCGAATACTTGGAGGGCAGAACACCAAAGAAAAATGTCCTTTCCGCTTTCAAGAAAAATTTCACCCCCGCCAAATCAAGAAAGCAAGAGACATTTTTCTTTGGTGTTGCCGAGAGAAGCGAGGCAGTGGCGGAACGATTCATTCTCGCTCAAAAAAAGTTCGAGCAAATGATATAATGACACCACCATTTCGGATTTGCCGAAGAAGTTACGAGAAGCCAAAGGGCTTTTGCAAGAGAAACTGGCAAGATTGGCCGATATCGCCAACAACACGCTTATTAAAATGGAATCTGGTGAAAATAAAAACCCGACATTAGACACGCGGTTCTGACTTTTTCAAACAAACACCACCAAATACAAACATCTCCCGCAGGGGAGGTATTTTTATTATTCAGGCTTCCCAAAAAGACGTAAATATTGTATTGTATATCGCATGGAATCTACTCGAAGCCCTGGAGCTCCTACATTAGACCAAGATCAGTTACCCCCGCCGACCGGCAAAAAAATCGGCAAGATCCGGGCAAGTTACCTACTCACCATAGAATCTTTCGAGCTTCTCAAGAAAGATAAGGAGGTGATGTTGTTTACTATCCTTAGCGTGGTCGCCAACATAATCGTCTGCGCAATCTTTGTAGGCCTCGCCCTCGCAGTATTATTTTTCGCCAAAGACGCGGCTTGGATACAAGATCTGGAAAACAATGAACGTCTAGCGAGCGGCATCGGATTTGGCATATTTTTCCTCCTCTACATCTGCATCTACTTCGTGACGGTCTTCTTTGAAGCGGGCGTGGTGACTATCGTATATGCACGCATCAACGGCCAAGATTTAAGTTTTAAAGATGGTCTACGTAACGCCCAGGCTCATGCGGGTAAACTATTTGTCTGGGCGCTACTAGCCGCCACGGTCGGGATGGTATTGCAATACATCGCCGAGAAATCAAAACTCCTTGGTCGTCTCATGGCGTATTTTTTGGGGGCGCTCTGGAGCATTGTGACATTTTTTATGGTGCCGACCCTGATACTGGAGAATGCGAGTATCAGCGAGTCTATCAAGCGATCCGGTGCAACATTCAAAAACACCTGGGGAGAGACTATTATTATCAATTTCTCTACTAGCTTATTTTTTGCCGGACTCATGTTGGTCGCGTTTTTGCTCTTTCTGGCAACCCTGCTCACTGAAAATATGTATATCATTGTGCCCGCAGGAATACTGTTCGCTCTATTTATGGTTGTCACTACGATTGTATCGGCCACCCTCAACTCGATATTCCGTGTCGTGCTCTACACATATGCTAAATATCAAAAATTAAGCGACGACTTTACCCCAAACCTTATTTTAGGAGCCATTAAAAAACAAGAGCCGCATATATGATGAAAATATTTAGAAAACTCATCCGCGACAACATGCCTGTTATCATGGAGGCTCAAGGGAAACACCTCAAAACGCGTATACTAAACGATGAGGAGTTTTTGCCAGCGCTTGAAAATAAACTACTCGAGGAGACCCAAGAGCTCCGCACCGATCCCGCGGAATCCAAACCTGCAAAAATAGCCTATATCTACGAGATACTCGACTACATTGTCCGCGCTACCGGATCCACGCCCGAGCAAATCGAGACCATCCGCAAAGAAGATTTTGTAAAAAAAGGCGGTTTTGACAAAAAACTGTTTTTGGAGGGAGAAGGAGAATAGACCTATACCTGATCGTCGCCCGCGAAAATAAAAAAACCGCCTTGTGCGGTTTTATGCGGTGTGCGATATTCCCTGAAGCACCTGCATCATCGTCTGATGAGTATCTCCATCATTGAAGATTATTTTGTGAAAGAGCGGCTCCTTGTGGACCTCCTGATAGCTTTTGGAGAGCTCTATCATTCGCTCATCCATACCATCCTCAAGGTGCAGACGCCGACCTGCAGACTCCATACTATCCCCACGCCCAATCATGCGTTTTAATAAGGTTCTATTTGGATCCTGCACCCGCAGATAAAAACTTGTAACCGAACCGGGCGACCTATCCCGTACAAAGCGGCGAAACGGCACCAGTGACTCTGGCGCAAGAATACGGATATATATCTTCCCCGTATCAGCAAGTGCGGCTTCGACAACATCTCCTAGGACGCCATACTGATAGTCCCCCACTACCACAGAACAAGCAAATCTCCCCGCACGAGAGAGTACCTTAAACTTGTCGGGAGAGATGATCGTATTTTCCCAAGATCTGTCTGAAGGTCGCGCGGGGCGGGTCATCACTCCGGGGAGCGGAGAGAATAAGACCTTATACCCAAGCAAATCATCGGTAGCCGTGCTTTTGCCCACACCACCCATGCCGGTCAATGTTACTATCTGCGTCACCTGCTGTTGAGACATCACTCTGACTCCTTTCTTTACAAGGGGCAAATTTATTCAAACTATACAAAGCGGTACCAAAATATGCAACTACAGGAAACATTTGCGTACCGCCAGCCGTTGTGTATAATGTAGGGCGTCGAGATCCTAAGTCTTATATGCCATAATACGCTCATGAGTTATCTTGAGACCACCGAAGTACCGCAAACAGATGAGGAGATCCTCGAGGCTTCGGTCAAAAATCCAGCGTTGTTTTCCCTGCTTGTAGACCGCTATCAGGAGCCTCTGTTGCGGGCGGCTTTCGGCATCGTACGGCAAAAAGAGGAGGCCGAGGATATCGTCCAAGAATCTCTCACCAAGATATATCTCCACGCCGGTAAGTTCCAAAAGCAAGAAAATGCCTCATTTAAAAGCTGGGCATACCGCATCGTCATAAACAACGCCATATCCCACTACCGCAAGGTCAAGCGCATCCGCGAACACCAGACGCCGCTCGACCCGGAAATATACGAAAACCTCCCCGGCAAGGAAAATTTCCAGGAGCGCACAGAGGCTAAAATACTTGCTGACCAGCTTCTAGCAAGCGTTCCCGAGGATCTGCGCCGCGCCATTGAGCTCTATTATATGGAAGGCAAATCCTACAAAATCATCGCAGAAGAGGAGGGCATCCCCCTTTCTACCTTGAAAATGCGGCTATTTCGAGCTAAAAAACTGATAAAAAACTTTATCCAATTACAAGCGTAATATATTGTATGGAAACAACCTCACCAAAACTCAAACAGCGTATTATGCGCCGTGTCTATGGCATCTGGTTCGTCAAACGCGTCCTCCCTCGTCTTGTGGGAGAGACTATAGTGGTATATATAGCAGTCACCCAGATTGCAGCACACGTATTCATCAATCATGTCCTCGCAAACGCAGTGCTACACACCTTTAGCCGCTCACCGATCACGATTTTCAACTATTTTGCCAATGCTTTCATCAACTCGGAAGTCTTAGTACAAACCATGCTTATGAGCTCTGTGGTGCTCGCTGGATTTATGCTACGAGATATCGTACGAGCCAGTCGACTTCTTAGCTCTCACCCGCAACACCTCCAAGTTCGTAACTTTTCTCTCTAGTGCTCGTTGTATAAATAGGAAAAGGTCGCACCAAATTTCATAGGCTAATCAATCCCGCGCTAAGCGGGATTTGTGTTTTTGGTGCAAAATCGGTGTGCCCAAGGCATACATACAAAAAACCCTAGAAAAACAGTCCTGATTGACGAAATAGCCTTATTTTAGTACAATAAAACCAATTATTTTAGTAATTCGCGGACGCCCTGTGCTTTGCCGCCACAAAGAAAAATCACCAAAAATCTTGCACACCACTGTTCAAAAACGGCAAAAAGCGCGGCATCCAGCTAACAACGAGCTAAAGCGAAATTTCGTTGATTCAAATTGGACACGACTATGGTTTGGATAACGCAAATGAGCATGACGCTACAATCTTATGGGAACAACGACAGCAATTCTTGCCGGGTTGCTTTCGCTAGCTGCAGGAGCGGGTATCGGCTACTTTATCCGACAACTTCTCTCGCAACAGCAAAAGAACTCGGCAGAACTCAAGGTAAAGCAGATGCTTCTGGATGCCAACACGGAAGCCAAGGAAGTCCTACTCGGCGCTAAAGACAAGGCGGTAAAAATCGTTGAGGAGGCCGCGCAAGAGGAGAAACGGCGGGAAGAGCAAATCCGAAAACTTGAAGAGCGGGTAACACGGCGGGAAGAGATTATAGACAAAAAATATACCGAGGTAGAGAAGGAGTCTCAAAGTCTCAAACAGCAAGCCGAACGCCTCAAAGAAGCCAAGGCCAAACTTGATACTCTCGAGGAGACCAAACAAAAAGAACTCGAAAACATCGCCGGACTTACCAAAGAAAAAGCCCGGGACGAGCTCCTGGCGTCTCTGGAAAAAAATTATGAAAACGACATCCTCGCCCGTCTCCAAAAACTGGAGATGACGGGGCATGAAAAGCTCGACCGTAAGGCCAAGGAGATCTTGGCGACTATCGTCCACCGCCTCGGGACGTCAGCCGCATCAGAGTTTACTACCACCACCGTATCTATCCCCTCGGACGACATTAAAGGCAAGATTATTGGCAAAGAAGGCCGCAATATCCGAACACTCGAGCGAGCAGCTGGCGTAGAGATTATTGTGGACGACACACCCGGGTCTATTGTTATATCAGGATTCGATCCGGTCCGCCGGCATGTAGCCAAACTGGCGCTTGAAAATCTCATCTCGGATGGCCGCATCCAGCCTGCCCGTATCGAGGAGGTGGTAGAAAAAGCAAAGCAGGAAATAGATAAAATCATTAAGGAAGCGGGGGAAGCAGCCGCATATGAAGTCGGTGTGTTTGACATTGATCCGCGCCTGGTCCATCTTCTGGGACGCCTCAAATTCCGTACCTCATACGGCCAAAATGTCCTCCAACACTCTGTTGAAATGTCGCATATCTCCGGCATGCTCGCCTCCGAGCTTGGAGCGGATGTGATGGTCGCCAAAAAAGGCGCGCTGTTCCATGATATCGGCAAGGCCGTAGACCACGAGGTACAGGGTACACACGTAGAAATTGGCCGACGAATCTTACAAAAATTCAAAGTAGACCACAATATCGTCCAAGCCATGCAATCTCACCACGAGGAGTACCCCTACGAGACGCTGGAGTCTATTATCGTACAGGTAGCGGATGCCATATCCGCGGGACGTCCGGGAGCACGCCGCGATACGGTAGAGAACTACCTGAAGCGCCTGGAAGAGCTTGAGACTATCGCGAACTCGTTTTCTGGTGTTGAAAAATCATACGCTATCCAGGCGGGACGCGAGATTCGCATCTTCGTATCTCCAGAACAAATTTCTGATTTGGAAGCCAGAAAGCTCGCCCGAGAGATAGCAAATCGTATCGAGTCGGAGCTCAAGTACCCTGGCGAGATCAAAGTAAACGTCATCCGCGAGACTAGAGTGATTGAATACGCGAGATAACGCTTCCCATCGAATAGCGAATAAGAAACGAATTTACGAATTAAAATCTATTGCGATTCGTTGATTTGTAATAGACTCTCAATGAAAATCCTCTATTTTGCAGATACGGTCGGCAAATTGGGACGCGAGGGTATTACCCGCCAGCTCCCCCTTTGGCGCGAGACGTATCAGCCCGATGTCGTTATTGTAAATGGCGAGAACCTGGCACATGGCAACGGCATTGGCCGCACACAGGCCGCGGAGATGTTTGCTACAGGTGTAGATGTCTTGACTGGTGGCAACCACAGTTTCGAGGGGCAAGGCTCCCTGGAGATACTCGCCGACCCAGAAGTACCAATTATCCGTCCTGCAAACACATCATCAAAACTCCCCGGCAGAGGCTACATATGTATACCCGCAAAAAATGGCCAAAAAATCCTGATAATAAATCTCATCTCCCAAGAGGCAGGCAGGTACCACTACGACTCTCCATTTGATGCCTTGGATACCATACTCGCAAAGACTACAGGCGAAGCTAAGCACATTCTAATTGATTGGCATGCAGAGACCACCTCGGAGAAGGCCGTTATGGGCTGGTACGCAGATGGCAAAGTATCAGCGGTCGTTGGCTCACACACCCATATTCCTACCGCGGATGCCAAAATACTCCCCCAGGGTACCGGATATATATCGGATGTTGGCATGACCGGCCCATACAATTCGGTAATTGGAGTAGACCCCAGTGACTCTATAGAGCGATTTACTAAGCAATTGCCCATAAAGCCAAAAATCATCGAACAGGGGCCTATTGAGATCAACGCGGTCTTTATAGAGACCGAACCGAACACCGGAAAAACTGTCCACATTGAGCATTTGCGAAAAGTTGTTGAAAAATAAGGGATTTAGTATAATCGAGAATATTAAGGTCGAGCCATTACCCGCTAAAAATCTATCACTATGAACAAAGCAGATCTTGCAGAAGCAGTAATGAACAAGCTCGGCAGCACTAAAAAGGCGGCCGAAGATGCAGTAGATACCGTTTTTGACACGATTACCTCATCCATGGCCAAAGGCCAAGAGGTAAGTGTAGCCGGATTCGGCGTATTCGCTGTAAAACACCGTGCAGCACGTGAGGCTAGAAACCCGCGCACTGGCGAGAAGGTTAAAGTACCAGCAGCAAAAGTACCGAAGTTTCGTGCTGGCAAGGGCCTCAAAGACGCAGTAAAGTAAACGTTTTGTTTCCGGAAACAAGACAAAAACCACCCCGCGAAACTGGGGTGGTTTTGTTTGTAGTTATCTTTAGCTTTGCAGGTATTCGCGCAAAATTTATGGCACCAAATCAAAGCAATACCTATTTACCTCCGCACGGCAACCTTTAACATCCGATCCATCAAACGATCCTGATTTGATAAAACTATTCTTGTAGCTCGCACAATGCACCCCGGTCTTGGAATTACAATCAGCATCACTCTGTAAGCTCGTATGATTTTTGTCCTCCAAGCTCGCGCCCAAATGATACCCTGTGTACATACCGTTTGCGATATGCGGCGTGTAGACATAGGGCGTTGCATCCGACACGTCAGTGGGTACATGATCCATAAATTTCGGCACCAGTAGTTTTAGATTGGATGGGTACGATCCGTGCTCGTCAAAATAAAGTTCGAGCGCGAGCTGTATCTGCCGTATCTCCGCAGTTCTACGGGCATCGCGAGATTTTACATCAGCAGACCCCAAAGAGCCGGCGATAATATTTTTAAGCTCCTCGTCAAATGGAATAGCGGCAGTCGGCTTCTGTAAGTCGGCGGTATTAAAGTCTTTGAATTCAATCGTTACATCGGTCTTGAATGCCACGGCGCCGTAGGAAAAATCTGGAACTGAAACGAGTATTTTTTCAAGATAGCCGTCGTCTACTCGGATCCATGCCTCTATCGTAGATTTTTCAAGCTCGTCAACAAAATTCTGCATAGCGAGCTCCTCGGCGCGTGTGAGTCCTCTGTCCTCCGCCAGCTCCGTCACTGCCTTCATAAACTGCATCAGTTGATCAGGTTTTGCCTCCAGAACATATCGATATGTTGCATGATCACCAGATCCTTCCTTTTGGGAAGAAACAATATCAAATAGAGCGCTTTTTGCATACAGTGTTTTAAGCTCATTCCCCAAAGCCTGCTCACGCTCTTTGTCGCGATCATCAGACCGCGGAGCAATTTTAAACTCAGCAAGCGTAGCAGTTTTGAGTGAGTACCAATTGCGTACAATGCGCGTGACATCAAACACACCAAATGGCGACAGAGCCATCGCGGGAGAGATGAGCTCTATAGGAAGCTGGGTGAGCCGCACATAATACATGTCATCGATATAGCGTAGCTCCCCTCCCAGGCCAATATTTTGCCTGCCTTGCTCGACATTAAAACTTAATTCTGCCGAAAAATTACTATGATCGCCCGCCTGCTGGTATATCCCGCTTGAGCGGATCTCTATATCCGCGTCCTGCAGCTCATACGGTAAAAGACTCGGAGCATCCATGCTACCCGGCATATAAGCAACGGGTTTTTTAAAACCAAACACCTGTATCACATCGGCAGCACTCACCCCGCGCAATAGGTCCGCAAGAGGAAGGGTGCGCACGCCGTCTCCCCCATCTGACAAGGTGCTTTTGTCGGGAGAAGTTTTAAAATGAAGTTTAGCTGTATAACGTAGGCTCTTGAGATTCGTCATTTTTTCCGGCATGGCTGCGAGGAGGCGCCCTGGAACCGCCTGCTCCTCGTAGTACTGCCAGCCGAAGTATCCCCCAGCCGCAACCCCTGCAACCAAAAATCCCCCTACAACCGCCTCTACTATGCGTCTATTGAAACGTCTTGGTTTCTGGAGAAGTGCACTTGTAGGAATATCCGATCTACCTCCTTCTCTAGAGGCTGACACGCTCAACTGGGACGGCATTAAAACGGGATGAGACGAACTAAATGTCTTGTCCGACTCCTCGACCAGTTTTTGCTGGTGTTCATGATTTATCTCCCCTCCTACAAAATGACTTACTGATGCCGGTAGCTCTTTAGTGACGAACAAAGGGGATGATGGCTCCCTTCGCAATACAACTCCCTGTGCGGCACCTAAAGATCCGGGTCGCTGTTTCTCTCCATTTATAAGCTTAGAAACGCGCTCGGTGATATTTGCATGAGATTCGAGATGGGCAAAACTCCCATCAACCGTTAGCGGATCCCACCCAGCTTGAAGAAGCGCCTCCCGCACAGCGTCTTTAAGTACTCCCCGATCGAGCTCTCCCTTAATATATGAAACTACCTCTGGATTCATAGATACATATAAAAACAATGTCTTTATTGTAGCACCGCTCTCTATGCAAACATACAAACTTTTCCACACAAAAAATATAGGTCATCTTGTGCCTATATATCTTCAAAAAATCTATCCCTTAGCGCTGGCCCTCAAAATATTTACGCAAAATATCCTTATATGTCTTCCACATCATTGCCCCCTCTTGCAAATCCATAATCTCTGCGGATGTTGCAACCCAGCGCATTTCAGCGACCTCCTTTGGATCCGGCACAATGTCCTCCTGATCTCCCAGCAACCTGCAAAGATACACCACCAAGAAATGATCTTGGCCAGAAGAGGCCGTAGTAAATACCCCAACGTCAAAAACCCCAAACACCTCAATATCTACGCCTAGCTCCTCCGCGATCTCCCTTTTGAGCCCCCTTTCTGGATCTTCGTCCTTATGGAGCCTACCCCCTGGAAGTTGCCACTTCCTATCAGAGTCTTTCACGATTAAAACCTGTCCTCGATCCACGATAAGGGCTTTTTGAGCTATATCCGCAATAAGATTGCTCTCCTCCATCTTCTGGTTTCTATCTGGTGAATGAAATACTCTTGTAGAGGAGGCTTCTGGCATCTATAAACTGAGCGGGTGAGGGGAATTTTCTCCCCCAAGATTTTGCGCGTGCCGTAGGCACAGGCAAAATCTTTCCCCTGCCTACCAGCAGGCGGGTCCGAAACCTGGGTTTCCCAAAATATAAAGCAGTTTATATTTTGGGAATACCCTTCGATTCCCTTATTATAGTAAAAACTGAGCGGGTGAGGGGAATCGAACCCCTATCTCCAGCTTGGAAGGCTAGCATAATAGCCGCTATACGACACCCGCCTTATAACAGACTATATGGTACCAAAAAGTATAAAAAATGAAAAGCAGTGTTTCACGTGAAAAACTTAAAGACTAAAACCTAACTGTTAGATTAAATCTTAACGAGAGACCAATGCCTCTAATTATGAGTCGCTATAGCGCTCCTCAACCTCTGCACCACAATTTTCACAAATCCCAGACTCACCCTGTCTATGGGCGCAGGCAGGACATTTATAGATCATAAGGTAATACTTTTAAGCTTGTATCGCCCGACCTTTATCTTACGTCCTATACCTAGACTATCACCAAGGCCATAAAATTACGTTATTTAGGCATAAACCTGTGGATAACCTGTACATTTGTCCCTAAACCTGTGGATATATAGGACAAAATAATACGGACGTCCGTATTATTTGACAAAAATAACTTTTATATTAAAATATTGTTTCGCATGAAACAATGTATAAAATGTGCTGCTATACCTATAGAATGTTGCTAAAAACAAAATAGATAACTTAAATAAAAAATCACAACCAATAAGATCGTGATTTTTTATTTAGTAATTTGTGGACCTAGGGAGAATCTCGTGCTTCGCACCCGCGGAATGCCCCCGGCATTCTGGAGTTCGATTCTATTTATGGTGGACCTAGGGAGAATCGAACTCCCGTCCCGGCAATGCGAATGCCGTGTACTACCACTATACGATAGGCCCAAGCATGTTTCACATGAAACTCATCAAAACAACTATTTTGTCGGGGTGCCGAGAATCGAACTCGGTCTATCTGCTCCCAAAGCAGACGTACTACCGGTATACTACACCCCGTTTATTAGAAAACAAGGAGTTTCACATGAAACTCGATCATCAAACCCTCTAACTCTTTTCACGTGGAACAATACAAATAGAATCAAAGAATAACATTTGGCGTAATTCTTATCTTAGCTTTTCTAGCTCTAATATCAAGCAATACAGCCGCAATGTCTACATCAAACTCCTGATAGCCAACAAAACCAAACTCCCGTAGATACTCGTCTATCACCTTCGCCATTCTCAATTTTTTCAAGTCATGAACATTTTCCTCCGGGAATTCTGAAAAATTAATATAATCGTCAGAACTAACATTTAAAATACTTATGGACCCGACATCGGGAGCATCGTCTGTTTCATGTGGAACAGAGATATTCTTGGTTTTCACCTCAAGAAAATGAATAATACCGTCCTTTTTGCTAACAATATCTATCTCGCCTGACCTTTTAAGATAGTTCCTGTTTAAGATGGAATGACCTAAATTAGAAATATGTCTGACCACCAAATCCTCTCCAAGATCACCAATTAATCTCTTATATACCATAGTTTCACATGAAACAAGCTCGCAAATCATAATCTAATGGACAAATTGTCCATTAGATTATGTCGTTTTATTGTCGTATATAAGCTCGTCATTCTTAAGGACATTCATAGTACTCATATAAGCCGTGGCAAATGCCCCGATATATAGAAGTCTTATGAGGAGCACCGGCCAACCAATGATACCAGATTGGTCAAAATATCCTAGCATAAGATATGTTAGTACTGAAACCGAAGCGAGAAGCCCAGACCTTGTCTCGTTTTTTCTAGCTAAAATTACCCTCCATCTCTGAAGAATATCTATCATCAAGAGCACTATAATAGGGATGATGGCCGTCAGAAAAATTACCTGTGCTTCTGGGCTTGGATCGTATTCCGTAGCAAAGAAATTCTCAAGATCTATAGGCGCTATAGAGCGTGTAATCGTAAAAAATGTGCCCAAGGCGGCCAAAATCGAATAAAATACAAATACTATATTCGTCCATGTTTTCACATGAAACACTTTTTCAAACACATACGCTCCCAAAAAAGCTGCTGAAATAAATACATTTATTTGAGCTACCTTAAAGAAGATTTGATCAAGGGGATAATTATTGAGCGCGGCTGACAGCGACCTGCAAGTCACCGAGACCCAGAGAAGTGCCGTAAACAACCAAAAAAGTCCAAAAAAACGCAACTCTTGAGCGGCATTTTGCCACCTTTTCAGTATATAGAAAGCGAGGCTTACCGCAGAGAGCGCCACAGTGAGTACGATAATGGCATTTAGAAACCTGCCGGTAAATAACATGCGTCAATTATAACAGCCCAATACAACATTTCATACGCTGCACAAGTTCAGATGCACACTATTGACATACTTATCTACATAGATTATATTTTTCAAGCAGGTCAGAAGTGACTTGTTTTCATTTCCGGCCTAGTGAGCTCTTTTAAAAGTTGAGTCAGAAAAAGGAGGGACCCCATATATGCTTGTCTAAATTGACAAATTGGTAATATCGTGTTCTATTTTTTCTAATTTCTAACGGAGGAGTAGATACATGCGTTTTGGGAAAATTTTCCTCGCATTGCTCGTCGTCGGTATGATTTTCGGGGGCAAAACAATGGCGATGCCCGCACCAGATGCCAATAGCGCTCTTATTCTTGACGCTACCGTCACTGGCTGTCCAACAAGTAGCGAGTGGACCAAGGCTACTACGCTTGGCTTCACGCCGGTTTGCGTAGATGCGGCCACATGGGGCGCCATGACGACCGCCGAATTTAAAACCTACCGACAACTGGATCTGGGCGATGCTACCTGCACAAGCGTAACAGCAGTAGCCGCCGCTGAAGCTAATCGAGCCATATGGAGCGCGGCAGTAGACGGCAATATTATCTTGGTCGGAACTGATCCCGTGTTTCACTCGAGCTTTGGCCCAGGTGGACCACAGGGTGGCGACCAAGTAGTCGAAAACGCGATAGCGTTTGCGGGGGATGAGCCGACAAAAACCGGCTTATACGCAAGCCTAAGCTGTTACTACCACGGCGTAGCTAGCGGTACACCTGTGCCACTCTTGGACCAATTTGGTTCGTTTACGGCAACAGGCGTCGGATGTTACAACGATGCTCATATCGTGGCGGTCCACCCTGCACTCATTGGCCTCACAGACGCCAGCCTATCCGGTTGGGGATGTTCTGTGCACGAAGCTTTCGACAGCTTCCCGGCGGACTTTTTACCGCTTGTTATCGCACAAGGCATTGCTGGAGCAGGATCGATGACCTTTCCTGATGGGACGTTTGGCATTCCGTACATTCTTGCCCGCGGGGAAAAATTGTCGCCAATCTTGTGCGGCAACAACATCCTCGAGGCAGGGGAGGAGTGTGATGATGGCAATACCAACAATGGCGACGGATGCTCGGCACAGTGCAAAATTGAGATACCTGTTTCATTTTGTGGTGACGGGACCCTTGACGCTGGCGAGCAATGCGATGATGGCAATATGGTCACTGGCGACGGATGTTCGGCAACGTGTGTTACTGAATATTGCGGCGACGGCATCATGCAAGCTAGCCTTGGCGAAGAATGCGACGATGGAGCAAATGGCGACAACGCTGACGGATGTACGGACTCGTGCCTCGTCAACAATGCGCCTGATTGCTCAACAGCGGTTGCATCGCCGGACATTCTATGGCCACCCAATCGTAAAGGAGTAGATATCTCCATCGTTGGGGTTTCCGATCCCGATGGCGACCCCATCGTGGTAAGCGCCACAAGCGTGTACCAAGATGAGGTAGTCCAAGGAAATGGTGAAGGCGCAGGCAACACCTCGCCTGATGCGAGTTTAGATCCGTTGCAAGTGCGCGCAGAGCGCAATGGCAACAAAAAAACTCCTGGCAACGGCCGCGTGTACCACATCAGCTTCACCGCTGATGATGGCGCAGGAGGGGAATGCTCGGGTACGGTGCGCGTATGCGTGCCTCACGATCAGGGAGGAAGTTCCACCTGCATCGACGGCGGCCCGCTCTACGACTCAACTCAACCATAACGTTTAGTTCTTTTCGCGGTTTTACCGCATCACCCTATCCCGTCGACTGACAAACAGTCGGCGGTTTTTATTTTAACAGCAAAAGAAGATGCTATACTGTGCGCATGAGTCAAGAGCCACATTCCTTTGGTGCGACCCTAAGCAAGGGGGACAGAATCATCACCTATCTTGTAGGATGCGGTATTATTCTTGCTCCACTTGTCGCAAGCGTAAGTCTTCTTGTCCGTTTTCAAGATAAAAGATTTTTACTCTTATCTATAGTGTCGCTACTTCTATTTTGGTACTTAATGCGTTGGCGCATCCGACAATTCTCCGTCACTAGAGAGGCAATTGCCATTGAGCGCGGAGTAGGGGAGGCGACCATTCTATTTAGAGATACACAAAAAATATCCCGACTCATGGCATGGCCTCGCGGCATGACTCTGCGCCTCTTCGGCATAGGGGGATTTTACGGAAGCCAGGGAATATTCTGGAACAAAACATTTGGCAAATTTTATCTCTATCTCACCGACTCACGGCACATGATTGAGATTTTGGAAAAAAATGGACAGCGCACTATTATATCTCCCGACACTCCTGAAGAGTTTTTGCGTACGGTTGCGAAAATAAGAATAGAGGGGGGATTTGATTTCGAAATTATAAAATAAACCAAAAAATAAAACGCCTCCCTACACAGAAGGTATTTTATTTTGTCGGGGTGCTGGGAATCGAACCCGATAGAAGTAGCCCCACTGCTTCTATCCGTGCGCCCTTGCCTGGTTGAGAATTAAACTGGGGTCTCAATTTTTTTAAAATTGAATATAATCTTTTGCCGGAGCACCTTTCGGGGTGCTGGGAATTGAACCCAGTCTACACGCACCCGAAGCGTGCGTACTACCGGTATACGACACCCCGACATTCTCCGGACGAAAGATATACAAACCCCAGTTTAATTTTCAACCCCAAAGCGAGCGCCTGTCGGCCTTTAGCGGATACTACAGTATACGACACCCCGAATACTATTTGACCCAGTGACGTTTTTTAATTTCGCCGACTTTGGCCTCCTCGACTGCCACCGCCTTCTTTTTTGCCTCGTCAGCAAGCGCCTTGAGCTCTGCATCACTCATAGCACCGAGCTCCTCAAGCCGTCCTTCGAGGTATGACTTCTTGTTTCGCATCGGGTCGTCTAATACCTCTTCTAGCAAAATATTTAACAAAAAGCCAATCTTGGGCCCCGGAGAGATTTTGGCGATGCGCATCACGTCATCCCCGCGCACACGGAGCATGCCCACGGAAATAGGATCACGGGAAAGTTTCTCGACCAAAAATCTAAAGTGTCGAAGCTTGTATGGCTCCGCTTTGGGGACACCCGACCCAATGCGATCGCATACCCGTACCCGAATAAGGTCTTCCATATCTTCAGCGCCCACGTTGCGGATGAGACGACGCACCGAAGACTCGGTAACTTCGCCGACATTATAATAGAACAAGTGGTAGTAGATGAGCTTCGATACTTTTTCTACAAACTGCCGTGGATACTTCAGACGATCCAACATGCGCGTCGCCATTTTGGATCCAATGATCTCGTGTCCATAAAATGTGGAGTCTGGCCCCTCACCGCGCTTACTTTGGGGTTTGCCCACATCATGTAAGAGCGCGCCCATACGAACTTCGAGTGACCATTTTTTGTCTGCGGCACAACGAAGCGCCCGGAGATTATGCTCCCAAACGGTATAAATGTGATGCTTGTTCTGCCCCACCGCATACCCCTCCAAAATCTCCGGCATGATATGCACAAGAAGGTCGAACTCACGCATAAACTCAAATCCACGCTCCGGCTTATCAGCCATCATCAGCTTGGAGAGCTCGTCACGTATCCGCTCCGGCGCCACGAAACGGATCAATGCCGCCTCTTGTTTGATGGTACTTGCGGTACGCTGTTCAATCTCAAACCCGAGCGTGGTCGCCAGTCGCACCGCACGCATAAGACGCAATGCATCTTCCGTGAAACGAGCCTTTGGGTCACCCACCGAACGGATGATTTTTTTCTTCAGATCATCACCGCCGCCAAAAAGATCGATGACTTTCGCTTGTGGGGAAGCTGTGGCACTACGTGCGGTAATTTTTATCGCCATGGCGTTGACCGTAAAATCCCTGCGGCGCAGATCGTCATCAAGCGTGCGTGCAAACTCCACCGCATCCGGATGCCGGCGATCAGAATAGCCGGCCTCGGTCCGATACGGCGTCACTTCTATATGTCGTAGCGATTCGTGTTTGCTCTTGGTCACTACGGTCACTGTGCCAAATTTGTTTTCGTAAAAACTTTCGGGGAAGAGCCGTTGAATATCTTCGGGACGGGCGTCCGTAGCAATATCCCAATCATGCGGAGACTCATCCAACAACAAATCACGCACACAGCCGCCGACAAGGTAGCCTTCGTGCCCGTCTGCATCCAAAACTGAAGCAATATCTTGTATTTCTTTGGGAATGTTAAATGCCATACCGCAAAAATTTTACTCGTTGTTTCATGTAAGAAGTGCGAACGATTGTAGCGCGTTTACTGCTTTTAGTCTAGCGAGTTTCATAAGCAAATGCTATAACACCAAAAAGAATGGAGGGGACATATATGCGTGCACGCGAAACTCATCCATCACCATTAACAATTTTTATAGCTGTCGCAAGTATCTCTTTGGCACTCACATGCCGGTATCGAGATTTTGAATCGCCGTATACATTTCCGTATGTGCAACAGGGAGAACGGCCAATCTTCAAACACATACCTACGCTTGCGCCCATCCACGAGGAGATTACGTTTTATTGGCCCATCGATATGATGCCAAATCCACACGACCCGCGCCGATCTTATTTTCAATTTGAAATACAAGACCAAGACTATGCCCGTCCTCCGCGGTACGTGATTATATCCGGGCAAAGAAGAGATCATCTGATGATTGACGAGTTTCTCTACCAGCGGATGCATGAGCTCCCTACAAAAAATATTCCGCCAAACATCCTATCTCTCATCGGTGATGCTCCGGACGATGGGACACACACGATCATTATCGAGTCCTTAGATAATGACCAGCCGTGTTCAGCACGCATCTCTCTGGGAAACCGAAAAATATGCGCACACATCATTGATGCACTCATAGCCGGACTCCTCCACAAAGAGCGCTTTCATGAACCAAGGCTCCCCACCCTCCTCGTGGATACGGAGCTCGTAAGTGAAGTATCATTACATCGTTTCATTTCTTTCTAAAAAAATCATCCGCCCACACAAGCGGATTTTTATTTTTCTCACGTTACACCTCGGCACACTTGCTAGTGCTCCCGGAGGGGTCGAAAGCAAACGGCTTTGCTTTCGACAACCCCCAACGACAGTTCCGAAGACTGTTGTGATATCCTCGCCTGCCATCGCTGTGCCCCTGGAGGGATTCGAACCCCCATTCCTAGTTCCGAAGACTAGTGCTCTATCCATTGAGCTACAAGGGCTCGGGCATTGCGGGCAGGCATTTCACCACGGGAGCATGACGCGTATATATAGTAGCGTTTCGCGCAAAACCTTTCAACTAAAAAATAAACCCGGCCGCGGTGTGTGCTTTTTTGCAAAACACAACTTCCGCGCCGGGTGGTGAAGAGTTTAATCAACACGCTATTCGCAAGACATGACTACATGGGCTGTTTGGTTGCCCCACCGTCCCAACGCAAACCGCTGAGCTTTGTCCAAGGAGCTAATCTCCTTGAGTGGGGTATTGTACCATTTATTGTTCTGCCAAAGCGGAGTGGGAAGCTTCGTCCCATCAAGAGCGAGCTTCACCTTATCGGGGCATGGCCACTCGTCGAACCAAAGATTGGCAGTCGCCGCTCGTTCAATGAACGTTACTGACTTGCAACCACTTGCCAAACGCTCCTGGAAAATCGGCGTGATACTGACCATAATCTCTTCGTTGTGGTCAATGACGCAATCATGTACTACGTACCCCGGCGTTTTCGCTTCAGGCACAGAAGTAATCGCTGGCGGAGTAGTAGATGCCACTGCCGCACCAGTTGTTGACACAACAGGCGAAGCAGATGACGCTGCAAGACGCCGCTTTTCCATGACCTCTTTGGCCCGATCCTCCCAGCCTGGCGTGTCGCAATCTATCTTGACCTTCAGACTCCTTTCTCTCGCCAAGCATATTGCATAGTCTGCCGTCTCCAGAGGCCCTCCCTTAAAGAACCACTGCATTGCCACAAAGATGACTACGAGCACTGCGCTATTCTTGATAAAATCCATAATACCTTTAGATCTAAACAGCAACAAGAGGCTACCAACAGCAAAGACGAGCACAACAATCTGTTGCAAGCCACTATCTCCTTTCACGAGATTCAAAAATGAATCTACTATGTAAACACCGGTAGCTATCTGGTCCTTCTCGTCCCCAAATGCCTCCTGCCAGCGAGCAATCATTCCCTGCCTGATTGGCTTGGGAATGATCATAATCGCCAAACAAAGTATAGTAACAGCTATAGTAATATACTCTGTGGCTCTACGCCATTTTTCATTCTCCCATCTTCCCCAAATGGCGGAAGCAAGATATGCCTCCCCAATCATCATTACGAGCATGGAGAGATAGGGAGCGTTATTGATTGGTGAGAAAATCATGAGAAAGGCTACTGCGAGCATGCTCCCCAAAACTGCCGCGATGAAACGACCATATACCACTGCGGCATCAAACACATCTCCAATAATATTTGTATTGGAGACTGGCGTGGGTACCGTCGCGGGAGGAATTGCGTTGTTCGCCGGGTGCCGGGCCGATAAGACGATACTCCCGACCACGGTCACAAATGGAACACCGCGAACTACTGTCCAGAGGAACACGAGAGACCCTGGGAGCACGATGAGCGGAATAGCCCATAATTTTGTCTGGAAACTGCAGAATGACCCCACCACTATAGTGACCACAAACAGCACAAGCAGAAGTGCAAATACATTGCGTAATCTGCGCAGTTCCACATGTGTCTGGTCGTACACCTTTCCTACCAACTCTTGAGCAATGTAGAGAAACGTTAGAACGGTAGCCATGATTTCCATCCTCTCTCTTCACGTTTTGCTTTTACTACTACTCTGGATGCCTTGATTGCGGTAAGGTGTGCCTCCGCATAGGCATTCAGACCAATGAGATCCGGCCTTAGCTTCCGTAGAAAATCTTTTACAGGAAACTTTTTACCCTTCTCTTTGAGCATATCTTGCAGAACCCGAAACCACTGGAGATAATCGTTTTCCAAAATCTCCAGGAGCGCGAAGAACTCTTCTTGGTTTTCTTCGCAGGCGCTGGCAAGAATCTCAAAGACCCACTGCCGATCTCTCGACTCCACCTGTTGGAGACAGTTGATCACAAAGGTCTCTGTATACCTCCTCTCACCGATCACCACAAATCCTCTATTCCTCTGCATTTCTACGAGGAGCTTGAGGATTGCATTTTGCGGTCCGAGGAGCAGGAGAGACTTCATCACATCTTCGCGGTCAGGCGCCATGTACTTCTGCAAACGCTCGATCGCGGTTTGGGCCGCTGTCCCTCCCATGTTCGAGAGGCCGAGATAGCTAAACAATTTGCTTATCCCATCTACCAATGCCATACAGTACCCCCGCTATTTCCCTGACTTCCCTTGCAGAAAGCCAGATTATGGTTGAGTAGCCAGATTCGTTTTTTTTGGTCCAAGCAGTGTTGCCTGCCAGACCAAGTCTTTGGTATTGCCGATACGCACCTCCACTCGCCTTGTGGGCTCTTGAAAGTTCATCTGATATGGCTTCTCCCCTGTAGTGTGGGTATTCACCACATCGCCATCGATCACCGTCACCTGTAACCCCTTTATTACGGAACCGTCTTCGGCGGTCACGGTGATACTAAGCATCTGCTTGCCTCTCTCTCCTGAGAAGGGCACATGCAAGAGCGTCGGTAACTTTATCTTGGGAAGTGGCACCGTAAACGAAACCTTCTCCACAAAATCTGCCTCTATAGCACAAACCACAAGATGTGGCCCCGGCTGTAAGTCAGACGAGACAGCGGAAGCTCTACCGCTCTCATTGGTATCATCTTCCTTAAACGGATCCACCGACCCGTCGAGGAAAAATAATACTTTTTGAGAGGGGATGGCTTCCCCCGATGAGGTTTCTGTTAAAGTCACCGTGATAGTGACCTCACTTACCCCCGGAGCAAAACGTTCTATCTTTTCAGCAACAAGCTTGACTCTTCTATCAGCAAGCTTTCCTTGCGCCATAATTACCCCCTTTCTTCCTTTTTTTGTGTTGATTTTACTCTTTCAAACAACGAGCCAATTTCTGTGGATAATTATACATAATAAATAAGAAAAAGTCAAGCTATGCGGCTTGGCTATAAAAACGCTATTTATCCTTGGAAAATAAAGATTTTTTGTGTTTTTTAAGACTCCCGAGCTCTATTCTTTTCGGCGGCGGGCATGAAACGCCTGATGCACCTCTTTGAGCTGTTTGTCGGTAATATGCGTATAAATCTGAGTAGTGGTGATATTGGCGTGGCCCAGCATGGCTTGTACTGAACGAATATCCGCACCGTTCATGAGAAGATCGGTCGCAAATAAATGTCGTAAGGTATGCGGGGTTACTTTTTTTGAGATCCCAGACTTGATGGCATAGTGGTGAATAATCCGCTGGATACTGCGCGAGGTAAGGCGCGTGGAGGCTTTGACCGTAGACCCATCTTTGCCAGATCGCACAAAAAGCGCCGGGTGCACATCGCCACGCCGATCAAGATATAACTGAATAGCTTTTTTGGCCGACTCGGAAAGAAACACCACGCGGATTTTGGATCCCTTGCCACGCACGGAGAACTCGTCTTTTTTGAGATTCACCGATTCGCGATCGAGTGCACATAGTTCCGATACACGTAGCCCCGTAGAAAACAAAAGCTCCAAAATAGCCTTATCCCGCAATGATTTTAGGGATTCACCTTCAGGGGATTTGAGCAAGCGATCCAGATCATCCTCCTCAATAAGATCGATTTGCCGCTCGCCGATTTTAGCAAGCTCAATCTTGTCGGCCGTAAGAGAGGGGATATCACGCCTGACCAAATACTTTAAAAACATCCGAAGCGCGATCAAATGATAATTTTGCGTGATACGTCCGAGATTTTGACGATTGAGCCAGATACGATATTTACGCACCAGATCATCGGTAATATCTGCAGGACGCTTAATATCAGCAAAAGACAAAAAACGTCGCAGATACCGCTCATAATTGTCTATGGTTTTTCTTGATCGGCCCTTTTCGATCTCTAGATACTCCAAAAACTCTTCCAGTGCCTTCATGTATGGATTTTAACAGGATAAACGTCGCACAATATCTCTTTATTCTACGCCTCTTGCAAAAGCAAGTAAAATATGCTAGAGTACTCGGTAATGTTAAGCGTCAAAGAAAAATCCAAGATCATCGGTGAACATCGAATTCACGAGAAGGACACGGGCTCTCCCGAGGTCCAGATTGCGATTGCGACCCAGGAGATTACCCGTCTTGCGGATCATCTCAAGAAACACCCCAAAGACAACCACTCGCGCCGGGGACTTTTGCAGATGGTATCAAAGCGCAAGAGCCTGCTCACCTATCTCTCTCACGAGGATGAGAAGCGTCACAAGACAGTCTTGAAGAAACTCGGCCTCAAGAAATAGCGCCGAGCTTTTTCGTTTTAGTCTCTTTGGTTTGCTATACTAAAAGCACTATGAACTCCGTGAAATATCCTGATCAACGAGTCGCCGTATTTATCGACGTGCAGAACATGTATCACTCTGCGCGTAGCATGTATGGCGCCCGGGTCAACTTTAAAGAAGTTTTAAAAACCGCCGTCTCCGACCGCAAGCTCCTGCGGGCATTTGCCTATGTCATCCGCACCAAGACCGGCGAGGAGCGGCCGTTCTTCGAGGCTTTGGAAAAACTCGGCATCGAGACACGTAGCAAAGATCTGCAGGAATTTTACGGAGGAGCAAAAAAGGCTGACTGGGACGTGGGTATCGTGATTGATGCCGTGCGCACCGCGGACATCGTAGACGCCGTGGTCATCGTATCCGGAGACGGAGATTTCATACCGCTCGTTGAATACCTCAAAGGCAAAGGGCGCCGCGTGGAGGTTATCGCATTTGGCAAATCAACCTCATCCAAGCTCAAAGAAGCGGCTGATGAGTTTATTGATATTGAAGAAGCAATCCAGAAATATTTGATTAAAATTAGAAGGTAGTAGTAATTTAATTACGGGAAGCAGAGGCATGGCCTCCAGATAGATAGATTATTCTCGCATGACGCGAGTAGTCTAAAATCTAGAGATCATCCGTAGCTCTCCCGAAAAAATATGGAGATAAAAAAATATACGACTGAATTTGCCGGCAAACCATTGTCGGTAGAGTTCACCCCGCTTGCCGAACAGGCCAACGGTTCTGTTATCGTACGCTACGGCGGCACGGTCGTCTTGGCCAACGCCACTATGGGAAGGCCCCGCGAAGGCGGGTCGTTCTTTCCGCTCACTGTGGACTTCGAGGAAAAATATTACGCGGCAGGCAAAATATTGGGTAGTAGATTTGTACGACGAGAAGCCCGGCCATCAGAGGAGGCGATACTCGTATCACGCATCATAGACCGCACCATCCGACCGCTGTTTGACCAGCGCATCCGCAACGATGTGCAAGTTATCGTGACCGCACTCTCTGTCGATGGAGAAAATGACCCTGATGTGCCAGCTGTACTTGCCGCATCCATTGCGCTTGCAACCTCGGACATTCCTTGGAATGGCCCGATATGCGGTGTGCGCGTCGTCAAAAAAGATGATGCCTATATTATCAACCCCTCATACGCAGAGCGAGAAGGAGTGCTTCTCGAGACGATTTTTTGCGGTAAGGGTGGCAAGGTCAATATGATCGAGACCGAGGCACACGAGGCGTCCGAAAGAGATATGATCGCGGCTCTTGAGCTCGGCCTCAAGGAGATAGAGAAGCTGAATACCTTCCAAGCAAGCGTTGTCGGGGAGATAGGGAAGGTAAAAATCGTACTGGATTTGCCGGAGATCTCACCGGAACTGCGTGCGCTTTTTGATGAACATATCGCCACGCACCTCGACAAATCTATGTACGAACCAGACAAAACGGTCTGGGTGGCGAACATCAACGCACTCAAAAAAGAATGGTTCACGCTAGTAGAGACCAATCTACCGGAAACTCCCAAAAGTCTCTCTGATGAAATATTCGAAGATGCGGTGAGCGATATCGTACACAAGCACGTCCTGGAGGCGGAGCCCGGAGCAGAGCGCCGTCCGGATGGCAGAGGCGCCAAACAAATTCGTAAACTATTTGCAACTGCACGGTTTTTGGAACGCACCCACGGATCCGGTGTGTTTTTCCGCGGACAGACCCATATCCTCTCGGTTGCCACACTGGGCGCCCCTGGCGATGTGCTACTCATTGAGGGCATGTCGGTACGCGAGAAGCGCCACTTTATGCACCACTACAACTTCCCGCCCTATTCAGTAGGGGAGACCGGCCCTATGCGCGGACCGGGCAGACGCGAGATTGGACATGGCGCACTTGCCGAGAAGGCTCTGCGCGCGATGATTCCTCCCAAGGAAGAGTTCCCCTATACCATTCGACTTGTGTCAGAAACGCTCTCCTCCAATGGTTCATCCTCTATGGGATCGGTCTGCGGATCAAGCGTGGCACTCATGGATGCAGGTGTACCTATCAAGCGTCATATCGCAGGTATCTCCATGGGCCTCATGATGGAGTCGGATACGAAATACCGAATACTCACTGATATCCAAGGACCGGAAGACCACCACGGCGACATGGACTTTAAAGCAGCTGGCACACGCGAGGGTCTCACCGCGATACAAATGGACGTAAAAGTAGAAGGCGTGACCGTGCAAATGCTCGCCGAGGCCTTGGAACAAGCCAAAGATGCTCGTTTTCAAATCTTGAGCGTATTGGAATCGGTCATTGCAGAACCCCGCAAAGAGCTCTCACCATATGCGCCACGCATTATTACTATGAAGATCGACCCGCTCAAAATCCGCGAGGTTATCGGCCCCGGCGGCAAGGTCATCAACGAGATTATCGAGAAGACCGGCGCGCAGATCGACATTGAGCAAGACGGCACAATATTTATTACCGGCACCGATGAGGCTTCTGCTAAAAATGCGGTGGCGATTATCGACGAGATTACCCACGAATACGAGGTAGGTGAAAAATTTGAAGGAGTAGTGACCCGCCTCTTCAACTTCGGCGCCATGGTAGAGTTTGCCCCCAATCAAGAAGGACTGGTACACGTCTCCGAGCTCGCACCCTGGCGCGTAGAGCAAGTTACTGATGTTGTAGACATAGGCGACAAGGTGCCAGTACAAATCATAAGCATCGATGAGCAAGGCCGCGTCAATCTCTCTATTAAAGAGGTGGCTACCATCGAGCCCAAACCCCATGCCGCTCACAAAGAGCGTTCACCGCGAGCGGGTGGCGGAGAAGGAGGCGGCCACTCGGGCGGACATCGCCGAGAGGGAGGACATGCTGGCGGGCACCACGGACGCAGGTAACAGCCGAAACCTAGAAGATTCTCTTGATTACAGGTACTATAAAAGGGTACGGATATACGCCGTATCCTTTTACTATAAAACTGCTATGCTCCCCGAAGAAAACCAACAACCCAAACCCGCTGATACCCAAGCCGCAGACCAAAACACTCAAAACGAAAATCCAGCTCTGCCGCGTTTGCGTACTATGAAGTACGACGCTTCGCACTACCTTAAGGAAAAAAATATCTCGTTTTTGGATCTGGTAGCCAAAGAACAGCAAAAACACGAAGAAGAGGTCTTTGAGTTTCGCGATCGCATGACCGACCAAATATGGTTCAAGGTGATTCTGACACTTATCGTCCTTATCGTCCTTGGCATCGGAGGATACGCCGCATTTACTTATTTTGTGGCTCAACCCGTGACACTCCAGCCTGGTGAGGCCGCGCCTAAAAACTATCTTGCCGTGGAGCGCCGTGATGTCGTCTCCACGCGTGAAGGAGATCGCGCCGGATTATTTGAAAAACTCCGCGCCAGCCGCAAGGATCGCCTGCCTTCGGGCTCCATCAAACAAGTCATCATAAAGCTCGAGAATCTTTCTGGAACAGCGCATTATGCGACCATAAAAGAGTTTTTTGGCACACTTGATTTTCGCCCACCCAATGACCTTGCCGCCAATCTCGAAAACAATTTTAATTTTCTCATTTATTACACGCCCCAAGGAGCTTCGGCTGGCATGATTCTCGAGCCCAAAAACCCCGAGCGCGCATTTGCCCAGATGGTAGCATGGGAGCGTAGTATTATCCTGGATTGGCGCTATTTCTATTTTGACCAGACGATTACCTCGACCTCCAAGGTATTTACCGATGACGTCATCAAAAATATCGATATGCGCATACTCAACATTACCGAGGGGACCGATCTCATGTATGGATTTTTTGCAGGCAAATATCTCCTTATCTCCACCTCTCGGGAGTTTATGGAGCTCATGATTTCGCGGCTTCTCACCTCACCCCCCGTCAAGTAGCCAAAAATCGTCCCATCGTATACAATATCTCTATATGGATACTGCAAAGTTCAAAATCAAGCTCGAAGAGGAGCTGCGCCGTCTGGAAAGCCAGCTCTCCCAAGTAGCAACCAAGAGTTCTGGCAGTAGCGACTGGGAGCCGAGCTTGCCCGATCTCAACAACCAAAGCTCCGCCCCTGAAGATATGGCGGACAAGTTTGAGGAGCTTGAAAACAATGTAGCAAGTGAGGTGGAGCTCGAGAGCAAACTCATTCGCATACAAACGGCGCTCAAAGGCATTGAATCCGGCACGTATGGTACCTGTACAGTTTGCGGCAAAGAGATACCCATAGCACGCTTGGAGGCTGACCCTTCGGCCATCACCTGCACCGAACACGCCAACTCTTAAGTCACCAAAAACCCTACGGCCTCCCGCGGGGTTTGTTCTTTTACAAAGCAGAATGCCCTTACTACCAAGAAAGGGGGACGCATGGATTTTGACCGTAGCATTTTTATGCAAGACATCCTGACGCCCGATCAGTTTTTTGATCGCATCAGGAATGTACTGTACCGTCAACCCGAAAAACGCCTGCTCTACGCCATACTGTTTGATGCTATACACTGTTTCCAGGCATATCTTTTGGCAAATAAAACACACCAAAAACGTCTCTACACCGAGGCGGCGGCATGGCTATTTGGTGACGATACTACATGGCACTTTTCGTTTCTCAATATCTGTGATCTCCTCGATTTGGATGCCGGCTATCTCCGCATAGGCATTACCCAGTGGAGAGAACATACGATCAAACGAGCAGAGATGGGCAAGAACCCGCCCAAACGAAGAGATGCTGTTGGGGAACAAGTCGTAGCCATGCTCCTACCGGCACACAAAGGCAAGACCCCGGCTTCACCATAAGCTGGGGATTTTTATGCCCACGAAAAGACCGGCTCTGTGCCGACTTGCGCTTTCCATAAATACGTGTTACTCTTTTTTGGTATTTCTTTGTATTTTATACGAAGGGGGTAAGGTGTATGAAAAATGACTTGCGCGGACGGAGCTACGCGATCGCAATCACCAGGTTTTATGGCGATCCTGCAGGGATCCCCGTGCTCGCAATCCCGCAGAATAGATTTTACCTCATCCGCCAATGCGGGGAGGCACGACTCCTTTGGAGAGTTCTCGAAAACGGCATCGAAACGTACATGAGGTACGCTCACACTACAAGCAGACGCGGGAGGTACTTATTCGAGGAGGCGGAGCAATGGATCTGGGCAGATGATCCGGCTTGGCTCTGTAGCTTTGTGAGTATTTGCAACATCGTCGGGTTTGATCCCGACTATATCCGCGATGGACTCGTGCGCTGGAAAAACCAAGCCTATCTACAAACCCCCACCCAGTCTCTCGACCCCAAACATCCCGTGCCCGTGGTCGTTGCACCGCTACGACCTGCGGACGCCAAAGCGTACGCATCTGCCAGCTAACATCGACGGCCCGGTGGCTGCGTGCGAAGAACCTTGTATACATCCGAGGTTCTTTTTATTTTATTGCCCAAATCAAAACTCCGTGCTACGCATGGATACATGTCCGTCAAACTTCATTCTGCAGAAATCGCCGGGGTTGATGCCACCATCATCGATGTGGAGGTGGATCTCTCGCCCGGATTGCATCTTTTTACTATCGTGGGCCTCGCGGACAAGGCAGTAGACGAGTCCCGGGAGCGGATATCGGCCGCCATCAAAAACTTTGGCGCACGGCCCCCGCACAAGCGAAACAATCGGATCGTAGTGTCTCTCGCGCCAGCTGATCTTAAAAAAGAAGGACCGGCATTTGATCTACCCATCGCGCTTGCCTACCTCTTGGCCTCGCATCAAACCGAGTTCTCACCCGAAGGCAAGCTATTTTTGGGCGAGCTTGCACTCGATGGGACACTCCGCCGAGTCAAGGGCACACTTGCAATGGCACAAATCGCCGAGCGCGCGGGATTCAAGGAGCTTTATGTGCCTCTGGGCAATGGAGCAGAGGCCGCACTCGCACACGGCATCGCTATATATGAGGCAAAAACTCTCAAAGACATCATCTATCACTTGGAGGGCAAAGAGCTCTTGGAGGCGCATCCGCCCACCGAGCTCCCACATATCGCGAGTGCGCATCGGTTTGATTTCGCCGACATTAGAGGGCAGGAGACTGCCAAACGTGGACTTGAGATTGCAGCAGCTGGCGGGCACAATATTGCGCTCGTTGGCCCTCCGGGTACCGGCAAAACACTCCTCTCTCGTGCGCTACCCTCAATACTACCGCCGTTGAGTCGCGAGGAGGCGATAGAGGTGACGAAAATCCACAGCATCTCCGGTCATCTCTCAGGAGATACCATCGTCACTGAGCGGCCATTTCGCAGTCCGCATCACACCGCCTCGCACGTCGCACTCGTGGGTGGCGGCACATTCCCCAGACCGGGAGAGATCACGCTCGCGCACCGCGGCGTATTATTTCTCGATGAGTTTCCGGAGTTTGAACGACGAGTCATTGAGGCCCTGCGCCAACCACTGGAGGATGGTATGGTATCTGTTTCACGTGCCCGAGGATCTATCAACTTTCCCGCCCATATTATATTGGTCGCGGCCATGAATCCCTGCCCGTGCGGCAACGCCGGATCCGCCCGCAAAGAGTGCACCTGCGCCCCCGCCCAGCTCGAGCGCTACCAACGCAAGCTCTCGGGACCGATTATTGATCGCATCGATATGTGGCTGGATGTACCAGAGGTGGACCATCAAAAACTCGCCTCTACTACTCCCACAGGAGAAACATCTAGCACCATCCGCACTCGGGTAGAGCATGCAAGAAACATTCAGAAGGCGCGATTTACAGGCACCCCCATCATCACCAACAGCGAGATGGATGCCAAAGCCTTGCAAGCCATGGCGCCGCTCGCACCAAATGTCTCAAAAATGCTCGAGCATGCCGCTCGCACCATGGATCTCTCCGCACGAGCATATCACCGCATCATCAAAATCTCCCGCACCATAGCAGATTTAGCCAACTCCCCAAGTATCGAGGAGGAGCACATCTTGGAGGCACTACAGTATAGGCCACGGAGACAGGGATAAGAAGTGTATTTTACTTATTTTCTTAAAACAAAAACCCCGCGAGGGGTTTTTAAACTTACTACTTACGACTTATAACTTACCACTGGCTAGAAGGGATTGCGCGCACCGCGAACCTCAAAGTGGAGATGGCATCCGGTCGAGCGACCAGTGGATCCCACCGCGCCGATAATCTGCCCTTGGCCTACGTACTGACCCTGATTGACCAAGACATGCGAGGCATGCGCATAAAGTGTCTGTGTACCATTGGGATGGCCGATAACCACATACTCACCATACCCGCCGTTGTAGCCAGCACCACGCGCCAATATTACCGTGCCAGCGGCCGAGGCGAATATTGAGGAACCGCAAGAAGCGCCGATGTCTACGCCGTTGTATCCATGGATACCCTGGGTGCGAGGACCGTTGGCAGGACGGGCAAAATATCCCTTGAGATCCGGCCTCTTGGAGCCACCCGTAGAACCCTTGGGAGGCAAGGGAGCAATTACCGATGGAGCCTCGCCATCCGGGATGATAATCTCAAGTCCCGCCACCAAATCGCCACCACCGGCAAGACCGTTAAAAGCGAGAATATCCTCCTCGGCACCCTTATATTTTTTGGCGATGCCTTGGAGTGTATCACCCTTTTTGACCGTGTATTTAAGACCGGATACCGGCAGGATGACTAGAACATCGCCCGGTTTTACGAGATTGGCGCTCTTGATGTCGTTGGCCCAGAGGATAGTGTTGACCGTAACGCCGAAGGTCTTGGCTATCGCGGTCAGCGAATCGCCCTCGCGCACAGTATAGAGTGATATTTTTTCCGCCTTAATCTCATCGATATCAGCAAGACTGCCCATCGGCCCGACCGAGGGCATGAGTGCCGTGTTCTCTACGATGCTAATAGAGCTATCTTTTTTACCGGCGGCGGGGTTGCTGTTGGTAGGGGCATCCAGAACCGGCATCTCATTGGAAGGCGAGGGGACGACACTCGCCGAAGCCGCATCCGCCCCTACCACCTCGCCCTTGAAGCTAGAAAACAGGTTTTCGAAGAAAGAAAAAAAACCAGCATGAGCCGGCTGTGGATAGGCGAATACCAAAGCAAAAAAACCTAGAAGCACTATATGAGCCGCCAGAGGGGAGAAAAGCTTACACTGGAGAAGCTTTTTTGCTTTATTGAGCTGTGAGAGTGTACTAATACTAGTCTATTTAATGGGTAAGGCATGAGCCCAGCCGCAAAATCTTGACTAAAACAAGATTTTATTTCCAAATCGGAGATATGTCTTTCGTAGGTGTCATTGTACCACCCTCATCCGAGGTGTCTACCGAGGGTGGGTATACCTTGTGGATACCAGATTTGCATATTTTTTGGATACCTGAAACACTCCGCGAACTCATTTTTGGAAAAAAGAGAGCTCCCCATGGTATGCTTTGAGAAATGGATACCCTCTCCGGACTCAACGAACGGCAAAAAGAGGCGGTACTCGCGACCGAGGGACCGCTTTTGCTAGTGGCTGGCGCCGGTTCGGGCAAAACCAAGGTTCTCGTACACCGCATCGCACACCTCATTGCAAAGGGGATAGAACCAGAAAAGATACTTGCCGTGACATTTACCAACAAGGCGGCTCGGGAGATGCAGGAACGAGTCTCGGCGTTTCTGGACGCTCATGGCGGACAGACGGTACCCGCATGGAGACGCCCATGGATCGGCACGTTTCATGCCCTTGGGGTACAAATGCTCCGCGCTGATGGGGAGGCGATCGGCATCCCGCGCACCTTCTCCATACTCGATGAGGATGATTCGGTCTCCATCGTCAAAACCATTGTCAAAACTATGGAGCTCGATGCCAAGCAATTTCAGCCGAGCCGCATCCGCCATATCATCTCCAAACTCAAAAATGATTTTATTGATCCCGAGTCTTATGAGATAGCGGGAGACGAGGGAATCTACCCCGGCATTATCAAAAAAATCTACCAGGCCTATGAGACCGAGCTTACGCGTGCCCACGGCCTCGACTTTGATGATTTACTGGTAAAAACCGTGCGCTTACTTACCAAAGACAAGCTGGCGTTTGAAAAATATCAGCAAAAATGGCGCTATATGATGGTAGATGAATACCAAGACACCAACAGCGTTCAATATACACTCACCAAGTTGCTCGCCTCCGGACACGGCAATATCACCGTCGTCGGGGACGCGGATCAAGCTATTTATAGCTGGCGAGGAGCGGACTTTCGCAATATTCTCAATTTTGAGCACGACTGGCCCAATGCCCGAGTCATTACCCTTGAGCAAAACTACCGCTCCACTAAGACCATATTGGAAGCGGCCAATATCGTCATCCAAAAAAACATCGAGCGCAAAGAAAAAAATCTTTGGACAGACAACAGTGCAGGGGATCTCTTGCGGATATTTGTAAGTGAGGATGAGAAGCGCGAGGCGAGTGCCGTGGTGCACCAGATCGCCCGAGCACAGCGCGTGGGGACGCCACTCCACGACATGGCGATACTGTACCGCACCAATGCGCAGTCGCGCGCCATGGAAGAGGCGCTCATTAAACGCGGGATTCCCTATCGACTCCTCGGTGGCGTGCGGTTTTATGATCGCAAAGAGATCCGCGATGTCTTGGCCTATGTCCGCCTTGCAGTAAACCCCGATGATTTTATTAGTTTAAAACGTATTATCAACACGCCAACCCGAGGTATAGGAAAAACTGTTGCCGACAAATATGCCGCTAACACACCGCCGCTCAACGAAAAAGAACTCGCCAAAATCGCACCATTCCAGCGCGTCATGGAGACGATCCGCATGTCTTTGGCCAAAGACCAGACCACCGAGCTTATCCGCGGCATTCTTACGATAACTGGATATGAGTCGTATATGCGCGATGGCACACCCGAGGGAGAGGATCGCTGGGCCAACGTCCAGGAGCTTTTTACGGTAACTCAAGGATATGATGCGCTGGAGGCTCCCGCCGGCACACAAAAGTTTTTGGAGGATGTGGCGCTCATCTCGGACGCCGATCTCGTAGACACCACGCAAGAGGCGGTACACATGATGACGGTGCACGCCGCCAAAGGGCTTGAGTTTCGTTTGGTATTTATTATTGGTCTCGAGGAGGGAATATTTCCCCATAGTTTGAGTCTGGGCGACCCGAAAGGACTTGAGGAGGAGCGCCGACTCTGCTATGTAGCGTTGACCCGAGCCAAGGAGCATTTGTATCTTTCATTTGCCCGCACCCGTTCTCTCTATGGAGAAAAAATGTGGAATGAGCCATCACGGTTTTTGCGGGATATCCCCGCGCACCTCCTTGCAGAACCCGTAGATTTAGATCTAGATGAATATATACTCTATGAAACCGAATAATACTCGCGGACCCAGGCCCCTGGGGCGCATTATGGGTCAGCATTTTCTCAACTCCCCAAGCGCCATCCAAAAAATACTCGGTGCCGCAGAGCTCGACGCGACCGACACTGTCCTCGAGATCGGCCCCGGAGCGGGAGTGCTCACCCGGGAGCTTTTGATACGTGCCAAAAAAGTACTCGCTATAGAAAAAGATCCACGTCTTGCCACCGCGCTCCGTGAGGAGTTTGCTGGGGCTAGAAACCTCGAGCTTGTAGAAGGGGATGTACTCAAAATATTTGCAGTAGGCGCGCGCACCCAGACGCCAAAACTCCCCAAAGCGTACAAGATTGTGGCTAATATTCCCTACTACATCACCGCGCAAATCCTGCGTCTTTTTTTGGAGGAGACCAAAACAAAACCGAGCCGTATGGTGCTTATGATCCAAAAAGAAGTGGCCGAGCGGATCGTGGCCGCGCCCCCCGAGATGAGCCTCCTCGCACTCTCGGTACAAGCTTATGGCAAAGCGCGCATCATCTCTCGCGTGCCCCGAGGCAGTTTTGTACCGCCACCTCGAGTAGACTCTGCTATTCTTTGCATCGACAACATCTCGGACACGTTTTTTGGCGAGCATCGCATCCGCCCTAAAGATTTTTTTGAAATAACGCGTCGGGCATTTTCTCAAAAACGAAAGATGCTCCGCAAATCCTTGGGCATTGAGAATGTATACGCCACCAAGCGCCCCCAAGAGCTATCTTTGGAGGACTGGACGCATATATTGGCACCATAAAACCATGCGGGACGGATACAAAATCATATTACTCTATATCTCCGCACTTCTGTCGGCATGGCTAGCATCGTTTGTATATAGTGGGGGATCGGCAAGCATACTCGCATTCATCTCTCTGGTGCCGTTGCTTTTTGCTCTATCGCTCGGCACATATCAACGCCGCCATGTATTTGGCGCCGGGTTTTTGTTTGGGATGATATATGCAGGTATCACCCTCCAGTGGGCGCTCGCCATATTCCCTACAGATTGGTTTGGCCTTACCCCATTTGGCGGCATAGTGAGTCTAACCTTCTCATGGCTCTTGAGCATTTGCGGCACCGGCCTACTCTCCGGGGTCGTCATACTCGCTACCCAGCGGCTCATGGCAAAGCAGGTAAAATCATGGCAATTACTCATTATCGTACCAGCCTACTGGATAATCGCGGAGTTTTTGGCACCTGTTTTGTTTTCGAGTATTTGGCTTGGCGACTCCTCAACCGTCAGCGGACATTGGCTATTTTTATCCTTTGGCCATGCACTCGTCTCCTATCCGTGGCTTCTTGCTATCACGCGTCTCGGCGGGGTGTTTTTGGGAAGTTTTCTGGTAGTTTTTGTAAATACACTCTTATATCTTTTACTGCGACACCTATTGCGAGCTAGAAAAATAGGACAACCTCTCTGGCAGCTCACCCCTCTCCAGCCAATACTCGTAGGAGTAGGGGTGATAATCGCGGTCCTATGCTACGGATACTTGGTGTTTGCAAGGGATTTTGAGGTAAAAAAAGAGATTACCGTAGCGGCAATCACCACCGACGTCCCTACTATGGGATTTGGCGAGACGGTTAGCGAAGAGCTTTGGCTCCAGGAGTACATGGCGGCAGAAGAGGCCGCCAAACACAAGCCCAATGTCTTTATCTTTCCTGAAAACTCCTGGTTTATCTCCCAAAAACCCTTATTTATCCAGATGATTGCAACATCGCTCACCCACGACCAAAAGCCAGCACTGTTGGTAGACATGATCCGAAGCTCCGGAAAAGATCGCGAAAAGCTTCAAATCGCCTTTGTAGACTCACAAAAAGGCATACTCACCAGTGATGACAAGACTCTACTTGTGCCAAATGGAGAGTATTTGCCATACCTTACATCGTTTCTAGTGCGGGTACTCGGTAGCAAGTCGACCGCGGAGAAGCTCCAGAATCAACCATATTTTTCCGCACCCACCGCAGAGCCGCGCCCCATCATCTGGCAAGGGTCGCGATTTGGTGCGCTCTCCTGTTCGGGAATGTTTTCGCCAGTACTCTATAGAAACTTAGTGCGGGATGGCGCAGAGATGCTCATCAACACCGCGAGTTACGCCAGTTTTTCTAAAAGTCCCATATTTATGGACCAAATGCGTATACGCGCCCGGCTTCAAGCCGCATCTCTAGCCCGACCCCTAGCACAAGCTACCAATAGAAGTGCCTCTTTTATCGTTGATGCCAAAGGACAGGTGGTGGCAGATACCGGATTTGCGCACAAAGCAGATTTTGCAATCTCCACGCTCCAGATACCCCAAGAAACTACCCCATTTGCTCGTTTTGGCAACTGGCCAATTCTCGCCGCATTATTTATCGTGTTTAGTGTGTACGCGCCAAAAAAAATATACGTACTTACAGCTCGTTTTTTGCATCGCTAAATTTACTGCACAAAATTTTTATGCGTTCGTGCGCTCTCTCCCGACAGAAATAGCAAAAAAACATAAAGTTATCCACAAACGATAAGCAAATAAAGGGCTTTGTATCTTTTTACAGTGCTATAATTCTTTACATACCGGGTAAGGAATTATTTTTTCTGAAACAGATCGGTAACAAGAGGTTTTTGTATTGGATGGTCGGCACGAGCACGGCTCTTTTGGTGCTTGGATTTTTCGCGTACCAAGGATTTGGTTTATGGTGGGACACACATGGCACCGTGGGATCCCTCATAGCAACCAGTGACACCAAAGGAAGCACTGAAGCCACTGATGCGGCCAAAGACACGGACGGCGATGGTCTGCACGACTGGGAGGAGACACTTTGGAAGTCTGATCCCAACAAAACCGACTCTGATGGGGATGGCACGAGTGATGGCGACGAGGTAAAGGCCAACAGAGACCCGGCCAAAAAAGGCCCCAACGACAATATTTCTTTTACTCCTCCCCCCATAAAGCAGGAGCTGATTGATAAGGATGATACTCTAACCTCTGGTATCGGCAAGTACCTGGCTTTGCAGTTGGTAAGCAAAAAAATGAAAAATGGCAAGATCACCGAGGCTGATGCCGAAGAGATTAGCCAGGCGCTCTATAGTCAGATAGAAAATACTTCTCTGGGCGGTGCAAGTACCATAACCTTGGATCAAATTAAAACGTTGCCTGCTAACCAGCAGAATCTCCGCCTATTTGCCATACAAACATCGCGGATAATCAATAAGGTATTCAAAGGTATTAGTGGACTAGGAAATCCCTTGGTTAGAGCACAAGGCATGACACCTGAAGCTATTTATGAAGCCACCACACCGCACGTCAAGATATTTGAGGATGCAAAAAAAGACCTCCTTGCACAGGCAGTCCCCATGCCGTACGCCGATGTCTACCTCGAGATGCTAAACCACATCGAACGAGGCAGGCAGTCTTTTATCGCGATACGTAATATGCCCAAAGATCCCACCATGGCACTCGTAGGCATCAACCAATACGCTACGGTAAACAGCGGACTTATTGCGTCCATGCAAAAAGCTCAAGAACAACTCGCAAAAGATGGGGTGATATTTACCCCTCAAGAGATACAAGCCCTATTTAATGGCACCCTCTAAACCACATGCCAAAAGGCTTACCTAAAAAAATAACCGCCGTAGTTCTCGTCCTCCTGATGCTTGTGCCCTCGTTTGGTTTTTTACTTCTCCCCAAGCCCGCAAAAGCAGTTGTCCCCGTAGTAGATATTGAATACAACCCAAAGGAATGGCTGGCGGACCCAATCTTAAAAGGCATCGCCGGTTTTATCCTGCAAGCTTTAGTCAACTCCGTAAAAGACTGGATCCAGAGTGGAGATTTTTTAAGGGGCGGAGGACCTTTGTTTGTGACCAACTTCGACCAGTTTATGCTGGATGCGGCGGATGAGGCATCGGGGATATTTCTCAAAGAGTATGTCTCTCCCGAAACATATAATTTTCTCTGTACGCCATTTCGGGCACAGGTGTATCGTCTAACAGCTCTCGGACTCGCGTTTCCGCGCTACCCATCGGCCAACTCATTTCGATACAAGGCGCGTTGCACCGTCTCGGATATCGTCGGCAATGTAGAAGATTTTTATCAGGACTTTGAAAATGGCGGCTGGGAGGCTTGGGTAGAAACTGCTCTTTACGCCAACAATCCCTACGGACTCCTCTCTCTGACGCGTGCGGATAAAAGGGAGCGCGAACTACGTAATGTAGGAGAAAATAGAAACGACTTTGAGACCGGTGCCGGATTTATCGCGAGCAGTATTTGTTTGGAATACCGAGAGTTCCAGGGACCACCCTCTCCAGACGGCACTCCTCCAGGCAAAGAATGTGTGCGCACCCTTAAAGAAACCATTGGATCTGCGGTCAAATCACAGCTCGAGTCGGTAAATAGCAGTGATGTACTGGGATTGAATGTCGCCGATGAGGTGTTCGAGATCATTTTTGCAGCGCTCAATGCCATGCTCACCTCCATTATCCACGGTCCAGGAGGACTTTTGGGCGCAGGAAACGTACGGAGTAGTGCAGGCGGGGGCCGACAACCCTATATACCGCCACCCCTCCCCGACTCATGGACATGTGATGTGGATCATGGTGGCGGATCATTCGGGGGGAGCGCGACTACTGATCCCGCTACAGGAGTGACTGACGTTTCGTTCGGTGGATCCATCGTCATCAAAGGTACCGATAAGTGTAAAGCTGATCAATCCGAAGGTGCTCCGCCGCCTCCGCCCTCGTCCCAACCACCGCCTTCACAACCTCCACCCACGCCGCCTCCACCGGGAGGGAATCCTGTAGTAGCCTGTAATGACGGCATAGACAATGATGGCGATGGATTCATTGACCTTCTCGACCAAGGCTGTACCGACTCTACAGATACCAGCGAGGGTAGCGGTGGTGGTAGCGGTGGTGGTGGCACCCCACCACCACCTGACAATATACCCCCACCACCAGCATGATTAATGTCTCCCACTTCATAACTAAGGATTCTTAAAGAACCCAAGAAAATCCAAAACCAAGCCATGATACTTTCTTCCAAAATTACATACCTCAAAAAATATACCGCAATCGCCGGCCTGGTTTTGGTCGCCTCTTTTTCGCCGATGTTCGCAGGCAGTGCAAATGCCGCGTTTAAATCGGTCTGCTCGTTCGTTTCTGAAGGGGGGGTAATCACTCCGCAATGTTTTTCGGGCGATACAGCAGATCAAGCGAGAGCGGCGTGCGCAGACGGCTGTACCTCATCGGTTAACTGTGGAGCGCCTACCCCCGGGTCATGTGCCGCCGCAGATGAGAAGATAGTCGTAGCCCCCACAGAAGCATTAGAAAAAGGAGTCACGTGGGGAGAGAGTTTAGTCCTTAAGACTATTACTGGGATTATCAACTTCATCAACTCCTACCTCGTAATCGCGGTCGCTTGGGCGGCGGGGATGATGGATGCCGCGATCAATATCGCTATGGCGCCATTGCAAGGTATTGGAGCTATAGAGACCGGCTGGCGTATTAGCCGGGACGTGGCAAATGTCTTCTTCATCTTCTTTTTGCTCACCATCGCCATTGCTACTATTCTTCGTATCGAAAAATATGGTGCCAAAGCCCTCCTTGCCAAACTCATCATCGCCGCGATTCTCATCAATTTTAGTCTTGTTATCGCCCAAGTAGTGGTGGACGCCTCAAATATCCTTGGCATCACCTTTGTCTCCAAAATTCATCCCGTCAGTGAAAAGATCGCCGCAGTACTTGAAATCAGCAAACTTCGAACCGCGAGAAATGATACCCCCCCGAAAACCAAAGCTCCATTTAGTGTAGCCCCAGGGACTCTTTCAGCGGCGGCAAGTCAAAATGTTAAGTTTGCCAATAATATCGAGCCTCTTGATCCCACTAAGCACAACCCGGAAGACGTAGAAGTAGACAATTTATTTTTCGGACTGATGATATTCATCTTCCAGCTGATGGCTATATTTATATTCTTGGGGCTCGCCATACTTTTTATCATCCGCACGGTGGCACTTATGCTTATATTTATTCTTGCCCCATTGGGATTTCTCTTCTCCGTCCTTCCCGCCACCCAGAAATATGCGAGCGAATGGTGGCATAGTCTCTTTAGCTGGTCATTTTTCTTCCCGGCCTCGACCTTTATGCTCTACATCGCCATATCATTTGGCTACGAGCTAAGAAATATCAACTTCCAAGGCAACCAGGCCACCAACCAAGGCCTTGCCTTTGCGACCGTCACCATGATCTGTCTTCTCGCGGGGTCACTCATTGTAGCACGCAAAATGGGCATATATGGGGCGTCCGCCATCATTGGGTACGGGAACAAGCTTCAGGGTCGCGCCAGAGGATACCTCGGTAAGAGTCTCCGTTACGCTACCGTCGGCGCGGTAGGTGCTGGTGCCGGGTATGCAGCACGAGGAGCTGGAAATGCCGCGGGCACATTCTTGAGTACAAAAGCTGCGCAACGTATTGGCAGTATACCAGTATTACGTAATGTTCTTCGCCCAATTGCCGCGGCTACACAGCAAAGCAAGGATGCCGCTAAGAACGAATCAAAACGCCTTGCTAACCTTTCTTCCGCACAACAGGCTAGTATGTATGGAACTCTATCCGCTCCCGGTCAACGCGAATTCTTTGACGGCCTGAATGATAAAAAGAAGCGTGAGTTTATCAAACAACTCTCTCCCGAAAAACAACTTGCATTCGCCGACCTTATGCGTCGCTATGATCTCCATAAGGATGTCGCCGCCGCAACCGGGAATCTCCACCGAGCTATGCAAATCATGAACAATGATTTCCGTGGCATGCCAGAGCCACCTGATAAGAATAATCCGCAAACCGCACAATATACTCAGCGATATGCACAAGAGTCGAATGATTTTCTTGGGAAATTAAATAACGATCAGATTAAGAATATTGATGCAAAAACCATAGAAGAGAATAAGTACTTCCATGATTATTTCCTGAAGAATGCGCGCAACTTCAACGATGTTACAAATTCCCGTGACCAGATTAACGCCACGCAACAAATCTTCCACCAGCTCATGCGCGAAAATAATATATCAATAAATCAGAGTCCGGATGATATACGCAAAGAGATCGCGCGGGTCGTCCGCGACGATATTAAAAACGAAGCTCTTGCGCGTCAAATTGAGACTAACCTTGGATTCAATGTCATTATAAATCCTGCATACGCACCTATTCGGTCAACGCGAGGCCAACAACAAACACAGCAAGCCCCAACACCATAAATCCTATGAATATATCACACGAAGAGCTTTTGGAACGTTACGAAAAGCTTCCTCAAATCTTAAAGGATGCGATATTTGCCGAGGCTACCGCAGATAAAGTTTTTAATATTGGTAAAAAACACGGCCTCACCATAGATAAGCTTGGAAATCTCGCTACCGAAATAGGCTATGTAGTGCTTGGGGTTAGTAAAACCGATGAGCTCGAAGGTAAAATTGCCTCCATAGGCCTAGGTAAAGACACCGCAAAAAAAATAACAGAGGATGTAAACAAAGAAATCTTCTATCCCATTCGCGACCATCTGCGCGGCGTCTCCAGTCCCACCACAGAAGCTCCGGCGCCATCTCTAGCGCCTCTCATCTTCCAGCAGAAAATAACCGAGGTACACCATGAGCCCGCACAAAAAATAGCCATCGAACCCAAAGATACCAAGCCGACCACTTTTGATGATCTGCGCATGGAGCTCAAAAACATCTCTACTCTTGCAGGAGGCGTCTCCCCGGAGACAAAATCATCTGCTCCAACGCCCACATACAAGGCCTCTGATCCGTATCGCGAGCTAGTCGCCAAAGACGAGCTCCAACCCAAATCAGCCACATGGAATCCCGGACTCAAATCATCGACTCCCACACCACCTCAACCCACACCCCTGTCTGTCACACCATCTAAGGCTACGACTCCGGCACCCGCCCTCACCACAAACCAAGCACCTGCAAAACCAACGCTACCGTCCTTTGCGCCACTTCCTCCCATCAAAAGCCCTTCTATCGCCCCTGCCCCCGCACTGAAACCGTCATCCGCTCCAACCCCCTCCATCCCTACAGTCGAATCCACAAACAAGATATCGCCTTTTCGTGGCTATAAACTGGACACCTCTCCCAGCCAAGGGACTGTGAACAGCATACCAACGACAAAACAGCCTATTATCCCACCATTAGCACCACAAACACCCTCATCAGCCCCTAAACCTGCGGGATCTTTTGATGAACTCCGCAAAACTCTAAACACACCGCCTACTACACAAAAGCCTGTTACACCTACTGCGCCTACACCCAACCCGGCTCCACGTCCCGCACCAACCCCCACTACCGCAACACCTAGCCAGACACCTGCCAGCAAACCAAACGACCCGTACCGCGAGACGATTGTGTAGTATACTGGAGGAGTAGCTCGTCACACCCGTATGACCGCAGTTCATCGCACTTTTTTCTATGCAACAATTTCAGGTCCCACAATTCATAGACGTGGAAGATAAGATATTCGGACCGCTTACCACGAAGCAGTTTTTTTATCTCTTGGGAGGCGGAGGACTTTGCTTCTTGTATTGGTTCGCATTCTACGAATCCTACTTTTGGTTGTTTTTATTGCTTCTCATCCCCACGCTCGGATTCTCGCTCTCTCTGGCGTTTCTCAAGGTAAATGGTCTGCCCTTTATCAATGTGGTCGCCAATTTTTTCTCCTATCTCGGCGCACCGAAACGGTTTCTTTGGAAGCACGTACAGCATGAGGCGCGCCCCCTGGAAAGCCTCACCAAGACCAACGCCGAGGAGATGCCCAAACTCTCCAGCGGCAAACTCAATGATCTCTCCTGGTCGTTGGATATTATGCAGAATATTAAACGCTAGCTCATGGCACGATCCGGCGCGCAAGCCACCCGAGATTTTATAGAGATCGACGAGATCCGCGACGGGGTACTGCTCCTGCGGGACAAGTCGCTACGCGCGGTGCTCATGGCCTCTTCGATCAACTTCGCACTCAAATCAAACGACGAACAGGACGCTATCGTACTCCAATATCAAAACTTCCTCAATTCGCTTGATTTTTCGGTAGAGTTTTTTGTCCAATCACGCAAACTCAACATTGAGCCGTATCTCGACACGCTCCGCGAACGCCAAAAGGGCGAGTTCAACGAGCTGATGAAGATCCAAATATCCGAGTATATCGAGTTCGTCAAAACATTCGTAGATTCGGCAAATATCGTCTCTAAGAGTTTTTATGTCATTATTCCGTTCTCGCCGCTCGCTTCCAACAAAAGTGAGGGGCTCAAGAGCGTCTTCTCCTCAATCACCTCCCACGGTGAGAAAAAAACTCTCGATGACTCAAAATTCCAGGAATATAAGACCCAACTTTACCAGCGCGTAGATGCCGTGCGCCAGGGTCTCATACGTACCGGAGTGCGTATGGTGCCGCTCAATACCGAAGAGCTTATCGAACTTTACTACGGCCTCTACAACCCCGGAGAGCTTGAGAAAGGAAAAATACCAGAAATCCCTGAATAACATGAGTATATTTTCTAACTTATTTGGCAAAAAAAAGGACGCGGATACCCAAGGAGAGCGCATGATGCCGGTATTTCCGCAGGAGATCTACCAGGCGGGGCTCTTGGATTTTCGTGATATTATCGCGCCTTCGGCCCTAGAGATCAATGCCAACTACATTCGCCTCGGCAGTAAATACGCACGCACCCTGTTTGTATTTACCTACCCACGATTTTTGGCCACCAGCTGGTTTGCGCCCATCATCAACCTTGATCGAGTATTTGATATCTCCATATTCGTACACCCGGTAGATACGGCGATTATTCTCCGCAATCTCCGCAAAAAAGTAGCGGAAGTAGAATCTCAAATCTCCATCCGCGAGGAAAAGGGTTTGGTGCGTGATCCAATCTTGGATACTGCGGCGCAAGACCTTGAAAATCTGCGCTATAAGCTCCAGCAGGCGCAAGAGAAACTCTTTAATCTCGGGCTCTATCTTACGGTATACGCCGACACACTCAAAGAGCTTGATGAGGCTGAATCCGAGATTCGCTCCATACTCGAGGCAAAACTCGTATACGCCAAACCAGCCCTCTTCCAACAGAAAGACGGCTTTTCAAGCACCCTGCCGCTTGCCTACGACCGACTGGGCATTAATACCTTCATGAATTCCTCGCCGATCTCGAGCATATTCCCGTTTGTCTCATTTGATCTCACCTCCAACCGCGGCATTCTCTATGGCATCAACCGGCACAACAATAGTCTGGTGCTGTTTGATCGGTTTAATATGGAGAACTACAACTCCGTGGTGTTTGCCAAGGCCGGTGCGGGTAAGTCATACCTTACAAAACTGGAGATTTTGCGCTCGCTGATGTTTGGTGTGGATGTTATCGTCGTCGACCCAGAAAAAGAATACGAGTATCTCGCAGAAACAGTAGGAGGCAGATTCTTTAATATCTCACTGAACTCGCCGCACCATATCAACCCCTTTGATCTTCCCATTCCCCGCGAGGACGAATCGCCAGCGGATGTTCTGCGCTCCAATATCATCAACCTTGTCGGGATATTTCGTATTATGTTTGGCGGACTCAACGCCGAAGAAGATGCGATTATTGACCGCGCGATCAGTGAGACGTACGCCTCCAAGGATATTACGCCAGACTCTGATTTTTCCAAAGTCACCCCGCCACTGCTTACCGATCTTGAGACAGTACTCCGCAACATGGAAGGAGGGGAGTCTCTGGCCCTGCGTCTTAAAAAATACACTGAAGGTACCTGGGCGGGATTTATCAACCAACCCACCAATGTCGACATCGACAAAAAGATGGTCGTCTTCTCGCTCCGGGACATGGAGGATGAGCTCCGACCCATTGCTATGTATATCGTTACGCATTATATCTGGAATGCTATACGCGCAGAGCTCAAAAAACGCGTGCTTATTGTAGACGAGGCTTGGTGGCTCATGAAGACGGTTGATGGCGCCTCATTCCTTTTTGGTCTTGCCAAACGCGCCCGCAAATACTACCTCGGGGTGACTACCATCACCCAGGACGTTGCGGACTTTATGGATTCGCCTTATGGCAAACCGCTTATTACCAACTCCTCTATCCAAATACTTTTGAAACAATCTCCCGCGACCATTGATGCTATGGTAGATACGTTTAACCTGACTGAAGAGGAGAAGTTTCTCCTTTTGGAGTCCGATGTCGGAGAGGGGATATTCTTTGCCGGACTCAAGCATGTAGCTATCAAGATTGTCGCCTCTTATACCGAGGATCAGATTATCACTTCCGATCCTTCACAGCTTCTTGCGATTAAAAAAGCAAAAGAGGAGTATGCTAAAACCTCTGAAATTACTACTCCCTAGTACGCCTTATGGCAACCCAATCTACCCAAAATATAACAGAACAGGCCGCGCGCGCAGTAATACTAGAGGGGTCTCTGGCGGGAGCTGCAGCCCAGGAAGCACAATTCCTCCAGGAGCAAGAGGCGTCTCAAACAGCATCACAAGAGATCTGGCGTGCCGAAATCATCCGCGAGCAGGCCCGGCAGCGTCTGATTGCGGAGGCTGAAGCCGAAGAGGAGGCTATTGATGGGCAGGAGGACGCCGCGGGAGCGACTGCAACCGCAAAAAAAATAAGCATCATGGAGCTTGCTGTTGTCCTATTGCCGGCAGTAGTCATTGACCTTGCTGAATTTTTTGTACTTTTTATTGGGGCGATACCATTTATAGGACAACCAATTTTAGGCGTATATTCAGCAATAGACTGGGTACTCAATGGATGTATGGCAGGGCTTCTCTTTGTTTGGATGGCATTTCACGGCATTTGGCCCTCAAGCCCTAAGGGATTGAAGACGAGTGCGCTTATAGGTGGTACGCTCATAGGCGAGTCTATGCCGCTTATCAGCACCATTATCCCCGGATGGACGGGTTGCACCATTGGGGTATTTAAAATAGCGAACAGCGACAAAAAGAGCGTACCGACCAAAAAAACATAGGGTGTGATTATCTCCATTGAGCGGATGTGGTAGTATGGAGGTAAAATGTTTTTGGTTTACTTTTATCGTTCATGCATATAATTACCCAAAAAAGTCCGTCCTATCTGCATTTTCTTCTAAAAGGCGTTCTCGTCTCTCTGTTGTTTATTTTTTCTCTCCCTATTGTCGCCGCCGCCCAAAGTGTTGGTGATGTAGGAGCAGGCACCTCTATCGACTTTAATCCGCGCACACCCGGCCCCAACCAATCCGTAGAAGCCCGGGTGGTAAGTTTCTCCTTTGACCGGCTTCTCGCCTCATATATTTGGTATGTGGACGGTAAAGTAAGCGCATCTGGAACAGGCAGGCAATCTACCACATTTACTACCGGCAAACCCGGCTCACGTCATATTGTTAAAGTTGTCATCCAGACAAATGACGGAGGCGTTATTTCTACATCCGCAGAACTTACCGTAGGTGATATTGATCTCCTCTGGAGCGCAGAAACCACCACGCCCCCCGGATACCCGGGGAGAGCTCTCCCCTCGATATTCTCTTTGGTCAAAGTCGTCGCTCTACCCAATATCATTAGCAATGGCAAACAAATAAATCCCAAGAGCCTCTCCTACGAGTGGCTGGTCAATGGTAGGCGCCTACCGGCAAGCTCTGGAAACGGCGAAGATTCTCTTCTCCTTAATATCACCTCGAGCCCAGATGTTGAAACTCAAGTGACGGTAAATGTGAGCACCCTTAGCCAATCCATCAAACAGACAAAAACTATCTCCATCCGACCCGTAGCCCAAAAAATTAATTTTTATGAGATAGACCCCGCCCGCGGTCCAAAATATCAGCGCAATATCGCCCAAGGATTCTCACTCGGTGCCGGCAGTGAGGCCAAAATACTTGCTACGCCCTTTTACTTTAACCAGCGATCATTTGGCTTTTTGGATTACGTGTGGAAAATAGCAGGGCAGCGGATATCTGACCCACAGAGTCGCCCGGCGATACTTTCATTTAAGACAGAGCAGGGGAGCTCCGGCACCAAACACGTGTCTTTACAGCTTGAGAACCCCCAAAACCCCCTGGAGATAGCAGAGAAATCATTTATTATCAATGTCCAATAAATCAGCACACATACTCCTTGGCTCCCTTATGTTTGTAGTAGGGGCGTTTGTGTTGTTTGGTAATTTCGCACACGCGGCAGAGATCCAGTACAACCTGCTCGCCCCGCTCCCTGGCGGATCCAATCAAGTAAGCGGCGACCAAGCTTTCTCCACTTACGCACGCCAGGCTTTTGCAGTCGCCTTGAGCGCAGCGGCGATACTCGCACTCCTCATGCTCGTAGTCGGCGGCATCCAGTATTTAGGATCAGCCGAGAGTCCCAGCAGACTTTCAGACGCCAAGGATCGTATCTGGAATGCTCTTATCGGTCTTGTGCTTGCCGTTGCCGCCTGGCTTATTTTAAATACAATTAATCCGGCACTGGTGAGCAATGATTTTAATTTACCAAGTCTTGGTGGTGGGAGCACTAGCCAGCAATGCTTCTGCACGTGCAACGATGGCTCCCCAGGAACTATCGTAACCAAGTCGGATATGTGTACATCTTCCTGTAGCGCACGTGGGGGCGCAAAGAGTTGTTCCCAGTAATAATTCCTAACCAGCAAACTATTTTAGCAACATATCATGCAAAGAAGAACAATTCTATTCATCATCCTGGGTATCGTAGCTCTCATAATCCTTGCGGTATTCTTTTTGGGCGGAGGTACAACAGATACCGATTCCGACCAGCCTGGATTTTTTAGCGCACTCTTTGGCGGGGGAGATTCTAGTCTTCCTACTGGTGATACGGCTCTACCCACTCCACCTGAAGGATCCCCCCAGATAAATACCGAAACTGCTAAAAAAGAGGGACGTCTCAATAAAATTATCGATGAGCCTGTGGTAGGCGCCGTGTTGCAAAAAAAAGGTCAGAAAGTAAAATATTTCAAACAACGAAACGGCAATTTATTTGAGAATAGTTTTACCGGCGGCTCGGAAAACAGAATATCAAATGTCACTACTCTGGGCATACTTAGCGCCGGTTGGTCGGAATCAAAAGACTCCGTGGCACTCCAATATTACGATAATGGGGAGCTTAAAAAGTACTATTTCCAATATACCGGCACCTCTACCAACAACTCTGGATTTTTACCAAAAGAAATCCTCCATATAGCCATGGCACCCGGTGAGGAGCGTATGGCCTACCTCGTCCCCGCAAATGACACGTACGCAGTAGTTACCGCTCTCCCAGATAATACCAAACAAAAAACCGTCGGATCGGTACCTATCCCTGATTTTCTATTGAGCTGGCCGACCACAAACATAATCAGCTTGCAAACCAAGGCCTCGGCACTCGCTCCCGGATACCTCTACACACTTAATCCATCTAATGGGGTGCTCGCAAAAGTAATCGGGGACGTCCCGGGACTCACTGCACTCTGGTCCCCGAGCGGCAAGCGGCTTCTCTACTCTGAATCCTCTCAAGAGGGAAAGGTTATAAAGCTCCAATACCTCTCCCGAGAAACTGGGCTCACTAAACAAGTCGAGCTCACCACGTTGCCGGAAAAGTGTGTCTGGTCAAAGAAAAATGACGCGGTGGTATTTTGCGCTATACCACAATTAGATGCTACAGCGCGCGCCCAACTGCCGGATGACTGGTGGCAGGGGAATATTGCGTTTAACGACGCGCTGTGGCAAATAAATCTTGATACGGGTCTTAAGAAGATGCTACTCCCTACTAGCGCATTTGACGCTACCAATCTATTCGTCTCGGAAGATGAATCATTCCTGTTTTTCACCGACAAAAAAGAGAACCTACTCTGGAGTCTAAAAACGCAGTAAACACCACTAGAACAAACCTACCAAAAACCCGCTCAAATTTGAGCGGGTTTTATGACTACACAACGGGTTTCACCTTCTCCTCTGCTTTCCGTTACAATATCAGGGTCCTCTGCAAGAGTCATATGAATAATGCGCCGCTCAAATGCCGACATAGGCTGCATCACCACCTCTTTCTTAAAATAACGCACCCGCTGTGCCCCCATGCGCGCCCACTCACGCACCTCTTCTACTTTTTTCTTCTGGTAGTCATTTACATCAAGAGAAAATTGCACGGTAGCATCTCCAAAACGTTTATCTGTAATGCGCCGTAAAAGATAGTACAACGCAAAAAGATTTTGGCCATTCTCGCCGATCAATACGCCACCATCCGGCGTATGCACCTCAAAGCAAACTCCACCCAACGCGTGCGACCGCTCAATAGAATATTCGACGTGTATTTTGCGAAGTAACTCCTCCAAGATAGATTGTATTTCATCATAGGTGTCCATACAAAATCCTTATGCGGTAGTAGTGGTTGTTACTTTTTGCGCACGAGAGCGCACAAATGTTTCATGGATGATAGCAAACAGGTTCATGGTTGTCCAATAAAGCCCCACCGCCGCAGGGAATTGTAGTCCGGCCACAAAAATCAGCCCCGGCATCATATACATCATCTGCGCATTCATCACACGTGCCATATCCGGTTGCCGGGGCGCAGTGTTTGTTTTTGGTGTTTTTGGCACAGAAAGTTTGATTTGGATAAATTGCGTTACTGCCGCGAGTACCGCCATCACTATACTGCGCTGTGAAAGATCCAGTATACCCAAAAACATCACATGTAACGCTTCAGGTTGCGTTATAAACGAATATAAACCGGTAAAGGTGTCGGTACCCAGCCCCTTCCAGAACACTTGGTAGAGCCCTATCAAAATCGGTAGCTGTATAAGTAACACCAGACACCCAGAGAACGGATCCACCCCGTGTTCTTTGTAGAGCGCCATAATGCGCCGCGCCTGCTCTTCTTGTTTATCCTTGAACTCCTCTTTTATTTTATTAATATGCGGCTCGAGCTCGCGCATTTTAACTTGCGCCTTTATGGAGTGGTGTGTAAACGGGAACAAAGCACCTCGAACCAACAGTGTCAAAAGTATAACCGCAAACCCCAGATCATGGTAGGGGAGAATAGCCGTGAGAAATACGAGCGCGTTAAGAAGTGGCCGATAAAACACCTCATGATATATACCTGAAAGTGCGGACATAATATATTCTAGACCTTAGTGTAAGGGATCATACCCTCCTTTATGCCATGGATTACAGCGCAATACACGCGTGGAGGAGAGATGCACTGCTGTTAAAAAGGGGTACCGCTGGAATGCTTGTGAGGCGTATACAGAGCATGATGGCCAATATCTGCAATGTTTTCGGCTCACGAGCCCTGGGCGGTCGGGGGATATATACCGCCGATACAATACCAGTATTGCAAGAAAAAAATTCCGCAAAATCTTATCGCACCACACGTATACAAGCTGTATCATAATAACGTCTTTTTATAAAAATGGATATGCGCCCTTTGGAGTAGCTCGCACACCACCGCTTCCAAATCGGCAAATGATAGATCCTCTGCCCCCTTATAGGCAAACAATACCACATCAAACGGGGGATAGGGGATGGACATGAGACTACGCACGATAGCACGCAATCTACGACGCACCTTATTGCGCACCACCGCATGCTTCGAGAGCGCTGTGGGAGTAACAAATGAGAACCTACCTTCTCCTAATTCTCTCTTAGCGAACTTCATAGTTATTGGCCCATTACGCAAAGTTTTCCCGCGCAAAAACACCTGCTGGAAGTCATTGGGGGCGCTAAGACGGTTTGCTTTTCTAAGCAAAGCAGTAAAATTGAGATCTAATCTAGACAGACAAACGCTTTCGGCCCTTACGGCGCCGGCGAGTAAGCACATTTTGGGACGTTTTAGTCCTACTGCGCTTTAAGAACCCGTGTGTTCTCTTTCGTTTCTTCTTTTTTGGTTGATATGTTACTGACATAATGCGTCCACTATACAATAGTGCTTAGTATATTTCAAGGTCTGCGACCATTGGAAAGATTCTGCACATGAAATACACAGATTATTCACACAAATCAACTCAAAGCATTCATTATGGTTAGTTTTCTTTAAAAAATAATTTAAGGTATACTAAAAACTACCAAAAAGTTCCGTACTGCGTGCATCAAGTAATGATCGCTAAAATTAGTCAAGATTATTGGCAATCAAGTCTTCACACACACCTATGACGAACGAAGAGCTTTGGCAGACAGTGCTCAGTGAGATAGAACTTAGTATTTCAAAAGCAAATTTCATTACTTGGTTTAGAAACACCTCCATTATCGGTAATGATAGTAGCACCATCACGGTCAGCGTCCCTAACGCATTCACTAAAGAATGGCTGGAGAACAAATACCACAAATATATTCTCCATGCGCTACGCACCAACAACCCCTCTCTGCGTAATGTAGCATATACCATCTCTACAGTACCCATAAAACAAGCAGTGCATGCGGTCATAGATATTTCGCACAAAAAAGAAAAGACTGAACAACCAGGAGAGGAGCAGCTTGAGTTCCAAGAGTTTAATGTAGACAAGGAGACAAACCTCAACCCCCGCTACACGTTCGACAATTTCATAGTCGGCTCATTTAATGAGCTCGCACACGCCGCGGCAAAATCCGTAGTAAAAAGTATTGGCACCATTTACAACCCGCTTTTCATATATGGCGGGGTAGGGCTGGGGAAGACCCACCTCCTGCAGGCGATTGGCAACGAAGCCCGCAAAGAGAACCCCAATATTAAAGTGCGCTACCTCTCCTCGGAGACATTCACCAATGATCTTATCGCCGCCATCCAAAATAACGAGCAACAAAGGTTTAAAGACCACTACCGGCGGTTTGATATTCTTATTATCGACGATATCCAATTTATCGCGGGGAAAGCGCGTACTCAAGAAGAATTCTTCCACACCTTCAACACCCTGTATGAAAATAATAAACAGGTGGTATTTTCGTCTGATCGCCCACCAAAATCCATCCAAGACCTAGAAGAACGGCTTCGTTCGCGCTTTGAGGCGGGTCTTATTGCGGATATCTCCGATCCAGACTACGAGACACGTCTTGCTATACTAAAATCAAAATCGGAAACAAAAAAACCTGAACCACCAGCAGAAATACTCGAGTACATCGCGTCCGCGATAGATAAAAATATCCGCGAATTAGAGGGGGCACTCAATCTCATTCTCGCCCGCATGCGCATTTCCGGTAAAAACCTCTCCCTGGAAGAAGTACAACTTGTTTTAAGCCAAGTAAACACAAGACCGAAAAGAATTATTACCGCTTCTAAGATTATTAAGGAGGTTTGCACGTTTTATGATATTAACGAACGTCACCTCTTCGAGCGAAGTAGGCGCCGAGAGATAGTAAAACCAAGGCAAATTGCCATGTATCTCCTCCGTGAAGATTTTCATGGATCATACCCATATATCGGGCAAAAATTTGGTGGCAGAGATCATACTACCGCCATACATGCATACGAAAAAATATCGCGAGATCTTAAAAAAGACCCAAAACTTGCTGATGAGATAAAAATATTAAAAGAGACTATTTATAATAGTTAATATACTGTGTACAGCACTAGTATTTCCTGTACATATACCCTGTATAAAACTATATAAAATCTCTCCTCTGTATTTTTATATCCAATATACCCAGTTATTATCCACACATTACACAACCTACACATAGTGAAAATATAACCTCTTTACACAATATACGCACCTTATCTACATATCCACACCATCTACTACTAATTCTGTATTTATAATTTATGAAATTCACCTGTATCAGAGAGCAGCTCCGCCGATCCATACTTCTTGTGGAAAAAAGTACCGCGCGAAAAATCACCTTACCTATTCTAGGATCTATTTTATTTTCTGCGGAAAAAGGGAAGATTACTCTTACCACAACAAATTTAGAAATTGGCACAGAAACATGGCTGTCAGGAAAAGTTCTCGAAGAAGGTAAAATTGCATTGCCAGCGCGCATAGTGGGTGCGTATATCTCTGGATTATCCGATGAGCATATTACATTTACTTCACAAGGGGAGAATATTATTATTACTACCGCTTCCACAAAAACTCTCATTAAAGGGTATCCAATTGATGATTTTCCTTTATTACCAAAAGTAAAAAAAGATGAAGAGTTTCGTTTGCCTGCTCAAGAGGTGCGGCGCGGTCTTATAAAAACAGTATTAGCGGCAGCTACGTCAGATATTAAACCAGAGCTCTCGAGTATCTTATGTAAGTTTTCAAAAAATGCCTTAAAAATAACCGCAACAGATAGTTTCCGTCTCGCAGAATACACAATAAGTGGGTTATTTATTACAGTAAAAAATCTACCATATATTTTAATACCGATCCGTACGGCAATAGAGCTTATTCGATTGTTGGAAATAGAAACGGGGGAGATTGAGGTTGTGGCTACCAGTGGTCAAATTATGATACATGGTGATAGATTCACACTTATTTCTCGACTCACTGAGGGGGCATTCCCGGATTATGAGCGTATTGTGCCACAAAAATTTGCTGCCGAGGTGGTAGTGGAGAAAGAGTTACTAGTGTCTACTCTGCGTGCGATCAGTTTATTTTCTAGTAAGTTAAACGATGTATCACTTGCTCTTCATGTAGTAGGTATGAGTATGAAGTTGAAAACAGCGAATGTTGACGTGGGGGAATATAGCGCTGATATTCCTATTCAAATATCAGGAGAAGATTTGGAGATATCTTTTAATCACCGATATTTATTTGATGGCATCCAGCAAATAGAGGGTAAGAGTGTTTTTCTCGGGTTTAGTAGTGCTACCGGCCCCGTGCTTATTAAGGAGCATAATGGGGCGGGATATTTCTATCTCGCTATGCCTATGAAAGTGTAAGGGTAACTGTTTGTTCGTTGGTATTACCTATAGTATCGTAGGTTTTTATTTTTACCACTATATTGGTAGTGGACTGATCGATGGTAGATAAATCAATAGTAAACTGTGTAAAGTTTTCCTTTGCAGATCCTGAAAATACGCCATTTACAAAATAATCTATTTGGCGGACCGGGTATGTGCTTTGGATAGAGAGTTGTATTGGTAGAATAGTATTTCTTGGTACGGATTGGTTTTGTTGTGGGTACTGTACATTAATAAGAGGTTTGTTTTCTGTAGTGTGTGTAGCGTCGTTTCCTGTGGGAGTGGTAGTAATGTTGTGGCCTTGTACCCATGCGCGTACGCCATTTTCCCAATTAGCAAACTGCGAGTCTGCCCATGGGTTGGTGGGGGTGGGGCCAAGTGGATCGTTTTTATTTACCCAATACAGTATTGAGTGTATATCTTCTACGACGCGCTCCTCGATGAGCTCTGGGGGGGTTTGATCTTTGGCGATTTCACCAGAGATTTTGTCTATACGGTAGGTTTGTCCGCCTTTCCAAATACCACGCAGTATTGGTTTGGTCGGGAGGTTTGGTTGTGGTTTAGTGAAAGATTCTTTTGGTATATTGGTAAATGCGCGTGCCATAAAATCGTGCCAAATCGGAGCAACTACAAGCCCTGCCACTTTCTTTTCCATAGAGGAGTTGTCGTTGTTTCCTGCCCATACGCCAGTCACGAGGTTTGGTGTGTAGCCGATAACCCATGTATCACGGTAGTCATTAGTGGTACCCGTCTTTACCGCTACATCTCTATCGGGGAAATACAGTGCCGAGTTTGCGCCGTATGCTGGTGTACGTGCTTTATTGTCAGATAATATATCGGATATGGTTCTTGCTACTTCTACATTAAGCACTTCTTTTGGTTCCGGTTTATATTCTTCAAGAATAGTGCCATCACTTTTTTCAATTTTTAGTATGGAGATGGGGTGGTTACGTACGCCATCGTTTGCAAAAACTCCATACGCAGAAGTTAAGTCAAGGAGACGCACCTCGCCACCTCCTAATACGAGGGTTAGGCCGTAGCGGTTCGGATCTTCAATAGTAGTAATACCGAGATCTTTTGCAGTATTAATAGCGTCTTTAATTCCTACTAGATAGAGTAGTTTTACAGCAGGTATGTTTATAGATTGGGCGAGTGCGTCTCGGAGCGATATAGGACCGCGGAATATATTGTCGTAATTTTTTGGTTTGTAACTTTCTGCTCCTTGTACAGCAAACTCTGTCTCCACATCAAATAATACGGTGTCGGGGGTGTAACCTTTTTTAAACCCAGTGGCGTACACGATTGGTTTGAATGCGGATCCCGGTTGGCGGTTTGCAAGAGTGACGTTAAAATTCCCATCCTCTTTAATGTTAAAGTAATCTCTTGATCCGACCATAGCCAATATCTCTCCCGTTTTTGGGTTCAGAGAGACGAGGCCGGTATTTTTTGCGTTAAAGTTTTTTTCTATCTCTGCAGCATGTGTGGTGACGGTCTCCTCCGCTTTTTTCTGCAAGGGAACATCAAGACTCGTAGTTATCTTGAGGCCATTTTTTTTCACAAAATCCTCGCCGTACACTTCATTGAGTTGCTCGATGACGTACATGACAAAATGCGGCGCTTTAATGCCCTGCTCTTTATAGGGGAGGAATATAACATGTTCCTCTTTTGCTTTTCCTGCTTCTGTGTCATCGATATAGCCGAGATCTGCCATGCGGTTGAGTACGGTGTTTTTACGCTGATCAAGGTCAGATCGATGGTTGCCGTATGGAGAGTAGTAGCTTGGGGCATTTACCATAGCCGCCAGGTACGCCGCTTCGGCAAGGGTAAGATCGCGGGCGTGTTTGGAAAAAAAAGTTAGAGAGGCCGCCTCTATACCGTATGCATTTGATCCATAAGGGATTTGGTTGAGGTACAGATTGAGTATTTCATCTTTGGAGTAGATGGTTTCCATCTTTGTGGCAAGTACCGCCTCTTTGATCTTGCGGGTAATGGTGTGTTCAGAGGTGAGGAGGGTTTTTTTGACCAACTGTTGGGTAATAGTAGATCCGCCCTGTACGAGAAACCTGCCGTGTAGTAAGTCAGTAAAAAATGCGCGTAGAATCCCAATAATACTCACTCCCGCATGGGAGTAAAATCGCGAATCTTCTATGGCGAGTGTAGCATTTTTGGCGTTGCGTGGGATCTCTGCGAATGGGATTACGGTGCGTTTTTCTTCCCCATAGATTTCAAAAAGTGGTATCTCTCCCGTGCGGTCATATATTTTTGTAGACTGGACAACCTCACGTTCTTTAAATGAGTCGATGCTTGGTACGTCAAGGGTAAAAATAAAGACAACGGCGGCGAGTATAACTGCTACCGCGCCTATGCAACCAACAATGAAAATGGCTAAAAACGCTTTTTTTGCGAACGATCGTTTTATACTCTTGACAGGCATACGTTATATAGTACTTAATTTGTGATTGCAAAACAATATCATAACGTGCGGAAAATGAAAAGCCCCTATGCTTGCATAGCGGCCATTCATGAAATGTAATAAACCAAGCCATAGGGTGTGTGACACGCCCTAGTGGTCGGCAGGTAATTTAGTCTTCCTTCGCGGGGTCACCTTCTTCCTCTTCAAGATCCTCTTCATCCTCACTATAGAGATCGTTGTCCCCACTCTCTACCTCTGTGCCATCCTCATCAGCTTCGTTATAAACGTCGTAGTCCATGATAAATTATTTTTTTTTGGAACACATACTAGAACTCTTATCCGACCTTTTGAAGATTATACCAATCTTGTCTACCAAAAAAAGAAAATCGTGTCAAATGCCCATACACACAATATAAAGTCTAGGCATTTTTACAGGGGGATGCCCTGCTTTTAGAAACGATAGCATGTTTTTTATCTCGGTCAACAACAGAGTGCTATTATTGTGGAAAAAGTTTTAGTTCCATCCTACGCAGGCGTGTTGGTATGTGCCGCGCAAATGGCAATAGCGAGTGCGTCGGTGGTGTCGTCAAGGAGTGGCGTGGCCGTAAGGCCAAGGATGCGCACCACCATATAGGCAACTTGCTTCTTATCTGCTTTACCGTATCCGGAAAGAGCGACTTTTACCTGGAGCGGCGTGAACTCAACAATGGGTATCTTGTGTTCTTGTGCGGCAAGCAGGATTACTCCGCGTGTTTCTGCCACTGCGAGTGCCGTCTTCTCGTTTTTTGAAAAGAATAATTTTTCTACTGCGACCATGTTGGGCTGGTGTTTCTCTATGAGCGCATTGAGTTCTCGCCACATATACTGTAGACGTTCTGCGTGGGGCATGGTACTTATGGTCTCCACACAGTCGGCGATCCGGTAGTGCACGGTGCCTTGCAATATCTCAATAACACCGTATCCCATACGCCCAAAACCAGGGTCAATACCCAGGATAACTCGCGGTTTAGGCTGCATTGGAGTACACTTCTTGGACGTCGTCGTGTTCGGAGAGCTCCTCCAAGAGATTTTCAAATTGTTCCTGGTCTCTAGGAGATAGTGAGATGGTATTTTTCGGTCTCCATCCCTCTATGTCATGCTCAAATAGCCAAAGTGCCCCGCCCGGTGTCATCTTTGCTCCATGGTCTCCCATAAGTTTTCGTATTTCGGCGAAGGTGCGATTATTGTTGTCCGTTACTCCTTCTACAATCAATGCTACTCCACCGGGCCCATAAGCTTCATAGAGGACGTTTTGGAGGACGGCGGCGTCTGTCCCCGCGCCTTTGGCCACTGCGCGCTCAATATTGTCTTTGGGCATGTTAACGGCCTGCGCTTTTTCTATAGCGGAGCGTAGCTGGATGTTTGTATCTGGGTTGGGGCCTTTTTCACGCGCCGCTATAGTAATCAGCTTGGCGAGTTTAGAGAATGCCTTACCTTTTTTTGCATCGGTGAGCGCTTTTTTATGTTTAATTTGTGCCCATTTTGAGTGTCCGGACATGGGAGTGTATTAGGCGTGTATAGCGTTTTTATTGTAGGCGCCCGCTTGCGTGTGCGCAAGGGCCTATTGGTGCCCAAGAGCTATCTCTTCTTTGGAACATTTGATGATAAGACGTTTCGCCTCTTCTAGGTGGGGGATATCGTGCACGGTAAAGCTCCGTTCCCCGGCGGTTTGGATAGTCATAGTGCCGAATCCCAAGAGTGTTGCTAGCATGTTCGGCACTTCGGTGGTAACGTCTTGGACGCGCGATATCATGAACTCCGAAATCTCTCGGTCAAAGAGGCCCCGTTGCTTAATATCTATAATGCGCCGGTTGGTGACCAGCCAGATGTCGTAATAGGTATGTACCCATGAGACAAAATACCCGGCGACGAGCACAAGCGCGTAGAGTATAAACAATAAATCAACAAGCATATCTACCGCAGTCTTATCGAATGTGCCATACAAAAAATCTTTAAACGAGGAGACAAATGCTCCTACAACAAACGCCATAAGGAACGCCGACAGTTGTCCAAAAAAGATAAACCAGTGCTTGCGGAGTACCAGCACTACGTATTCGCCTTGTTCGAGGGGAACTATTTTCATTGGAATGCGCCTAGGGGGAATACTTCAAGTGATTGGAGTGAACCGAATGAAGTCCATGGTACATGTAGGAAAAAAAATACCAAAGCAAGTAGGAGTCCCGCGGAGAGAAATACAAAAATACCGAGCATAAATCCAGAGAGGTCTCCTTTTACTGCATAAGTTTGGATATGGTACGTAATAGCCCATGCGATTGCCGCATACCCTAGAACAAACAACCCAAGTATAAATAGTGCGATATAGAGCATATATACATTATAATAACGAATCTTGCCGTTGCTGTGGCAGTTCTTTGCCTAGGTGCTCATAGGCTCGTGGGGTTGCTATGCGGCCACGTGGTGTACGTTCCAAAAATCCAATCTGCAAGAGGTACGGCTCGTGTACATCCTCGATAGTCTCTATCTCTTCCGCGGTTGAGGCGGCAAGTGTTTGCACGCCCACCGGTCCGCCATTGAATTTATCAATAATCGCCTCAAGTATGCGCTTGTCGGACGGCTCGAGACCGAGTGGATCAACGTCCATAAGCTGGAGGGCATCTTGTGCAAGAGCGGCGGTGATCACCCCATCTCCTTTTACTTGTGCGTAGTCTCGGCAGCGCTTGAGGAGTCTATTGGCTACGCGTGGGGTGAATCGGCTGCGTCGGGCGATTTCACTTCGCGCATCGTCTTCGATGCCGATACCCAGCACTGCAGCCGAACGTCGGATTATCTCGCTGATGTGGTCGTTGCTGTAAAAGTCTAAACGGAACGTGCCGCCAGAAAATCGTGATCGCAGGGGGGCGGATAAAAGTGCGATACGTGTAGTGGCCGCTATGAGCGTAAAAGGGGGGAGTTCAAGCTGGATAATGCGTGCCGAGGGGCCTTTGCCGATGACGATATCGAGCGAGCGTGACTCCATGGCGGGGTAGAGCACCTCCTCGATAAGTTTGTTGAGCCGATGGACCTCGTCGATAAACAGAATGTCACCCGGCGTGAGGTTGGTGAGAATAGAGGCGAGATCTCCGACACGCTCGATTGCAGGTCCGGAGGTCAAACGTACGTTAGTGTTGGTCTCTTTGGCGATAAGATGCGCGAGTGTGGTTTTTCCCAGTCCTGCCGGTCCATAAAACAAAAGATGTTCGATGGGCTCGTTGCGCCTGCGCGCAGCCTCAATAAGAATATGTAAGTTGTCTTTAATGTGCTCTTGGCCGATATAATCGTCCCACCGCTGTGGGCGAAGCGTCGTGTCCAATGTTCTATCTTCCGTTTTTTGAGTGGGGGTGAGGCTTGACATATTGGTTCTAATCTGCTAAAATTCCCGGGACGTTGGAATTTTCGCTCAATGAGTTTATATGCACAAGGTATGTGCTAGCGGGTTTTCCTTTTGTTTTATAAGGGTTTTTCAATAATGGAAGAGACTTCCCTATAGTAGTCTCTAGGCAATTAAGGCTGCGACCTTAACCTGAGTCTTTTTTCCGCGGATGGTCTGGTAAGACGTTTCGGCGTCTGTCCTTTCGGGGATGACTGGGCCACTCCCGAGGAAGACTTTAAGTCCTGTGTACCCATGCCAGGACAATTGCCTAGGGGCTATTGGAGGGAAGTTTTTTATTTGGGAAAATACTGGGGCGGCACCGCAGCAATTTTTTATTCGCCGGTTACGCGTTCCACCTCGGCAAACGAGGTGATGCCTTTGAATATCTTTAATATACCATCTTGTTGCATAGTGAGCATGCTTTGGTCTTCAGCCGCTTTGCGTACGCGGGCCTCGGATGGATCTTCCAAAATAAGGCGCTCAAGCAAGTCGTCAATAATAAACACCTCGAATATGCCAATTCTCCCCTGAAACCCAGTGTAGTTGCATTTTTCGCATCCTTTTTCGTGCCATACGGTAGTACTTGTAAAGTCAGGCTTTTCATATATTTTTGGTAAGGTTTTCAAATGTAGCTCAATAAATGCGAGCTCTTCACCGGCGAGCTTTGACTCTTCACGGCAATACGTGCAGAGTCTGCGTACCAGACGTTGGGCCATGGCGACGTTGATGGCGGGGGCTATGATGTTTGGTTTGATACCAAGGTCTATGAGGCGCGGGATGGTGCCCGCGGCGTCATTGGTATGAAGTGTGGAAAATACAAGGTGCCCGGTAAGTGCGGCATGCATGGCGATCTCGGCGGTCTCATAGTCGCGGATCTCGCCGACCAAGATAACATCCGGGTCTTGGCGGAGAATAGAACGCAGACCATTGTCGAACGAATAGCCGCGGTCTTTGTCTACCTGGGTTTGGGTAACACCTTTGAGGTGATACTCGATAGGGTCCTCAATGGTGACGATATTGATATCGGGCGTGGAGATGCGTTTGAGAAATGAGTAGAGGGTGGTGGTCTTACCCGATCCGGTGGGGCCGGTATTGAGGATCATGCCATTTGGTTTTTCCAATTCTTTAACCATGAGATCAAAGACCGGTTTTTGCATACCTAAGTCTTCGAGTCCGATCGATATCTCTTTCGGGTTCAGAAGACGCATAACAATAGACTCTCCATACGGCTCGGGGAGCATGGAGGTACGTACCTCCATATCTTGGTCTTTGAGGCGTACGGTATAGCGTCCATCTTGAGCGCGGTCATGAACATTAAGTTTGATGCCGGACAAAAGTTTAATACGCGAAAGGAGGAGGTGATAGGTGCGGAGATTGAAGAAGATAATATCCTGGAGCACGCCATCCAGACGCAGACGCAAGCGAGCGTTTGCTTCGCTTGGCTGGATATGAATATCGGACGCGTCCAAATGCAGTGCGCTTGCAAGAATAATCTCGAGCGACTGGGTCACCTTTTCTGTCTCTTCGGAGACGACGTAGGGTTCAAGGGTCTGGGTGAGGTCCTTGGTGTGTTTTACCGTTTGATCGATTTGATCCAATATCTCTGGAGCGAGCTCTACAACGCCGATTTGCACCGCTTTTGCCCGATGTGCCTCCTTGTAACGCTCCCAGGCTTTCTCCAGGCTGTGCATGGAGACCATGAAAAGTTGTGGCTCGTAGCGTTTGCGTTTGAGGTCTTCGAGAACGGCGTTTACTTGGTCGCTCTCCGGATTGCGTATGGCGACTTTAAGCTTGCGCCCTACCTCCTGGATCACGGCAAGATGGGCTTCTCGGGCGGCTTCTTCCGGTACTAGGATAAGCGCATCCACGTCAATTGCTATCGTACCCAAATCAAGATACGGTATGCGGCGCCGAGCGGAGAGCATCTTTACTAAATCCTCTTCTTCTTTTAGGCGCAGAGCATGGAGTTGTTCGGTGGATTTTTTTTCGTCAAATTTACTCATGAGGCGTATTAATGTGAGAGCTTTTCATTGGAGGCGCCTCTAGAGAGGATGTCTCCTATGCGCTCATTATAGGTGAGAGGGCTTGTTTGAGCAATTTGCGTACGGCGATTTCCGCCTCACTAAAATGGGCAAATGGGCCGATGATAATATGCTGGTCGAGGATGGGTGCACCAGCATATTCGGAGATTTTTTGTAGCTTTTGTCGGTCTTCACAGTACATAATAGTTTTGACATTTTGAGTATCAAGCTCTGGGTCCTGCCACAACACAACGGAGACATCCGGTATGGCCGCCACACGACGCATCACGCGGAGCATTGATGGTAATATATCGCTTGATTGTTTGGTTTTTTCAAAATCTTCCTTTGGGATAAATGACCAAAATACATGGAGATCTTCATCTATGTTTGAGCGAAGCATAGCTCGAGCCCAGAATTTTAATGCATCTTGAGAGAGTATTTCATTTCGATATTCGCTGACGCCACGGCCGATAGAAATGATCGCCTCGGGGTTTTTGACTGGTGTTTCGCGGAGTTTTGCTTTTAAATCCTCCTTGTTGAAAAATCCAAGTGCAAACAGCATATCACTCGGATGGTAGGTTTCTTCAAAGACAAAATCATTTGCGCGTAGCGGAAATTGCGGGGAGAGATAGATTTTAAGCCGTCCACCTTCTTTTTCATAACGAAGCTCCTCAATCGGATTTTTTTCTACATCGAGAGATAGGGTGACCTCTTTTCTAGCCTCATCAGTAGTACCAAATAAAAATCCCCAACGGCGCTTGAGACCATCTGATACGTTGACGATGGTGGCTTTGTGGCCGATCTTTTCCTTGAGCATTTGAGCGGCTAAAAAATCCTTGTCTCCAGCTGTGTCTGCTAAAAGAATAGTTACCGTCTCGCTTTGGGCGGCTGTATTGATAGCTTTTTGAAGTTCATCTGCATCCATACACGTCAATTCCTAGCACGATAGAGAGGTAGGAGCAAGGCAAAATTATCATAAAAATGAGAGGCCTTCTCCTTGTATTGACTTTTCAGTAAAAACAACGTAGAATACGCGCTAGAAATCCTTGAAAGGAGGAAGAAATGAAAACGAAGTTTTGCGGACTTCTCATAGCTCTTATTTTTTCTGGGTGCGCGATGACGCCACGTCAGGCGGATATAACTCGCGCTGGGATGAATGGTGCGGCAGTTGGTGCTGGGTTTGGTGCTATGGGTGGCTACTTTGCTACCGAGGATCCCGTTACAGGTGCAGTGGTGGGCGCGATTGTTGGCGCAGGGCTTGGGATTTTCCACGAGGTTTGGAGGCCACAACACAAGGCTTCTATCAGTGAACGGTGAAGGAGGTTCTATGAATGCCTGGGGATGGATTCTTAGCGTTTTTCTTTTGTTTTTTGCCGGTTGTTTCGTGCCAGTAGAGCGTCCGTACGGTTCTCTAGATAGGTATCCCTACTCGGTTTTACCCGAGGATGAGGGTGATGACCCAGGGGAGGTGATCGTGGAGGAGGAGCATGTTCCCTCTGTGGTGTTGCCACCGCTTTTTGGGGTCTATGCGGACCCATATCCATATCGTCCATACTATGGACGTCGATATTATGACAATGACTGGTACTATGAGCCGTATGGGTATTGGTATCCGAGATCATACTATCGAAGAGATCACCATTATTCCCCTCGGCGGCATGGAAATCACCGAGGGCGTGGTCACAGACATAGATAGGAGGAGAGATGAAAGAAGTTGGTATCTTTTTGGCAATAGTCGGCCTCACCTTTATTTTTTTTCTGTCCGGGTGCGTGATGACCCCACAAGGGCAACGCACTGTTTCCGGCGCGGCGATTGGTGCGGGTGCAGGAGCTCTTATAGGTGCCGCCACAGGTAATCCTGGCAGAGGTGCCGCAATTGGCGCGGCAGTTGGTGGAGCGGCTGGAGCATTAAGTGGCCCGTATTATGGGAGGGGAAGACGTGGACGATCGCCTTACTATGGTACCGAAGGGTACTACGAGCGTCGCGATTCTCTGAATTGCGACGATCTAGAAAATGAGGGGGACCAGGCCGCATGCAGACGCGGAAAAGAAAAAGGTTCCGCGGCTCGCGCGACCAAAGTAAGGCGCGGATGTTCCAAGATCGCCCAAGACTATGGGTATTCTGGTAGAGGGTATCCAGAAGATCTTCCCGATAATTATGAGGAGGAGTATCGGCAATCCTGTCGTGATGGCCTCGCAGAAGGCTATCAGAAAGGAGAGGAGAAGCGGGCTCGACACATCGAGCAAAAAGCCCGGCGCTATGAATCTGGGCGATAACAACACTTTCGAAGTTCTTCCGCGTAATTTGGCGGCTCGGAGACGATATGTTTCCTGGCCGCTTTTTCATTTTTCAAATAGAGAGGCCAATGCTACTATGTGCTCATCAATGGAAACGATCACGCTCACTACTACAAGTGCTTCTGCTACTCAAAAGGCGGCGCACATACTCGCCGAAGAGCTTGGAGTGCGGAGTCTACCAGCCAAAGGCGCGTTGGTGTTGGCACTCGAGGGAGACTTGGGCGGCGGCAAGACGACATTTACCCAGGGGTTTGCGAAAGGTCTTGGTATTAAAGACAAGATTGCGAGTCCGACATTTGTACTTATGAAGATTTATAAAATCAGCGGGCTCAATACTCACTTCGAACGGTTTGTACATATTGATGCCTATCGGCTGGATCACCCACACGAGCTGGTACATCTGGGTTGGCGAGATCTGGCGCGCGACCCGCATAATATTATTTTGGTAGAATGGGCAAGTAAGGTAAAAAAACTTATTCCGAAAGAGGCGGTGCATATACAATTTGCGTTTGTAGACAAAAAAACAAGAACCATCACAGTAAAGGCGTAGCGCGCAGGCGGTAAATATTTTTCATGAAAGATAAGGAGGCAAAAAAAGAAAATGTATTCGTGATTTTGGATGCGCACGCACTCATTCATCGGGCGTTTCATGCGTTGCCGCCGTTTACCTCGCCCCAGGGCGAGCCGGTGGGCGCGGTCTATGGTGTGGCGTCGGTGCTTTTCAAGATTGCGCGCGAGTTTAATCCAAAATATATTGCGGCGGCATTTGATCGGCCGGAGCCGACATTTCGCCACAAAGCATACAAAGAGTACAAAGCAACCCGCGCCGAGATATCGCCGGATATTATTCCGCAGTTTGCCAAAGTGCAGGAGCTTTTTCGGGCTTTTGATGTCGCGGTCTACGAGCGCGCGGGGTATGAGGCGGATGATATTATCGGGACGCTTACCGATCTCATTAAAAAAGAAAAAGAGCCAATACGGATTATCATCGCCTCCGGAGATTTGGACGCCGTCCAGTTGGTAGACGGTGATCGAGTGCGTGTCTACACCCTTAAAAAAGGCATTAACGACACGATTATCTATGACCAGAAAGCGGTCGAGGATCGTTTTGGATTCGCGCCGGCACAGCTCATTGACTACAAGGGTTTGCGCGGGGATGCTTCGGATAATATCAAAGGAGTGCCGGGTATCGGAGAAAAAACAGCGACGCTACTTATCCAGACCTATGGTCCGCTGGAATCAATCTATGCGCATCTGGACGAGATACGTAAAGACAAGCGTTTTCGGGGAAACGTTGCAGGTGTGCTTGAGGCACATAAAGACGAAGCATTCTTTAGTAGGGACCTTGCCACCATCCGCCGGGATGCGCCGATGGATTTTCATCTCAAAGATAGCCTGTGGGATACATACGATCGAACACAGGTGGTGCGTTTTTTGCAGGGCTTAAATTTTACCAGTCTCATCAATCGCTTGCCAGTAAACGGCGGGGCGAGTGGTGAATCTTCAGCACATACGCCGGATCTTTTTTCTCAAAACGACACACCCTCCGAAGAAAGAAAAGACCACGCAGTGCTAGCGGGAGATGTGGCAGATGTTTTGACCCGTGCGGGCAAGTGCCCCGCGATAGGTATGGTGCTTGATGAGGAAGATCGTTTGTATGTGGGGTATAAAAAAGAATACTGCGTAATTGAGGCGTCTGATATTGCCGCTCACCAAAAAGCTTTGGAGGTATTGTTTGCATCAAAGAAAGTAAAAAAGACAGCGTTCGAGGCAAAACGGATACTTAAATATTTATGGCGTGCGGGGGTAGCTATTGAAAATTTTGACATTGATGTGGGAGTCGCGGCATGGGTGGTGGATCCATCAATTCGTGCGCCGCATCTTGCGGGGCTTATCCGCGAGGCGCTCGATGTGGTGCTCTCTGCTGATGCGTGGGGGGAGATGGCGCAACATATTGCGGTACTCGCCGGGCATCTTGAGGCCGATCTCAAGCGCACCAAACTCACCAAGATATTCCGAGATATTGAGATACCGCTGGTGCCGGTGCTCGCGCGTATGGAGGAGGTGGGGATTGCGCTGGACGAGCGCGTGCTGGTGGATTTTTCCAAAGAGCTTGGGCGGTCACTCGCATCTCATGAGCAAAAAATATACAAGCTTGCCGGCTCGGAGTTTAATATCAACTCCCCCAAACAGCTTGCGGAGGTTTTATTTAAAAATCTTGAGATCGATACGAAGGGTATTCGCAAAACTGATGGCGGCGAGCGATCCACCAAGGCATCCGAGCTTGCAAAACTTGCCAAGGAGTATCCGCTTGCCGCAGAAGTTATGCGATATCGTGAGGAGACAAAACTCAAGTCGACCTATGTGGATGTTTTACCCACACTTGCTGATCCATGCACGCATCGGATACATACTACATTCAACCAAACGGGCGCTGTTACCGGCAGACTCTCTTCGCAAGACCCGAATATGCAGAATATCCCAATCCGTACGCCACTTGGACAAAATATTCGCAAGGCATTTGTTGCAGGACCGGGCAATGAGCTGGTGTCGTTTGATTACTCACAAGTGGAGTTGCGTATTGCGGCGTCTTTGGCGGGCGACAAAAAAATGATCAAGGCGTTTGCGGACGGCGCAGACATTCATACAATGACCGCCGCCGAGGTAAACGGTGTCCCGGAGGATCAAGTGACGCCAACCATGCGCCGTGCTGCAAAAACTATCAACTTCGGTATCCTATACGGCATGGGTGCAGTGAGTCTCGCGGAGAGTTTGGGGATTACGCGTGCCGAGGCGTCTCATTTTATTGCGCGCTACTTTGCCCAGTTCCCAAAGATAAAGGGACTCATTGATGACATGAAGCGCCAGGCGCACAAGCATGGCTACGTGGAGACGATTTTTGGTCGGCGCAGATATTTTCAAAATATCCAAGCCATGGGCTGGCAGGCTAGAGCCGAGGCCGAGCGGATGGCGGTCAACGCCCCGATCCAGGGATCGGGCGCTGATATTATTAAGATCGCGATGGTGCGTATCGCGGACGATATAGTATATGCACCCGATGCCAAAGAGGTGCGCATGATACTCCAGGTACATGATGAGCTTTTGTTTGAGATGCCCAAAGACAGTATCCAAGCGTTTGCGCCAAAAATAAAGCATATTATGGAGAGTGTGGTTCGTTTGAAAGTGCACTTACGGGTGGATGCGAAAGCCGGCCTGAACTGGCAAGAGATGCGCCCACTAGGTCTATAGTCGCCATCCTTACACAAAGTAAAAACCTGCTATACTGAATGGAGCGGTATTATTTTTTTATGGCCTCCCCCAAAAAACAAACACAGAGCATAGCAAAGACCCAAGCAGTACTTGCTGCAACTTCGCAGGAGATTCCAGCGGCGGCTCCTGTAGTACCTACGCCTGTTGCTCCCCCAGAGAAGGGGCAGTCCTTACAAGAGCCCTTCTCTCGTCCTGAAGATTCGCCGCATGTGCCAGTGCATCAGTATTCTGGTTTTGAGTTTAGTAAAATTCCCTGGGGCCAATCTCTTTTTGCAAAACTTTTTGGGGCATTCTTGGCTTTAGCGCTCCTTCCTACGATTATCTCCGCGGTATTAATAACGGCCGCCTACCAAGTACTGCTCAATCAGTACGTACCGGAGCGCGAGGTTGAGATTTTGACAAGTAATATGCAGGTGCAGTTTTTCCTGATCGTATTTTTTATTATCATCCTTGTTACATTTATATCGTTTGTTATTTCCCGCGGCATCTCGCGTCCTATTAAGCTCCTGATTATGGCGGTGCAGAAGATATCCGACGGTGATCTCTCCGTACACATAAAAATCAACCGGAAGGATGAGTTGGGGAATCTTGCTCACTTTTTCAATACCATGGTGGATAAGCTCAAGGAAATTCAGGAGCGCAATATTGAGATTTCCAAGATTAAATCACAGTTTGTCTCGGTGGCTGCGCACCAGCTCCGCACGCCGCTTTCTGCAGTCAAATGGACGCTCCGGCTTTTGTTGGATGGAGATGTAGGGAAGATGAGTAAAGAGCAAGATGATTTTTTGGAGCGCGGATACCAGACCAATGAGCGCATGATCAATCTCGTCAACGACCTCTTGGATGTCTCACGTATTGAAGAGGGGCGGTTTGGGTATAATTTCCAGGAGGTGGAGATTGCTAATATTATCAGAAAGGCAATTGCCGAAGTTTCTATTGTAGCGGCCAAACGCAATATCAAGATTAATTTTCGGCAGTTGATCCCGGAGGATTTGCGGATTGTTGCCGACCCGGAGCGGGTACGCACTATAGTCATTAATCTGCTTGATAACGCAGTCAATTATAGCGAGCCGGGGGACGAGGTGGTGGTCACGGTAGGCGAGGAGGGCGATTCACTCAAGGTGAGCATCGAAGACAACGGTATTGGTATTCCGGATTCGGAGTTTGATAAAGTATTCAGCCGGTTTTACCGCGCCTCCAATGCAGTACGCCTGCAAACCGACGGATCCGGGCTCGGTCTTTTTATTGTGCAAAACATTGTGAACCGCCACGGCGGGCGGATTTGGTTTGAGTCAAAAGAAGGTCAAGGAACGAGTTTTTTCTTTACTATTCCCATGCGCCGCGAGTTTATCAAGGAATCTCTTTAATAAGCCGCCAAAGGCTTTTTTGGGTCTACATACAGAGCTCCTAGACTGCTTGCTAAACAAGGTGGTAGAATTGAGATATCTTACACGCTTAGATAAATTATCCGCCATGGCCACTGCTAAAAAATCGAAGAAGATACTTATCGTTGAAGATGAGCTGATACACTTGGAGGTAATGAAGAGTAAACTTGAGATTGAAGGGTATGCAGTGATCACGGCGACAGATGGCGAGCAGGGTCTCGCGAAGGCAAAAAAAGAAAAGCCGGATCTGATATTGTTGGATATTCTACTTCCCACGCTGGATGGTTTTGCAGTGCTTGAGAAGCTAAACGAAGAGGGCAATAAAATTCCCGTAATCATCGTCTCTAACTCCGGACAACCGGTGGAGATTGACCGCGCCAAATCCCTGGGTGCCAAAGACTATCTCGTCAAAGCGGAGTTCAATCCCGCGGATGTAGTCCAAAAGGTCCGTGCTATATTCGGCGAGACCGATGCCTCCTCTCCCGCCGCATCATCTTTGGACGCTACTTCATCCCATCCGATATCGGATCTCGCCAAAAGCAAGACTATTACTATTCTTCTCATAGAAGACGACAAGTTTTTGCGCGAGCTCATTGTCAAAAAACTCAATAAAGAAGGATTCTCTACTTTGGAGGCGGTGGATGGGGAGTCTGGCATCCAGCTCGTGGAGCAGAAAAATCCCCAGCTTATACTACTTGATCTCTTACTCCCGGGGATGGATGGGTTTGAGGTATTGCGCCGCCTCAAGGAAAATAAGGCAACGGCATCGGTGCCAGTGATTGTATTGAGCAATCTCGGCCAACAGGAGGACACGGATCGGGTGTTTAAGCTTGGTGCGGAAGATTTCCTCGTTAAAGCCAAGTTCACTCCCGGGGAGATAGTTGATAAGGTCAAAGACGTACTCAATAAAAAATACATCAACGCATGATCTATCTTTTGTACGGCGAGGACTCTCTGCGGAGCCGTGCAAAGCTGGAGGATATTGTCTCGGCATTTACTAAAGCCGCAGGTACCAGTGCAGAGATAGTACGACTGGACGCCGAGGAGTCGAGCGTGGAGGATATTGCAGGCAGTATCGAGACGGGGTCGCTATTTGCGAAGTCCCGGCTTTTTGTGGTGGAGCGGATATTTTTGGCGGATACGGTGGTGCAAGAGTTTTTTACGGAACGCCTTGTACGTTTCAAAGACGCCAAAGAAGTATTTATTTTTTGGGACGCGGTGACGGATATTCCCGAAAGTAAATTTGCCAAATCTTTAGAGCAATCAGCCTCCAAGACCCAGGAGTTCAAAGCGCTCACCGATGTCACTTTGGATCGTTGGCTTGCGGGTGAGCTTGTGACCCGCAATATAAAAATCACCTCTGCACAAAAACAATCACTTCTCGCATTCGCTGGCTCGGACACTTGGCGTATGACCCAAGAGCTCGACAAATTTGCTTTAGATGCTTCAAGTATTGGTGTTGAAGATAGATTAAGCGCAAAGGCTCCCAATATATTTCAGCTCACTGATGCGATCGGGGAGCGAAACAAAAAATTAGCGCTATGCCTCCTGTATCGTTTCGCTGAAGAAGGCCTTATGCCGGAGAAGATGTTTTGGACCATCTCCTGGCACATTAAAAATCTTGCCATATTCCGTATCTATTTGGATGCGGGCAAGGATCAGGCGTATGTTGCAAAACACACCAAACAGCATCCTTTTGTGGTCAAAAAGGGTCTCGCTCAAGCGCGTAATTTTTCAGCCGACGAGCTTACGCGTATGTACCAGGAGCTATTCGCATTGGACGCCGCAAGTAAAAAAGACCGCGCGGATATGGCGATTGGTCTGGAGCGGTTAGTGCTCACACTCTAACTTCAAAAAAATCCGCCGAGTAGCGGATTTTTAAATGTATACCTTAGACCATGTTCCCTACCCCTTTTTTTGGGGGCTTGCGAGTTTTGCGATTCGAGACTTCTTGCGGCTGGCGGTATTTTTCTTGATGGTATCTTTTTTAGCTGCCTTATCGAGCGCCTTGTAGGCCTCGGGGAGGAGTTTTACGGCTTCTTCATGTTTCCCTTCGGCCGCTAAACGCTTGATTTTTTTGGCGATATCCCGAATAGTATCTTTGCGCTTGAGGTTGAGTACCTTGCGGCGTTTGGACTGGCGTAAGGCTTTTTTGGCTGATCTTGAAATTGGCATAATGTTTTGATTTAAGTAGTTTTTGCATAGTACGACACAATCGATAAAATTGCAATACTCGGGCAAAGAAAAAAGCCCGAAAGGGCTGGTAGAAAAAAGAGCAATTTTTGGCGGTTTGCGCGCACATCACAAAGACGGACGGATCGCATTTCGACGCATTCTTTGCTAGTGGAAGGATCGCGCAAACCTCTTTTACCCTAACTGCTTTCGCAATTTGCGTCAATATGCCAAAAATAAAAGCCCGTATATTGGGCTTTGCGCTGGTGGGGGAACAAATGGTAAAGAACTTTTGGAGGGCGGCTCTGCTGGAGAGCTAGGAAATGGGGGGCCGGGGGCACACCAAGGGGGTGGTGGTTGCTACCGGTGGTAGGCTCTCATTTCTTAACTAGCGAGCCGCCTATCCATAGAATAATAAATACTTTACAAAAAGTCAAGGGGGTGGGGTGGGGATGATTTTAGAGTGTTTTGAGGATATCGCGGAGCTCGGCGGCGCGCTCAAAATTAAGCTCGGCCGCGGCTTTGAGCATCTCGGCCTCGATTTCAGTGCGGAGCTCGACTACGGAGCGTTTTTCCTTGAGCTCGGCAATTTCTTTTTTTAATTTGTCTTCAGGTTCGTCTATAAACCAATCGCGTATCTCTTTGACTATGGCTTGCGGAGTAATGCCATGTTCTCGGTTGTAGGATTCTTGGACGGTACGCCGATGGGTGGTCTCATCAATTGCTCGGCGCATAGATTTGGTGATGATGTCAGCATACATAATGACGTGGCCGTTCTGATGGCGTGCGGCGCGACCCATAGTTTGGATGAGGGTAGTGGCATTGCGCAAAAATCCTTCTTTATCGGCGTCGAGAATTGCGACCAGTGAGACTTCCGGCATATCCAGACCTTCACGCAAAAGATTTACCCCGACGAGCGCGTCAAATGTCCCGGCTCGTAGATCGCGTAAAATTTTTGGGCGCTCCAGAGTTTTCACTTCAGAATGCAGATACTCGGCTTTGATGTCATGGTCTTTGAGGTAATCGGCAATGTCTTCGGCCAGACGTTTGGAGATAGTAGTTACGAGCGTCCGCTCTTTTTGTGCGGTGCGTTTTTTGATCTCGAGCATGAGGTCGTTGATTTGGTCCTTGGTGGGGCGAAGCTCGATATCCGGGTCCAGAAGCCCGGTGGGGCGCACGAGCTGTTCCACTACCGGCCCGCGGGAGAGCTCGAACTCCGTAGGGGTGGCCGAGACGTATATCGTGTCTGTTATTTTTTGCTCAAACTCTTCAAATCGAAGCGGACGGTTGTCTAGCGCCGAGGGGAGGCGAAATCCATGTTCGATCAAGGTCTCTTTGCGGGCTTTGTCGCCGTGGTACATGCCGCGGATTTGCGGGATCGCAATATGCGACTCATCTACAAATAAGAGAAAATCTTTGGGCATGTAGTCTATGAGGGTAAATGAGGGATCGCCGGGGCTGCGGAAAGAAATATGCCGCGCGTAGTTTTCGATACCATTGCAGTAGCCGGTGGATTTGAGCATCTCGAGATCAAAGGTTGTTTTTTGCTCGAGCCGCTCGGCTTCTAAAATATGCCCGTGATTCTTGAGGTATGTAAGGCGGTCTTTGAGCTCGGCCCGGATATTTTCTATGGCGGCATCAATCTTGTCTTGTGGGGTGACGAAGTGTTTGGCGGGGAATAATTTTATTTCGTTTACCGTGCCGCCATCCATACGCTCGATATCATTGCCAAAAAACTCCACGGTGTGCGACTCAAGACCGGAGGGAGAGACGATTTCTACTACCTCGCCTTTGACACTGAATGTCCCGGCCGATTTTTCGAGATCATTGCGCGTGTATTGGAGAAAGGCGAGTTTACTTAGAAAATCATGGCGTTTGATCGTATCGCCAGTTTTTATGGTTAGTGCCATGCGTGCATACTCTTTAGGGTCGGCGATGCCATAGATACAGGAGACCGAAGCCACGATAATCGTATCGGGGCGGGTGAGGATGGCTTGAGTGGCGGCATGGCGCAGACCGTCGATAAATTGATTGATCTTGGCATCTTTCTCGATATAGGTATCGGTTTGCGGGATATAGGCCTCCGGCTGGTAGTAGTCGTAGTAAGAGACAAAATAATGTACCTCGTTTTCCGGGAAAAATTCTTTAAACTCCTGGTAGAGTTGTGCGGCCAGGGTTTTATTGGGGGAGATTACGAGCGTTGGTCGTCCGGTTCGTTCGATGACGTTGGCCATAGTGAATGTCTTACCGGATCCGGTCACGCCCAAAAGCGTCTGATGGTGTTTATGCGCATCTAAATTTGCCACGAGATTCTCGATGGCTTGGGGTTGGTCGCCTGTCGGTTTATATTGACTGTGGAGTATAAAACGCATATGAATATATTAAACGTACAGTATACAGGGAGGGTTTGTCGATGAGCGCAACGAAAATGACGGGTTTGGCTAAAAGCGTTTTTACGCATATGCCAAGCGAAAAGATACGGAAAACGCTCTTTGCAATTCTTGCATTCCTTGCGGTGTTCTTTTCACAAGTTTTTATGTTTAGGGTGAGAGCTGATGTTGTTTGGTTGGCATCGGTGGTAAGTATGGGTATGGGATTCGCTTTTTATTTGGTCTACGTCGCATGTACCTCGTCACGAGTAAGCCCTTTTCAGAGAATCGTGTGGATGGTGGTGGCTGGTCTATTTATTGCAATGGTATTAGTGCTATGCCAGTTTGTACTTTCTTTCCCAAAGGCATGTCCATAAAATTATTTTTTTAGCCGGTTTTCTGCTGGCTTTTTTCTTTTCTCCGCTTGCCGCGTATACTGTGTATATGGGTAGTAGTAATGTTGCAATTCTTCAGTCCTTACACCTTATCCATTAAACCTGGATAGTATGATTTCATGTATTGAGGGGGCTATCATATTTAAGGGAGATCGGTTCATAGTCATCGATACGGGAGGCGTGGGCTACAAGGTATTCGCGCCGTCGGAGATACTGCGGATACTTCCCCAGCTCGGTGAGCGGACTCGGCTTTGGACGCACCTGCATGTCCGCGAAGATTCACTGGAGCTCTACGGATTTTTGCATTATGCGGAAATGGATTTTTTTGAGTCGCTCATCTCGGTTTCGGGTATCGGTCCTAAATCAGCTGTGGGTATTCTCGGTGTGGCGCCGCTGGACTCGCTCAAAAAAGCGATTGCTGCGGGCGAGACGGTGTATCTTACGAAAGTATCGGGTGTGGGCCGCAAAACCGCAGAAAAAATTGTTTTAGAGCTCAAAGATAAGCTTGGTGCAGGGTCGGTATCCGAAGTAGCGGGAGCGGAGATCCGCGAGGAGGGAGATATTTTGGAGGCCCTGACCTCTATGGGGTACTCGATACGTGAGGTGCGCGAAGCCTTGCAACACATCCCGGCTGATGTCTCGGGCACAGAAAAACGCCTGGGTGAGGCGTTGAAAATCCTGGGGCGGGACAAGAAGCGACCATAATCTGGAGATTCCGGAGTGTCTGCCGTCTTTCTATAAACAAGTTTTTTGGTGCAGTTGTGATCATACTGCCATTCCCTCTGGTAACGTCTACCGTCCCATAAAATAACGGGGCTGCTTGTTGCGGTTCGCGGAATCTAGTAGCATCAAAGCATATTAAGATGATTCAATTTATTAAAAAACTCATCCCTCAAAGGCTGTTTCGAGTACTTCAGCCGCAGTATCACCATGTGCTTGCCTGGCTTGGCGCGGTACGGTACGGTTTTCCGGCGCGCAAGCTCACGGTTATCGGGGTTACCGGCACAAACGGCAAGTCAACGACCGTGGAGCTCCTGTCCCGTATATTAGAGGATGCTGGCTATAAGACCGCCTCATCCTCCTCGGTACGTTTGTGTATCAACGGCGAGGTAGAGCGCAATGAGCTCAAGATGACCATGCCGGGGCGAGCATACTTGCAGCGGTTTTTGCGTCGGGCGGTGCGCCTAGGGTGTACGCATGCGGTGGTGGAGGTGACCTCCGAGGGCATTAAACAGTCTCGGCATCTCTATCTTAATTTTCACCTCGCGGTGCTTACCAACATCACCCCCGAGCATATAGAATCGCATGGGTCATTCGAGGCCTATCGCGCGGCCAAAGCGGAGCTTTTCAAAATCACACCTATTCATGTACTCAACGAGGACGATAAAAATTTTGCGTATTTTTCGCGCATTCCGGCGCGCCAAATCATCGCCTATCGCGCATCAAATTTTCCCGAACACATCAAACTCAAGCTTCCCGGCGCATTCAATCGTGAAAATGCCATGGCCGCACTCACCGCCGCGCGGGCCCTTGGTATTGATGATGCTGTTTCAAAACATGCGCTTGAAAGCACACCCGGAGTTCCGGGGCGGATGGAAATAATCAAGGAAACTCCTTTTTATGTGGTAGTGGATTACGCGCACACGCCAGATGCATTTGAAAAGGTATTTGATGCTCTCCGGAAGTCCGACTTCCGAGAATCCGGAAGTCGGACTTCCGGAGATGGAGGACTTATTTGTGTATTTGGGTGTACCGGTGGGGGGAGAGATGTCTGGAAGCGGTCCGAGATGGGCAAGGTGGCCGCAAAAAATTGTCGGTTTGTGGTGCTTACCAATGATGATCCATACGATGAAAGTCCGGAACATATTTTGAATGATATCGAATCAGGTATACTAGAAGTTTCTTCGCATTCGCGTTATGAGAAAATAATTGATCGTAGGCAGGCTATCCGGTGTGCTATCAGCGAAGCGCATTCAGGGGATACAATCATTATTACCGGTAAGGGATCGGAGTCAGTTATGGTGCTCTCCGGAGATAAAAAAATTCCCTGGGATGATCGTGACGTGGCTCGCGAAGAATTGCAGAAACTTGGGGCATGAAGCCGCGCGCAAGAACCATGAAATCAAAATCAAAGGCCGATTTTTATCTGTACGCAATCGCGCATAATATCCGGAGCTTGCACAATGTGGGATCATTATTCCGGACGGCTGATGCGGCAGGCGTATCAAAATTGTTTCTGACCGGGTACACGCCCGCGCCAGCCGATCGATTTGGGCAAGTGCCAAAAGAGATCGCAAAGGTGGCACTGGGGGCGGAGTCCTTCGTTATATGGCAACGGTCTCTGTCTCTTGGTCGCGTACTCCAAAATCTCAAGCGGCAGAATATATACATTATCGCTATAGAGCAGGATGCAGGCGCATCATCCCTTTTTGACTTTGATATGTGGAAAATTCGCACAAGATACGCTGGCGCTGCATACATTGTTGGCAATGAGGTGTCCGGCATCTCTCCGCGTGGGCTCAAGCAATGCGATCTGGTGCTTGAGATCCCCATGCGCGGCAAAAAGGAGTCACTCAACGTCTCGGTAGCATTCGGCATAGCGGCATTTGCGTTTCGAAGTCGTCCATAGGGTCTTGGCCGTTTTCAAAATGAGGCATCCATGGTACAAATAAGGCCATACTAAATGGTTTTAACGCCTTGTAAACAATATGAAAGACGAGATCGTACTGGACCTGGAAACCAAAAAATCATTTCAGGAGGTTGGTGGCAAGTATAACATGCACTTGCTGGGTGTCTCGGTGGTCGGCGTCTATTCTTACAAGGCAGACGAATTTTATGCATTTGAAGAGGCGGAGTTTAGGCGATTGGAAGAGCTCCTGCGGAGCGCCGCGCGCGTCATCGGTTTTAATAGTAAGCATTTTGATTTTCCAGTATTACAACCCCATGTGCGCCTTGATCTCAAGGGTGTCGCGCATCTGGATCTTATGGAGGATGTCGAGCAGGGCGCGGGATTCCGTATCTCTCTAGATAATCTTGCGCAAGCAAGCCTCGGCGTTGGCAAATCGAGTCATGGCTTGCAAGCAATTACCTGGTGGAAAGAGGGCAATATCGAGGCGATAAAAAAATACTGTTTGGATGACGTACGCATTACCCGAGATCTCTATGAGTACGGCAAGAAAAATGGCTTTGTGGCATTCGATTCTCGCGATGCGCGAGCAAAACTGACGATCCCGGTCACCTGGGACAAGGATTACGAGCCAACCGGCAATACACAAGCAAGCCTTTTCTAATTATGTCACCACAACTCCCACAAGAGACAGCCCCATCATCGAACACTTTTCTGGACGCCTCGGGGCGGGTGCTTGATCTTGACGCGGTGCTGGGCCTTGTCTATGATTTTGTTACCAAAAAACCAGAAGCCCAATATCAGATTATTGTGGGTACTGACTCCCATGCTTCAGACGAGGTGTCTTTTGTGACGGCCATCACGGTGCGCAGAGTTGGCAATGGCGGGATATATTTTTGGACGCGGTCATACAAAAAACAGTTTCCGAGTCTCCGCGATCGGATGTACGCAGAAGCGATAAGCTCTATTATGCTTGCCGAGGAGTTGCGCGGCAGACTCAAAGACATACTTCATGAGGATTATTTTTGGAATGACCAGATTCACATTGATATCGGTGAGAATGGCAAAACCAAAGATCTAATAGACGGTATTGTCGGTATGGTACGCGGGTATGGGTTTGAGGCGGTGATCAAGCCGTTTGCTTTTGGGGCGTCTGCGGTGGCGGATAGGCACACCTAAGGGCGATGGGAAGATTATAAAACATACAAAAAAATACCTCGCTGAAGTTTCAGGAGGTTTTTCGTTTCTATGATTCCGCTCGCTGTATTTTATTGATGCCAGCGGAAATTTGCTCGACAAGTTTTTCTACCTTACTTTGTCCGGGCGGAAGGGGATGTACGGCCAGAAAATAAGAGGCGGTACATAGACCTAGGGGCCATACAAGCCACATCTTACTACTATCAAAATAACCGCACCAGAACGTCATTATGGCGAGGAATAATAGGCCAGAAGCCCGTCCGGCGGAGGTTGTTTCTACGATTGAAAAATAGATATGCCTTCTCGCTCGACTGCCGGCGTAGAGGTTGCTTTCTTCCTCGTCAAGGTGGTACATATCTATAAATACAATAACACTTATGGATGAATATGCGATGCCCAGCAGGAAGAGGATGGGATCCCATCGGACCACGATAGACATATAAAAGCACCACAAAGGTGTAATACTGGTAGATGCAAGACACGTCTTTGCCAAGAAAAAATTGGTGCGTCCCGTGAGCTGTTGGCATCTATGGCTCAATCTTGTAAAAAGAGCAATCAGTGTTTCATCAACCTTTTCCCATGTCGGCAAGAGTAGTCCCATAACTAACCCCCAAGGTTTTATTTGTTGTGGACTATACACGAATAACGTAAAAAATACAAGGGTAGTGCGTTAGTCGAGAAAGGCTTTACTTATGACGGCATTTCGGTACTATAGTCATACAAGCGCGCTTAGCTCAGTTGGTTAGAGGAGAAAATGTTCACCGAACATTTTCTCCGTTTACACTCCGTTAAATTTTCAAGGGCACTTAGCTCAGTTGGTAGAGCATCTCGTTTACACCGAGAGGGTCGCAGGTTCGAGTCCTGCAGTGCCCACAATAAAAAAATTAACGGGGCAAGCCGAGAAGGTCCAAGGTTCGAATCCTTGAGCGCGCATCAAGATTGACTCAATGTGCTCAAAAACTTCTCCATCACAGAGAAGTTTTTGATTTTCAGGTGATGTCACTTTATCGGAAGAACAGAGGATAAGGAGGTGAGCTATTGCTTTTTATCGAAAAAGGTGCTTCACTGTGCTCGATTTTATCTCATTGAAAAAAGGGGCGATATATGTATTCTACGAGAGAGAAGGTATGGCAAAGGGATTTACAAGGGTTTCAAGAACAACTCACTCAAGCGCGTGATCTCGAACAAGAGGGAAGATGTATCGAGGCGTATTGTTTGTTTGCAACAGCGTACTACTCGCACTATGCATCACAGATCAAACGACATCCGATACGAGCCTTTCTTGAGTTTTGCCAAGCAAAGCGGTATGCAGAGCTTGCTTTTGAAGAAAGTTTCTCGCAACAGGTTATCCTGTCTCATAGCAAATGCGATGTGATAGCCACAATACTCCTGCGGCGATGGTTGTGGCAAAAAGCCAATCCGACGCGTGCTGGTTTGCTGTTGGACGTTGGTCTTGCAAAGGCTGATCTCCCGCCCCATTCGCACGCTCTCATGACCATGGGCCTCGCTGAGGCACATTACTTGCTTGGGAACAAAGAGGGCTGTGTGGCAAAAGTGGAAGAAGCGTTGGCGCATGAAGCATCGCTGGAAACGGAGCAAGACCAAGTGCAAGCTCATAGGCAATTTTGCCGAGTCTTGCGGAGAGCTTTTACGCTTTATTTTAAGCTGGGGCATGTGGACAAGGCGAGCGGCTGTTTTCAAAAGGCTCTCGAATATGCTGCAGACCAGCGGTGGAAAAGCGAAGATCAGCACAAGAAGTTGCTGTGGGAGCGAGCAGTACTTCGCTTGCCAGCCTTTGTGCAGTGGCTACTCCCGCATTAAGCAGTGCCCTTTTGTGTCTTTTGGTGTCTGTCCGCTACATAGTTTCGTAGCGGTTTTTTTATTTCAGTTTAGATGGTTGATCTAAGGATCATGTAAGCAATGTCGTTTATATGGTAGCTGTTTCTATTTATGTCTGATGGTATAATGAAATCCATCATGCGGCGCGCACACATCAACATCTACAATTCGCGTAAACATTTGGCGGTGACACTCCTCTTGGTGGTGTTGCCGTTTTTGTTTCTCTTGGGATTTTCCCGCTATGCTCATATTGCCGCCGGACAGCTTTTTTCGGATGTGGGCATGTCTTTTGTGCGTCTTGTCGTTGCGTATCTCATATCAGTCGTGCTGGCGTGGATATTGGCCATTTTATTTTATAAGGGTCGGCGCGCAAAGGTGGCGTTGCCAGTTTTTGATGTCTTGCAAAGCTTCCCCGCGTTTGCCATGTTGCCGCTTGCCACGCTAGTTTTTGGGAGATCAAATACCACCGTTATATTTTTTCTCGTAATTACCATTATCTGGCCAATTCTATTTTCTATTTTAAGTTCACTCAAACTTATTAAACACGAGTGGGAGGAGGCGGTGGAGATTTCGGGTATGGGCGGGGTTGATTATTTGAAGTATTTTTTGTGGCCGGTGAGTGTTCCGGGGTTAATTACGGGATCCATCATCGGTCTTGGAGAGGGGTGGGAGGCGTTGGTGGCGACGGAGATTATTGTACGCATGCATGGGGGCCTGGGAGATTTTTTTAATCGATATTCGACCAATGCGGAGATTACCGCTCTTGGTATAGCAGGACTTCTTATTTTGATATTTAGCATGAATAAGCTCTTCTGGTTGCCGCTTTTGGAGAGTAGTCATCGAAGAATGGAAGAGTAAAACAATATGAGCATTATACTTTCCGCCAAACACATTATCAAAACATATCATGAGTCGGGCCGAAACTTGTCCGTACTTGCCGATATTAATCTGGAAATTTCTCCCGGAGAGTTTTTTGTGTTCGTAGGGCCATCGGGGTCGGGCAAGTCCACGCTTCTGCGTATTATGAGTGGTCTTGATAAAGATTTTGGGGGAAGTATATTCTATGGAGAAAAACTAAAACCGTCAGAGATAAGCTTCGTTTTCCAGCAGTTTGCTTTGTTCCCATGGCTGACGGTCGCTCAAAATATTGAGTTTGGCTTGATTGCGCGCAGTGTTCCAGATAAAAAACGTCGGGAGATTGTACGGGCTGAACTCACAACATTTGGTCTTGAGAAGTTTGCACATGCGTATCCCAGGGATCTCTCTGGCGGTATGAAACAGCGGGTGGGGATTGCACGAGCTCTTGCCACCGAGCCACGGGTAATATTTATGGATGAGCCATTCTCGGAGCTGGATTCTTTTACTGCTACGGAGCTTCGCAAGGATTTATTGAGGATTTGGCGGGAGCGAAAACCGACTATTATTATGGTAACGCATATTATTGAGGAGGCGATCGAGCTTGCAGATCGTATTGCGGTACTCACGCCTCGCCCGGGAAAGATAGAGAAGATATTCCAAAATACGCTCCCCCGTCCCCGCCAAGAGCGATCACAGGAGTTTTACCGTCTGGAAGATACGATTACAGAAATCATAAAGCCGTAGGTATGCCAGAAAGTCACTTGTTGCATTATCTTACGTTGTGGGGGCCGCTCGGATATGTGGTTGTGTTTTTTGGGATGGTCATCGAAGGGGATGCTGTGCTATTTGCGACCGCGTTTTTAGTGCATCAGGGGTTTTTTAGCTTTTGGCCCTCGGTGCTGGTGAGCTTCTCTGGTGTGTTGATCGGAGATATCCTGTGGTATCTTTTGGGTGCACGACTCAAGGATTCCTCGTCTTTTGTAGTGCGCTCAGCCAAGCGTATCGCGCAGCCTTTCGATGAGCACATACAAAAGCAACCGTTTCGGGCGGTGTTTGTTTCGAAGTTTATGTACGGGTTGCATCATCAGGTACTGATGCGTTTTGGTATGTTGGGCCGGCCACTGGGTCTTTTGGTGCGTGAGGATGTAGCGGCATCTGCTGTTTGGTTTTTGATTATCGGGTCTCTTGGGTTCTTTTTTAGTGCGTCTATCATGTTGATTCGTCGGTATTTACGTCTAACGGAGTTTGCACTTCTGTTTGGTTTGGTATTTTTCTTGGCGTTTAAAAGCCTTGCAAATAATGCCTTGAAAAAGGGCCTCTAGCGAGGTTGATTTCTGTATATATTCTGCTAGAATAAGGACGTTGTTTGCCGCAGTGGCTTGACGGGTATCTACAATATAGATTTCAGAGTGCCTGGGTAGCTCAGTGGTAGAGCGCAACCCTGAAGAGGTTGGCGTCCGGTGTTCGATTCACCGCCCAGGCACTCTGAAATGTAAGTAAGAACACCCTAGGATGAGCGAAAAGAGACGCGGCTCCCTGTGTTTTCTGGCAATATAGTAGCAAATTAAAAATCCCTGCTCGGGATTTTTAATTTGTGCAGGCTCTCAAAATATAGTTGATTAAGAGTGGTTCTCATTCTTTTACAACCCAAGAAGAAAAAGGAGTATGTATGCAAATTTTCGGGTTAGAAATACTATGCCTTATTCTCGACGTGGATGGTGTGCTGTTTGATGTCGATGGGTATCTGGAGCAAAATATCTGCACTGCTGCGAGTTTTGCCCGCTTGCCATTGTCCCAACTCGAGCAATATTTGGATGATATTCGCGCGGGGAGGATCCGTATGAAGGGGAGTTTGTCGGAGATGATTCAGACGGTCTGGCCGAGTGTTAAGGACGAACGAGCAGTGCAGTTTGCGCAGAAATTTCGGGAGGAGGAACGATTGCATCCGTACCCGGTCTCTCACGGGGCGCTTGCTACCTTATGGCATTTTTATGCGCATGGTTTGCCGATGGCATTATGCACCTCCAATGATGATGAGTCTCTCAAGCATCGATTGCTTTCCGGGCAGATAGAAAGGCATCTTTTCCGGGTGGTAAGCACTATAGGGGGCGGTATCGCCAAACCGGATCCACGTACTGTCAAGCCAATATTCCAGACTATACCGGTACGGCCAGATCAGTGTCTTTATGTTGGAGATTGGTATCCTGATCTTGAGCTTGCACGGAGGGTTGGTATGCATTTTGCCGCAGTGCTCTCCGGTTTTATTTCGAAAGAAATATTTTTAAGAGAGGGGGTGCCGGAGCATATGATCTTGGCACGATTTGCAGATGTACTGCAGGTGGTCGCATAAGAGATGCCCACCAAAAAACAAACCATTAGCCGTACGGCTAATGGTTTGTATTTCCTAGAGGTTAGAAATTATTCGTTTTTGATGCGCAGTTTTTGGGTTCTATTTTTGTCGAGCTTGGGGAGGCGGATGGTGAGCAGTCCATGCTTGATGGAGGCTTCCGCCGCCTCCGAGTCTACCTCTTGGGGTAGAAGGATGGATCGGGAGAATGACCCCCAATACAATTCTTGGTAGTAGTAGTTTTTGGTAGTGACATCGCGATGCTGTTCCCGTGTCCCTTTGATGGTGATCATGTCTTGCGTGATGGAGACATCCAAGTCTTCAGGTTTTACGCCGGCTATGGTCGATTGAATGACGATATGTGTGGGTGTTTGGTAGACATCTACGGTGAGCTGACCCTCATCGTCTCCCGTGTCTTCAGTAGTTTCTTCTATTTCAGCGTCCTCTAAAGAGTCTTCATCTTGCATGGAGAGAACACTGCCTATGTTGTGGCTTTGTGGGCGCAAGGGAGCTTTGACGCTAATTTCCTCGGCGTATATATTCTCCGGATCGGAAGAGATGCTTCCGGTCAGGCGTTCAAAAAAAGATCGGCGGTCTTTAGGCATACAGTTACAAGGTTAATTGCTTAATTTTTTTAGCCCGGTCAAACGCGAATATGAGGAGTATGCCGGTAAGTAAGAGCATGAAGAGGGCGGTGTCCTGTGAGCTGCTCGTGTTCACTTCATTCATTATAGTAAAGTTAAAAACAGCATGCAAAGCGGTAGCGAGCACGAGACCGTACGCCGTATAGAGCTTACGCCGGGTATTCGCATAAAACGAAAGCGCTATCGCATATCCCACAATGCCAGAGCTCAAAGCATGGAGAAGTGTTGCGCCGAGAAACCGCAGGTTGCCCACGACGAGCCCCTCAAACACCCCCTTACCAAAAGCTGATATAAGGAAAAAGAAGTTTTCAAATGCCGCGAATCCAAGTGCCGCTGTAATGAGATAAATCATGGCATCTACCGGCTCATCGAATTCTTTGCCTTTGAGTACGAATATTTTTGCAGCTTTGTATTTTACATACTCTTCTGCCGCGGCAAACGCGACAATGGCGATCGGGGAGAATGCGCTTGCAAATGCGATGAATGGCGGAAATGCCGTACCGCAGGCCCGTGATTCTGCGGCGGTGAGAAACAGGCGTGCGCCGCCGCAGTATACGAGTGCTTCAAGGAGCAACGCAAATGGAATGGCAAGCACGCCACCCATAAATGCCTTGAGAATCAGACGCTTGGGCTCGGGGTGGGTATCCTCACGAAGCCAAAAATAGAGCCAAATAAGAGCGGGGATACTGCCGCCAAGGAGTGCGTATAAAAGTTGCGTGCCTAAATTGGCCAAGAGGCGATGATTAGCAGATTTTGGTTGCTTGTTTTTATGTGTGCAGGCATCTCGGACCAAATCTCCTCGGTTACAAACGGCATAAAAGGATGGAGGAGCTTGAGGTTGGTAGCGAGCACATGGAGGAGCGTCCATTGCAGAGAGGCTTTTTCTTCCGGTGAGCCGTCACGCAGGCGCGGTTTTGCCCCTTCTATTATTTTATCTGCAAACTCGTGCCAAAAATAGTGATATGTTTTTTCTGCCGCTAGGTAAAACCGAAAATGGTCTAACTCTTTCGTAATCTCCTCGGCGGTTTTGTGGAGTTCAGTAAGTATTGCGTCATCGGCGGGGGTGAGTTTTAGCTTCCCCGATAAATTAGCCCCTTCGATGCTTGAGATGACAAACCGGCTCGCATTCCAGATTTTATTGGCAAAGTGCTTATATCCTTTGATCTTATCCTCGGAGAGTGGCATATCGGTGCCGGGGGTGTTGCCTACTATGAGCGCCATGCGTCCGGCGTCCGTCCCAAACTTTTTGGCGATATCAATGGGGTCGATGCCGTTTCCAAGAGATTTCGACATCTTGCGCCCTTTGGCGTCTCTGACCGTGCCGTGCAGATACACCGTGCGAAAGGGGATATCTCCAAGCCCATAGCCGGTCATCAGGATCATTCGCGCTACCCAGAAGAATAATATTTCGTAGCCGGTTTCCAGTACATTAGTAGGGTGGTAGAGTTTGAGGTCTTGGGTATCCTTGGGCCAGCCCATAGTGGTAAATGTCCAAAGTCCGGAGGAGAACCATGTGTCGAGGGTATCGGGGTCTTGGGTAAGCGTGTGGGGTATGCCTGCAAATGACCGCAATACATAGGCGTGTGCTGGATCACGGATTTCTTTATGAAGCGTCTCAATATCTGTCCACTCGACGTTGAATTTTCCCTCCTCGTCTTTTTCGAGTTTCGGGATTGAGCGTTTTTCTGATTTTAGCTTAAAATGAAGCGCGGTGACGGTAATAGTACGCCAAATATTTTTACTGGCGGCAAAATAATTGTTGACGAACGTACGGGGGAGCGTCTCTATGTATTCCAGGTCCGTAAAACCTGTCTCCTCTATGATTTCTCTTTGGGCACATTCTATTGGATTTTCTCCGGTAGCGAGGCCCCCACCCACCAGGAGCTTGCCACCAAGTGTATTACCCCAGTTGATGGTAAGGATTTTGCCATCGGTATTTTCTACATAGGCAATGATTGATGATCGGGGCTCTGCATTTTTGTGTGGCGTACCAAATACCACTGAAGATGGAGATGTGCAAAGCGTGCAGATTGATGGCGGTTCAACTGCCGCTGTGATGTGACCACTTTCGCAGTACCACACCGGTATCCGGTGCCCATACCAAATTTGCCGACTAATACACCAGTCGCGCAAATTTTCTATCCAGTGAAAATATATTTTTTCAAAATGCTCCGGGATGATTTTGATTTGTCCCGACTTAATGGTGCGGCGCATGATCTCTTTGAGCGTAGTTTTTGCTCCAGATGCAATACCTTCTATGGATGAATGGGGGAGAGCGAACTCTTTGTTGACCGCGACAAACCATTGGAGCTTGGGCATGGGCTCGATGACCCCGCCGGTGCGCTCGGCTGTGGCGATATTCTGTTTGATATCCTCCTCTTTCTCCAGAAGTCCTTCGGCGCGCAACCACTCTACTATTATGGCGCGGGCGTCGGCAACCTTTTGTCCCTGTATGCGCTCGTCTCCTACTATCATGCGTGCCCTTTCGTCTATAACCTGGTTTACCTCAAGGCTATGCCGCTCGGCTATCTCCCAGTCGGTGTGGCTGTGTGCGGGGGTCACGCCTACTGCTCCTGTGCCAAATGCCGGATCTACCTCTTTGTCCGCTACGACTTTAATGTGGAGCGGTACACCGCAAAATTCAATATCGTACTCTTTGTCGATAAATTCTTGGTAGCGGGCATCATCCGGATGTACTGCAACTCCGGTATCGCCAACTTTGGTCTCGGGGCGGGTGGTCGCAATCGAGATGGGGAAGTCTTTGCTGTAGGTAAATGTGTAGAGCTTGGCCGCACGTTCTTCATATACTATCTCGTCATCAGAGATAGTGGTCTGTCCTTTGGGATCCCAGTTTACGATACGATTTCCTCGATAAATAAGGCCGTCGTCGTACATTTTTTTAAACATCATGCGTACCGCAAGCGAGCGATCTTCATCGAGTGTGTAGGCCTCACGCGTCCAGTCGCAGGACGCTCCCATGGTTTTGACCTGTGAGATAATGGTGTCGTGGCTTTTTTGGGCAAAATCTTCCACCCGGCGCAAAAATTCCTCACGGCCGAGATCATGGCGTGAGGCGCCCTCCTTGGCCAAATCTTTTTCTACGCGAGACTGCGTGGCGATCGCGGCGTGATCCGTCCCGGGGAGCCAGAGCGCACGCTTGCCCCGCATACGCTGGTAGCGGATCATAATGTCCTGGAGCGTGAGCATGAGGGCGTGTCCCATATGAAGTACGCCTGTCACATTGGGCGGGGGCATGATGATAGTGAAGGGTTCACGCTTCTCGGCATCTGGCAGATTCTCTGGCGTAAAAAACCCTGATTTTTGCCAGAGTTCATAGATACGAGGTTCGGTCTCCTCTGGGTTATACGGTTTGGAAAAGTCAGCCATAATGTAGAAATATTAGCACTAACCGCCTTATTTTTTCTAGTGCCCCGCATGTTATCCACAATAATAGACCAAATGGTCGGGTTGATATATTGTAGTATTAGACCATGAAAGAATCTATAACAACCCGACAAAAACAGTTACTTTCTATTATTTATCAATACATCCGTAATTCCGGCTACCCGCCGGCATTTGAAGAGATGAAAGATGGGCTTGGTGTCGTTTCCAATCAATCCGTGATTGACCTCCTGGAAAAACTCTCTCGGTCTGGTGCTATAAAACGAAATGAGGGCGGGGCGCGGAGCATCGTTATTTTGCCATTTGGGTATGGTGTATTAGGCGCTCCCCCGCTTGCGCCTTTTGTTGGAGTTGCGGCCGCAGGGGTGCCCATGGAAGCTATAGAGATAAGTGGGAGTTGGCACGAGATACCATCTACAGGATCAGACAAACTTGCACGACTTGCAGGTAATGTATTTATTTTAAAAATCAGCGGCGATTCTATGATAAATGCTGGTATAGACGATGGCGATCTTGTGCTTATTCAAGAAAAGAAAGAGTTTATATCAAAGGATATTGTATATGCGCAAATTGGCGAGGACGCCACTATCAAGCGTTTTGTGTCGGAAGATAAGCCGCCGTATGTGTATCTTAAGCCGGAAAACCCAAGATATGGCATTATCAATTTTACGGATGAGACGGAGTTAAAGGGCAAGGTCGTTTCTGTTTTTAAAGAAGGTTACTGGAAACCTGTTGTATAAAAACATGCCCACCAAAAAACCAAACAAAGCGGAAGAGATTATCGGCAAAATTTTTAAAGACAGCGAGCTTTTGTATGGCCTCAAAGAATTTGAAGGCGTTGATTTTGAGCGCGCACTTGAGATTACCGAGGATGAGCCGGGACGTTTTCATATTGCCGACATAAAAACCGGCAAAAAGCGTTTTGTGTACGATGAGAAAAAGCAGACCGGCAAGCCAGAGGAGATTGTGCGGCAGTTGTGGCTTCACAAATTGCACACAGAGTACAGATATCCGCTGGACCGGCTGGATACGGAGCGCAGTATCCACTTTGGCCGCGAGGTACATACAAAAGCAGTTGATATCGTGGTGTTCAAAAACGACAAGATCACACCCTATATTCTTGTAGAAGTAAAAAAGCCCAAAGAGAGTCAGGGGATAGAACAGCTCAAGAGCTATCTCAATGCCGATGGTGCGGAAATCGGCCTATGGTCCAACGGCAATAGACGTGTCATTTTGTACCGCCCGTACCCGCGAGAGTTTGATGATACGTTGCCCGACCTGCCGACATCAGATAAAACCATTGACGATCTTTTTGACGAGAAAAAGACACTGGAGGGGTATACCGACCGCAACGCCAGTCTCAAAGAGATCGTAGAATCCATGGAGGAGCTGGTGCTCGCAAATGCGGGTGTGGATGTTTTTACGGAAGTGTTTAAGTTGGTATATGCAAAACTCTACGATGAGTCGGAGGCAAGACTGCGCAAAGATCATGAAGTGTTTTTTAGAAAATATCGCGACCCCACAAAAACGTTTCAGGTTATCAATGGTCTTTTCAAAGAAGCAGTCAAAAAGTGGCCCGGCACGTTTGGCACACTTGAAAATATTAGCCTTTCAGAGGAGCATCTTTCTATAGTAGTCGGGGAGCTCGAGCGTGCGCGTCTTTTTGGGTCAGATCTTTCCATAGTAGACGAGGCATTTGAATACCTTATCCCCGAAGTTGCCAAAGGCAAGAAGGGACAGTACTTTACCCCGCGTCATGTCATCGCTATGGCAGTGCGCATGCTTGATCCCAAGCGCGGTGAGTATGTCATTGATCCGGCATCTGGATCCGGTGGGTTTCTCATCGGCGCCATGTATCACGTGCGCGATAAGCACCTTGGCGGCAACGATGAAGGCATGAAAGAATACGCCAAAGAATACATCTGGGGTATAGATTTTGCCGATGAGATATCAAAAGTTTCCCGCGCGCTTATGCTTGTAGCGGGAGACGGCCGCTCGCACATGTTTAAGCTCAACTCCCTTGACCCGCGTGAGTGGAGGGGAGAGCAGGAAAATGTGCTTCGTGCGCGCTCCGAATTACAAGGGCACCTTCTGGATATGGGCACTACGCAGGACAATACGGAAAACAAAAATACGTTTCATTATTTGGATTTTGATGTACTACTCACCAATCCGCCGTTTGCCGGAGAGATAAAAGACCAAGGGCTTTTGCGCCAGTATGTATTCGGCAAGAAAAAGGGCAAACTGGTCAACAAAGTGGAACGACACATCCTCTTTATCGAGCGTACACTTGATATGCTCCGCCCGGGCGGCAGGATGGCGATTGTGCTCCCGCAGGGTGTGCTCAATAACAGCAACATGGAGTATGTGCGCGAGTATTTGTTTGAGAAAGCACGGATTCTTGCGGTGGTGGGATTGCACGGTAACACCTTTAAGCCACATACCGGCACCAAAACGAGCGTTTTATTCTTGCAGAAATGGTCGGGCGAGCCAGAGCCCGATTATCCTATATTCATGGCGGTGTCTAAAAAAGCTGGCAAAGACAACTCTGGCGATTATGTTTACAAAAAAGACCCAAGTGGCAACTATGCGCATGATGCCAAAGGTCGCAAGGTGCTCGATCATGATCTTGATGAGATAGCGGAAGCGTTTGAGAGATTTGCGGAGAAGGAGGAGATAACTTTTAAAGCCGGGATTTAATCTCATGGATATAAGTAAGGAGAGATTTTATACAGTCAAGGGCGAAGCGGAAGATCGCTATAAGGGAATCGGAAAAGTATATTGCCCTTATTTTAAAGAAGAAATTGCCTTTAATGCAAAAGGCTTGGAGCACATAAAATTTAAGGAAAAGGATAAGGCAAGATTGGTAATAGACCAATATATCCGATTACGTTTACTGAAACTTGCGCCGCAGATAATCAGCAAATCTCACACTTTGCAGGAGTTTTTTGAAACGAAGCGGTTTGAGAAACAGAAAATAAATTCGCGTTGGGAAAATAGGTTAATTCAAGTCGTTTATTATGGTTTTGTTGCTATTATTAACGGCGCAAGAATAAAGGTGATAGTGAAAGAGGTCGAAGGGGGAAGCAAATTTTTCTGGAGCATCATTCCTTTTTGGAAAAATGATAAAAAGAATAGTCAAAACAAAAAAATCCTGCACGCAGGAGACATGGAATACGACTAATATTTGCTTTTAGGTACTTGTCTACGGTTTAGACTCTTGAACCGTGAGAGGGCCAAAGCCCCTACAAGTACCTACTAAAAGGTTAGCATTGGGTGTCGTTTGTGTCAATATACCAATTTAAACCTGTGTAAAACTTCAGGATATAATGATCACCTACTCCATCATCAAAAAATCGGAACTTGAGGGTGCGCACCGGCTGGATGCAGAATACTACCAGCCGGAGTACTTTATTGATTTCTCAAAAGGGCAGTGGGAATCAATCGGCGATGTCTTAAGTTCATGTCAGTACGGAATCTCTCAATCAATGAATGATGAAAAGAATGGGTATCCAATTTTCAAGATGGACAACATCCATCATGGATTTCTGGTGGACGATGAAGTTAGATTTACAGACATCCCTAAAGCTACGTTCACAGAGTTTCAACTAAAGAAAGATGACGTGTTGTTTAATAGGGTTAATTCAGAGGAATTTGTCGGCAGAACTGGTATTTATAAATTGGATGAATTGCCGTCAGTGTTTGCTTCTTATCTCATACGAATCCAAACGAAACGCGGCGGAGATATTTTGCCCGACTATCTTAATGTTTTTCTTAATTCTGCCTATGGCATACGGCAAATACGCAAGTTTTCCCGGCGAGCTGTGAATCAGGCAAACGTCAATGCTGAAGAGTTGAAACGCATAAAAATTGCAGTTGTACCGATGTCGGAACAAGAAAAAATTGCTGAATTATCCAATGAGTCATGGCGAGAATCCCAACGATCAAAATCCCTTTACGCTCAAGCCGAACATCTGCTTTTGGGAGAATTGGGGCTTACAAATTCTAGGGAAGAAGGCGATTTGTGGAGCGTGGTACATTTTTCAGATATAAAAAATGCCGGGCGCATGGACGCGGAGTATTTCCAGTCAGATTTTGAAAAGGTGAGACAAAAACTGCAAGATCAAAAAATGGCACAGCTTGGCGATTTAGTAACAATGAAAAAGGGCTTTGAGCCAGGGAGTGGGGCGTATCAAGAAGACGGTAAGCTTTTTATTCGTGTGAGTTCTATGTCAAAAGATGGCATTACAGAAAAGGACCAAAAATTTTTGAGTGAGAAAATTTACAAGGAGCTCAAAGGTGACTACCAACCAAAAGTGGGAGAAATTTTACTGACAAAAGATGCCACGCCGGGAGTTGCTTATGTGTTGAAAGAAGATTTGGAGGGTATTGTATCGGGAGGCATTTTACGACTTAAGTTAAAAGAACTCATTGATCCTGAGTATCTAGCGTTTTGCATTAATTCCATAGTTGGAAAATCCCAGGTGGAGCGAGATGCGGGCGGTTCTGTTATCAAACATTGGAAACCCGAACAAATAAAAGCTATGGTTATTCCGATTCTTTCCAGGGGGACGCAACAAAAAATCGCCGATCTTGTGCGCGCATCACACGAGGCGCGTAAAAAGGCAAAAGGTCTTTTGGAAGAAGCAAAGCGAAAAGTTGAGGAGATGATTGAGACGGCTCATTAACCAAGCCGCATATTCGCCTCTGGGCGCATGGTTTTCCAGCTTGGGAGTTGTTTGGGTTTTTGGCGCAAGCTTACAAGAGGAACAACAGCCATCTTTAAGATATTATTTTTTCCTTTATCGCTCCAGCTTTAAACCAACCTTTTCGGCTATTTGTCGAATCCAAGTCTCGTGAAGCTTTATTTCAGAAACGATAAGCGAATATTCCTGTTGTAAACTTTCCGTTGCTTTTACCAGTTTGTCTACAGATACTGCAAGTGACTGCACTACCTCTCTTAAACCGGAAATATCCTCCCGCAATTCTTTAATTGCCTGGTGAACCGGAATAAATTCACCCTGTAGGCGTTGTTCAACCGGCAGTAACTCCGATTTTATAACTTTTTGGATTGCTTCCAGGTCTTGTTGCGTGAGTGTCATGCGCTTATGCTATAACCTGTTTGGTAGGGTGTCAATTCTCAAATTCGCCTCGGGGCGCATGGTTTTCCAGCTTGGGAGTTGTTTGGGTTTTTTACTTTTTGGAGTGGCGAGCTCATGGAGATACGCGGCGGTCGCTATCATGAGTGCGTTGTCGCCGGTGAGCGTGGGGGGTGGGAGGTAGTAGGTAGTACGTGGAAAGTTTTGTTCGATTTCTTGTGAGAGGCGTCCACGTAGAGCTTTGTTGGCCGCTACTCCGCCACCAAGGATGAATGTGCGTGCCTTGTAGTCTTTGATGGCGCGCAAAGTTTTTTTGGTAAGGACTTCCACTGCCGCATCTTGAAATTCGCGAGCGATTGTCGGGCGGATTTTTTTGATGTCCGCGCCTTGGTTTTTGAGATCGCGTACCAGATAGAGCACAGCAGTCTTGAGCCCGGAGAATGAAAAGTCGAGATCTTTGGAGTTCATCATCGGTCTTGGCAACTTTATTCTTAATTCATGATTCATGATTCTTGATTCATGTTCGGCTTCCCGCGAGATCTCCGGTCCTCCGGGGTAGGAGAGACCAAGCATGAGCGCTACTTTGTCAAAAGCCTCTCCCACGGCGTCATCCCGGGTTTCTCCCACAATCTCATATACTCCTGTTTTTTTTATGAGGACGATCTCCGTGTGTCCGCCCGATACGAGGAGTGCGATTGCAGGATAGCGGACGGCGTTTAGTGTATAGCTTGTGGCTTTTGGTTTTTTTGGCTTTATGATTTTTTTGGGATTTGAGCTTTGAGCCTTGCGATTTCCATTGCTCTCCTGTAGTAAAGCAATAGCTATGTGTCCTTCCATGTGGTTGATCCCTACAAGCGGTATACCCCAAAGAGCACTCAAGGCCCGCGCAAAGTTGACTCCCACCCAAAGTGCCGGCTCAAGTCCCGGCCCTTGAGTGACGACGATGCTGTCTATGTCGGGCCGCGGGAGCTTTGAGATATGTTTTTGAAATTGCTCCAGGAGTTCCGGCTCGCGCTCTAGAATAGATTTAAGATTTAAGATTTTGGATTCATACATTCGTGGATTGTCTTTCTTAAATCGTAAATCTTTCTGTGCTTCCTTGAGCACCTGCAGTAACAATGGCACGAGGTTTTTTTGGTGTTCGCGCTTGGCGAGATTGGGCACCACGCCGCCCCAAGGACGGTGCACGGCAATCTGGGAGGCGACTACTTGCGCGAGTATATCAAATCGCGGCTTTCGCTTTTCGCGAGCCCCGTCTATAATGGCAATTGCCGTCTCATCGCACGATGTCTCTATAGCGAGTATTTTCACCTATGCATTCTTACTATTTTTTGCCGCGCATGCAAGGTCCTATCGGGAGTGTCCATGTATCCATGCTTTTAGTATAATGGGCGCACTAGTAACCGATCGCGCATACCATGTCCAAAGTATTTTTATCTAGTTTTGTTGGTTTACTGCTCTTGGGAGGCGGCACTGCTTTGGCGCAAAGCGATCGGCCGGCTCTTCAGGGAGCGGGTGAGTCTCAGGGACACAAGGAGTTTCGTACGAGCGACATGCGTCAATATTTGCAAGCCTATGCGGCTCGGCGCAAAGAAGAGCTTGCCAATGGTCCTCGCGTACTCAAAGATACGAAAGCGGATCAAGTGTCGGACATGGAGCGACGTAGCAGAAATTTGGGCGAGGCAACGCGATCCCGCATCACGCGGGTGCTTGAGGATCATCACGATGAGCTCGAGAAGCTCTGGGAGGGTCGTAGTGTAGAGCTATCCGCGGAGCGAAAGGAACGCATACAAAACCATACCCAAAGCATCGCAAGTGATTTTGAGCGGACCATGCAAAATCTCACCACATTCACCGGCAAGCTCGAGACGTATATCATGGCGCGATCGCTCAAAGAAACGGATATAGTTGAGGCAAGAGCGAAGCTTGAATCTGCAAAAAATAAAATCGCGGAGGTGCAGGTGGTATATGATTTGGTCAAAATATCTCTCGATGCTATCCCCGAAGCAGAAAATCCTGGCCAAAAAGTTGATGAGGCGCGTCTGGTGTTTAGAGAAGCAGAGAAGCTCACTGTAGATGCCCGTAATGCCTTGCGTGATGTACTAGCTTATATGGGCGACCATGAATAAAAATCGCGCGATATTGCTCGTGTTGTGTTTAATAATTGTTGCAGGATATATTGTGCTGGGGCGACCGGCAAAAGATGCTACCCAGCCTCTCTCCAATACCTCAAGTGCATCTAGTACTCAAACAACATCAGGGATCTCTACCGATACGGCGGCTCTTGAAGCCGATCTTGATACCGCTGTGCCACGAGACCTGGGCAAAGGATTTGACGATATTAATCTGGAGATAGAAGGGGCGCTTTCTGAAAAAGGAGTGCTTCCTCAATAATTTTTCTAAAAATAAAAACTACCTATATCGAGTAGTTTTTATTTGAGTAAATCTTGGTGCGCGCACGAGGGATCGGACCTCGGACCTTTTGCGTGTCATGCAAACGCTCTACCACTGAGCTATGCGCGCAAACTTGTTTAATATAGCAAAGTCTTTACCGGTTGATATAGTTTTATGTGACCCCAACCGGATTTGAACCGGTGTTACCAGGATGAAAACCTGGCGTCCTAGACCAGGCTAGACGATGGGGCCATGATTATTCATTTTTCGGGGGACTATTTTTAACTATACCATAGTACCAGAGGACCCTTTTGTTTTCAATGTTGGCAGTTCTTTGGTTGCGTATCCTATAGGAAGGTACTATATATACATATACTATGTATCCCATCCTCTATGAAGATAACGATGTTCTGGTGGTCAATAAACCTGCTGGTATTTCTATGCATCCGGACGCGCACCGCACCGAAGGGACGCTTATTCAAGAGATTGAAAAGGAGTACCCTGGGGCACAGCTTGCCCATCGTCTGGACAAAGACACCTCCGGCGTACTTCTCGTCGCAAAAAACCAAACAGCATTTGAGTATTGCAAAGATCTTTTTCGGGAGCACAAAGTAGAAAAATCATACATTACCCTTGTGGTAGGGGAGGTCAAAAAAGACGAGGGAGATATTGTGCTTGCAATCACACGCTCCACCAAAGATTTTCGCAAACGGGTCGCGACCCCGCTCAAGGGGACGAGTGATGCGCGAGCGGCAGAGACTCACTTTACCGTACTCAAGCGCTTGGGCGGCTATACGCTTTTGGAGGTGCGTCCCAAGACCGGCCGTACGCATCAGATTCGTTCGCATCTCTCGGCCATTGGCCATCCGGTGGCTTGTGACCAGCTCTACGGAGGCAAAAAGTACGCATGCCCATCCGGACTGGGCAGGCAATTTCTCCATGCCGCCTCGCTTGCCTTCCCTTTGCCATCCGGTAAGCGCTTAGAGGTAAAAGCCGATTTGCCCGATGATTTGACTATGACCCTGCGGGATATTGCCAAATAGGCATATATTTGCTAGAACTTATAGATATGAAATCAGCATCATTTGTCGTATCTCCGGTAAACATCGATGAGCGAAGAGCCTTGGATCTTCGCCCTGGAGACACGGTCAAAGTTCACCAAAAAATCAAAGAAGGTGAAAAGACCCGCACCCAGATATTCGAGGGTTTGCTTATCGCGCGAAAGCACGGACGCGAAGCCGGCGGTACGTTTACCGTACGCAAAATCGCAGAGGGCGTGGGTGTAGAGCGCATATTCCCGCTCTTCTCTCCCATGATTGAGAAGATAGAGATACTTAGGCATTCCAAGGTGCGCCGCGCCAAGCTTTACTATGTACGCACCAAGGCCTCCAAGGAACTTCGCTGGAAGCAGGTTGCCCGCAAAGAATTAGCGGCAAAGGAAAAAGAAGTTGCAGCTACAGAATCCAATCCCATAGAGGGGGAGAAGTAGGTTCTTTTTATTTTTTCGAATGATGGAGTGGTGGCCGCCAATCCGGTCTCTTCTAAGTGAATTGGTAGACGCTATATACTTGATGTTTATATCTTTGCTTTATATATTGAAAGAGTGGCAGGTATCAAACCGCAAGGAAAAGTCAAAATGAAATGGTCCCCAGGGTTTGCTTATGCGCTCGGTTTGTTGGCAAGTGATGGTAGTCTGTCAAAAGACGGGCGTCATATTGATCTCACATCAAAGAATAGGGATCAGTTGGAGACATTCCTTTCTTGTTTGCATCTGAATAACGTTATAGGCGTTAAGGCGTCAGGTAAGAATAAAATCTCGTATCGAGTCCAGTTTGGTGATGTTTTATTTTACAACTTCCTGCTCTCTACAGGTTTCATGCCCGCGAAGTCAAAAATATTAGGTGAGCTAAAAATCCCCAAAAGGTACTTCTTCGATTTTTTAAGAGGGTCGTTTGATGGAGATGGAACGTTTTATTCCTACCATGATCCGCGTTGGAAATCGAGCTTCATGTTTTATACTGTTTTTGTAACTGCAAGTCCTACTCATTTAAAATGGCTTCGGGAAAGCATTTCCTACCGCTTGGGAATACGTGGGCATATCACACACGACAAAAGAAGAACCACCTATCAACTTAAATATGCCAAGAGTGAATCGATAAAATTATTAGAGAAATTATATGAGAGCAAATCGGCGCCTCACTTAAAACGCAAATACTTGAAAGTTCAAAAGGCTTTGCGTATAGTTGGAGCATCAATATAGATAGTACGCGCGGGTGGTGAAATGGTATACACGCCAGCTTGAGGTGCTGGTGTCCGCAAGGACGTGGAGGTTCGACTCCTCTCCCGCGCACAACGAACGAAGTGAGTAGGCAAGGGAAGCGAGCAAACTGCTTTGCTCGCGTGAGGATGAGAACGCCGGAGCGATGTCCCGCAAGCTTGCGGGACCGCGAGGCGGTGGCTAGACCGAATCCGCCTGGGGCGGATGAGAGTCGAAGCAGACTCCTCTCCCGCGCACCAGTAGTAACTTGTTCGCAATGATAAATCAAAAACTAGCATATTGGCAGAAGGGGTTTTTGGTGGGCGTCTTTCTCCCAATGTTTCTAGTTCTCTACTTATTTTTGAGAGAAGTTGCAGCCTATAATGGATATTGCGTGGAGCTTGGTTTACTTTTTGGCGGCTCCTCCGCTCCTCGCACATGTTCTTTTTGGGAATATCTAACGACGGGCCTTGGGTTTACTTTTGATATATATCTCATCATGCAAAAGCTTTGGTGGGCATTTTTGCTGGTGATACTTATCACGACGTTTATTGGGTATATGCTCGACAAAAAACGGATAGGACAAGCAAGTAAATAGCTCTCTGTGTACCACAAACAACAACCGGATATCGATTGTTGTTATGTTCGGCCATGTTCGTTAGAGGGTTTTCGTACTAATATGTATATATGGATCTCCATGATAAAAAATTTATATTTGTAGGTGTCACACTTATCTTGTTCCTCTTTTTTATGGCGCTCGGTATGTATCTCTTTTTTGAGAGATATGAAGTTCACACAATACCCGATCAAAATGGATGTACAATGGAGGCCAAAATCTGTCCGGATGGATCGGCAGTAGGACGCTCTGGTCCAAACTGTGAGTTTACCCCATGTCCGCTAGAAATAGACGATCGAGATAATAGGCCATGCCAGGATAGTTGTGGTGATGGAGCTTGCCAAGAGGTGGTGTGTTTGGGAACGGGGTGCGCTTGTGCCGAGACTTCGCAGAGCTGTCCGCAGGATTGTAGTCTACTTGATCACGACTCGGCTCATGGGGGACAGGGGGAGCAGTGAGATGCTACTCGATATAGAGACAAAAACAGCTATCTTCCAAAGACGGCTGTTTTTTTGTATGATTTTGACAAGCAAATCGTCTGCATATTCAGGGATAATTTTATTGTATATGGAAAACAAAAAAATAGTGTTCGGGGTCGTTGGTCTTGCAATTGTCGCACTTCTTGGCGGGGCGGGTGTTTCTTGGTATCTGGATAGACAAGAGTATCCCAGCGCGGTAATCGTGAATGGAGACTTTCCCAAAGATGGGACAGTGCTCAAGGTAGACGGCGAGATTGTGTGCCTCGAGCGGAGAGACGGTGCGAAGTCTGATGAGTGTGTCTATGGGCTCAAGGCGGATGACGGCAACCTTTACAAGCTCTGGAGCATTTCCAGCGAATACTTGCTCTCAGGCAAGGTCACTTCTGGTAAGCGCGCACATGTGGAGGGGCCATTTTATATATTCCGCAATGATCCATATGAGGCGCCGGGCAAAATTAATGCCGATGTGTTTGAGAGTCTGGATGCTACTCCTCCTCCGGGCAAGGGCGCGCTGGAGGGCAAGGTTTCCGTGGGGCCTGTTTGCCCCGTGGAGCGAGAAGGCGAGCCATGTAATATACCCGCAGAAGTCTACACTTCGCGTGAGGTGTTGGTGTTTACTCCAGATAAAAAATCACTTATGGCACGCGCGCATCTGGATACCGAGGGCAAATATCGATTTGAGCTTGATCCAGGCACGTATGTGGTGGAGCTTGCGCCAAGCGGCATAGATAGAAGCGGCGATTTGCCAAAAACTATTGTTATTGAGGCTGGCAAATCACAAACCTTTGATTTTTCCGTAGACACCGGCATTCGTTAGACTGTGCCTTGTCTCCCAAAGGCTATTTTGTTACCTTCGATTGCAAGAGCTTTTTTACACGAACTATAGAATATAGAGGAGGCCGTTATGTTGTGCGAGGCCGACGGTCATTTCATTGGAGTGAGGCATCTGCCGCTCCATGGTCTGCGAGAGCTATTCTACAAAGTTTGGGCAGTTGAGCATGCCATACAAAAAGGAGCAAGCGACCCTCGCTACACAAGACATCTTGCCTCTGCGCTAGCTATCCCCGAGACGCACGCAATCAACGGTTTTTTCGGGAGCAGAGATGCTGTGCTAAAGGAAGCGTGTGGTGCGGCCGCTCGGCGTCTGGGAGCAAAAATAATATGCGACCCGCCATCTCCGCTCTGTGAAATACTAGAGCATCAAGCCGCGCATGCGGTACTGGTACGAGTAAGTTCTCGGGAGCGGTATGCGGGAGAGCATCTTTTGCGCTATGCTAAGTCGTTTGGGGGTAAAACACGCCTCGTATGCTTTCGAGAGGATGATTTTGTGTATCTCCGATTTGCTATAGGAGCGCTCAAGGTCAGCCATGCGCATCTCTTGATGCCGGGGGGTGAGTGGTTTCTTAGGACCGATCAGGCATGGATGTATGAGATGATTGCCGCCGCGATACTGCTTTGTATTTTGCGGCCGGATTTTTGCCCCACGCCTTCCATAACGTTTCCCTAATCTCGGAGAGTTGCCCGATGAACTCTCCGCTTTTATTTTTCCGGGTATTATGCTATTTTAGCCCTGTTATTTATATACGGTGCCTATAGGGTAACGGTTGGCACTCTGGTTTGTGGTATATCCACAATACAGCACCTTTACGTAGCGTAAAGCCAAAGATATTATCAGGTATATGCCTGATGTAGGATGTAAGTCTTGTGGGAATGTTTTTCACGCAAAGCCGAGCTGGATAAGATATGGACATGGGAAGTATTGTTCTCCCATGTGTCAGTATGAGGGCAGAAGAGCAGGTAAAACGGTCCCCTGTTTTATTTGCAAGAAAGAGGCGTATAAACCTCTAAAACAGTTAAAGGCTTCAAAAAGCGGAAAGTATTTTTGTAGCAAGTCATGTCAGACGTTGTGGCGTAATACGATAGTGTTTGTTGGTCCCCGGCATGCCAATTGGAAGAATGGCGAGCACGTAGAGTGCCGGATAATTATGCAAAAACACAAAGTCGAGCAGGTTTGTCGGCTGTGCAGTTGTAAAGATGAACGTGTATTATGCGTTCATCATCGAGACAGAGACAGGAAAAACAATAAAATTTCCAATTTGGTTTGGCTGTGCTACAACTGCCATCATCTCGTGCACAACCATAAAGTTCAAGTATAATGCATATATATACGGTGGCTGTAGCTCAATTGGCAGAGCTCTCGGTTGTGGTCCGAGCGGTTGTGGGTTCGATCCCCATCAGCCACCCAAAATTTGATTAAATCTTACAGTAAGTTGGGGGTTAAAACTTATTGATTACCGAATAAAAAAGCGAAGTTCTGTAAAGAACCTCGCTCGCGAAGGTGCGCACTCCTGTACAATTATCAGCTGTTATTGGTGTGCATTTCCCCCTCCTCTGTACCAATTGGGTGGCGTTGAAGGATCTTTTACCAATCTACAGTCGGCGGTGTAACGATATCCTGCGGGCGCTTTCCGAGAAATGCAGCTTTTTTGCGGCAACTCAGGGTTTCTCACCAATCTACAGTCAGCAGTGTAATGATACCCTGCGGGCGCGCTCCGGTTTTCACAGTTTTCAGCCCGGGCATAGGTAGCCGTCAGCCCAAGCCCAATTGCCGCTACAAACAAGAACTTCTTCATAGACTACTCCTTCTTATAAAAAGTTTGAGTGTTGGTCTCGTCGCCTACATTCTGAACTCATTGCTACATTTCAGTTCCCCCTGTGACTTATTTGTTAAAGAGTATTGAGAAAACCTTTGAGAAATAATGTAGCATAAGAGTTTAATTTGTTCAACAGTCCTAGGTAATGTGCAAGCACATTACCCTAAATACTTGCTTTATTTTAAATATATGTTATAATGATGGAAGATTAAAAAAAGGGGGGCTAAGATGCCTAAAAGTAAGCTTGTTTTCCGACTCAGGCCTGTGGATGCTGGTGATATGGGGGTATTTGCGACTGCAGATATTCCGAAAGGAACCTACTTACCACTTTTTCGAGAAGGAGACTACCACCTTTACCAGCACAAAACGATAGAGCATATGCCGGATTGGGAATACTTTGCGTCGTTTTGCGTGAGGGACTCCTTTGGCTATCATGGCCCAAAAGATTTTAATCAAATGTCGGTTGGGTGGTATATCCGCCACGCTGACAGCCCGACTGCCGTGCATCGCAACTATCGGTACTATGCGGTTCGAGATATTAAGGCGGGGGAGGAGGTTACCGTCGATCACCATACACTTGAAGATGATCGCTGGTAGCAAAATTACCCCGACACAAGAAGGAGGCTTAAAGCTCGTGTGAAAACGCGAGCTTTTCTACACTTCATATTCAGTTTTTGATTCAACAAACACAAATCCCTGCTTACACGGGGATTTGTGTTTTAAGGGTTTGTGGTAGCATATATCTATATGGATGAAGATGTGCGGAGACAGCTGTCTGAACAATCAACTAAGCTGGATGCGATATATCACTCGGTGGAGCAGACCCGCAAGTATTTTTTGTGGACGCTGATTATTACTCTTGTAGTGCTTGTGCTTCCGCTTATCGGATTATTTTTTGTGCTCCCGGGGTTTTTGAGTACCTACTCCACGGGTTCCATGGGTTTTTAAGTATAGACTCCTATCTCAAAAAACGATGATCATCCAACTTACGAATATTATCGCCGGTGTGGCGCTCGCCTCTCCGCTTGCCGAGTCGGTGCCATCACTTCGCGAGTACGGGACAAGAGCTTCAACTGCGCTCGCGCCCTATCGCCGCGTGCTTGGCTGGACGGAGATGGTGCTCGGGGTGATTAATTTTGTACAACTTGCCACTACCTTGCATCTCCCATTTATTAATGGCGGGTTTACGCAGTCGGTGGCGGCTATTGTGGCTGGATTTTTGCTGGCAGAGGATATAGATACCTATATTCCAGGGCTTGCGAGTATTCGCCAGTCTATAGTCGTATACAAAACATATATTGGATTAGGGGCGCTGGTCGTCGGTATGTACGCATTTATCTAAGTATCTCGTAGTGGGTGTGCAGAAAATTGAAAATCATAATGTTTGGAACGATCGCAGATATACGGGAACAATCCAAAGAGCTTTTTGAGCGGTATGAGCGGCACTTGTCGTCTGCGGGGCTGATCCTTGGTTTCATAGCAGATAGCCTAACTTTCCAGCGGGTTGATCTATGGTTTGGGAATCTTGCTTTATTCTTTTATATTGCGGTTGCCGCTTCGGGTATTGCGCTCATAAATCTCTATGAGGAGCGGGTGGTGCGCGGCAACTTTTTTGCCATACTGTATTACTGGGCGCCGATACTGGTGCAGTACGCATTTGGCGGACTCTTTAGCGGGTTCGTGATTTTTTATACGACGAGCGCATCGTTGAGTAGTAGCTGGCCGTTTTTGCTTCTCCTGGTTGGGATACTCGTTGGCAATGAGTTTTTCAAAAAACGATATTTGCATCTCGCGTTTCCGGTGAGTATATTTTTTCTCGCACTGTTTTCGTTCTTCATTTTTTATTTGCCGATTCTTGTGGGGGAGATGGGCGCGCGGATGTTTCTTTTGAGTGGGATAGCGAGTCTTATGGCGATAGGATTGTTTCTTTATGTGCTCTCGCTTTTTGTATCGGTGCGAGTGCGGCAGAGCAGGCGGGCGCTCTTTTGGGGAATTGGGAGCGTGTATGTGGCCGTAAACATACTCTATTTTGCCAATATTATTCCCCCGATACCGCTTTCACTCAAAGACGCAGGGGTATATCACTCGGTACGGCGGGATGGTGGCGGGTATCTCGTGGAGGGCGAAAGTCAGACATGGATGGATTTCTTCACACACGTACGTGTTCACTTGCGCAAGGGTGAGCCGGTGTATGTATTTAGCGCGGTGTTTGCGCCGACCAAACTTGATACCGAGATTATCCATCATTGGCAGTACTACCACGAAGAGTCGGATGAGTGGGTAACGGTTTCTCGTTCCTCATTTTCCATTGTTGGCGGGCGCGATGGTGGATATCGAGGCTACTCATTTAAGTCAAACCCTGCTCCCGGCTGGTGGCGGGTTGCCATCGAGACTAGCCGTGGTCAGCGCGTTGGTCGGGTGACGTTTAAGGTAGAGCACGTTTTGGACCGACCGGATTTGGTGACAGAAACGCGCTAGAGGGTATGAGGAGTTAGTTATGCACTGGTTTGAGATATTTGCCAAGACCACTCATATATACTGAAAGGAGTGGAGTTATTACTCTTTATTAACGCAAACATATGAGACATCTCATCCGCGACTTCATCTCTGAAGAAACACGGCATTACAAGTTTAAACTTGGTGAGTTGGTCGCGTCTGCGCTCACGGGGTTTATTGTCGGCGTGGTGGTGGCGAGCATCGTCTGGATGCTGGCATTTTACTACATCAACAATGTTCTTTTAGGTTTTGTCGACGTGCCTGCATTGGGGCGCAGGGCCTCGGGGTGGGAGGAGAATCGCATGGAAGATGCGACAGCGGATACGGGTAGTGGTCAGCAAATAGTTGCAAGACCCTCGAAAGTTCGTGTTATCTCTCCCAATGGAGGGGAGGTTTGGGAGCGCAGGCAAGACTATAATGTGCGTTGGGATTTCAAAGATTTACCGCTCAATACGCCCATGTCGGCGGTGCTCATCCGTACCAATAGCGTCATTACCAATCCATATGCTAAAAATGGAAGAGGTATTTCCAGTAGAGAGATGTTTTATCCCGCGATGTTCCCCCAAGGGTACCCCAAGGATGGATCATACACCTATCGCGTACCAGATACACTTCCTCCCGGTTCGTATCAGGTGGCTATCTATGCAGGGGAGAATTGCACTGCGCTTGCTTCCAAGTGTGAGTATGACTTGAGCAACAAACTGTTCACGATTAAGTAGTAAAATCTGTTTGCAAAAAACCCCATGCTCGTGGGGTATTTTTTTATTGCGTGAGTGTGTACGTGTCCGTATAATCCAGACTATGCCCGAACTTCCCGAAGTAGAGAGTATTGTATGTAGTTTACAGCCGCTTTTAGTAGGTAGGTCTATTGTGCGCGTTACGGTGCTTGATCCGCGTATTATCGCCGGTACTGGTAATAAGCGTTCGTGGACGAGTGGTGCTGTGCCTGCATTCGTGGAGAGTCTTCTGTACGAGAAGATTGTTGCTGTGGGTCGGCGCGCGAAAAACTTTTTCTTGGTATTCGCTTCCGGTAAGTGTCTCGTGGGACATCTTAAGATGACCGGCCAACTACTCTACGAGGCGCGCAAAAGTACTGCGCTCCCCGGACCGCATGTCCGTGTAGTATTTGAACTTTCACAGGGTACATTGCTCTATGCCGACGCGCGCCGATTTGGTTATCTTTTGGTGTATCCTCGGTTTTCGGACTGGGAGGATGTGTGCAAAAAAGCATATGGTTTGGAGCCATTGAGCAATGATTTCACGCCACGTGCCTTTGCCGAACGGCTCAAGAAAAAGCCGCATGTCTCGGTAAAGGCGGCGCTTCTGCGTCAAGACATTGTTTCAGGCATCGGCAATATCTATTGCGATGAGGTATGTTTTTTGGCTCGCGTGCATCCGGGGCGCCCCATAGGATCCTTGAGGACGGAGGAGTTACGAGCACTACATACGGCGATAAAGACTGTTTTGAGGGAGGCTGTTCGGCATGGTGGCTCCTCGATCTCCGACTATGTCCTGCCGGATGGTAAAAAAGGATCGTACGCATATTTTCACCAAGTATATGGGAGGGAGGGCAAGCTATGCCGTAGATGCAGTGCAATACTACAAAAACAACGCATCGCTGGGCGTACCACAGCCTTCTGTATGAAGTGCCAGCCCGAGTGTTTTGACTTTTTATTGTAAGTGTGGTATAAGATATCTATGCAAGAAACAGCTCAAAAGGTGCTTGTCTCACAGGATTTTTCCTGCCCATTGTGTATGCTAGATCTAGGACTCAAGAGTGAGTTGCTTTTTTGCCAAAATTGTAACGTATTTATGGGTAATCCCGAGACATTCCATTATGTGCAAACGCGGTTTGACCGGGAGCGCTTACGTGCTATGGAGCGTGAACAGTTTCGCCGCAGTGCGTCCACGGGGGTTTTCCCTCGACGGGCGATACAATTTGTATTTTTTTATGTAGGACTATTCTTGGTGGTTGGCGTGCTCCTTGGTACGATGTTTGGTGCTGGCATGGCCTTGGCACTCAAGAGGTTTTTGTAGTAGTAGAATAGGATACATGAAAAACTCTCCAATCTCGGAGAGTTTTTTGTGGTCGAAAATTGACTGCGTTATTGACCATTTTTTTTGGTGCTGGTATAACCGGGTAAGGAATCTTTTGGAAAGGAGTTGATATGGAGCATAGGAAAGGCAAGGGGAAAAATCGTGGCGGCCTAAAGCGGGTTATGCCATTGTGGGGAGGGGTGACAGGTTCCTCCGCAGGGTCGCACCCCGGGCAGGCGCATGCATCTCGCCGCAAGCGCGCCAATCAAACAGTGCGGCGCAAGCAGGAGCAGGCGGAGGCATCAGCTCAGGGTCTTTCCGTGATTGAGCTACGCGCTCTCCAGCGTCATATTGTACTCGAGGTGCTCGCCCAGCGGCGCCGTACGCAACCGGCCCCAATTGCAGGCTCGTGGCGGCCGCAAAGATTTAGTCGATAGTGCTCGCTTGCGCGGGCTTTTTTGTTGGCTCTCATTTTGTTAGCATCAAATTACTTCTATGAAAAAGATTGTAGTGAGATTTCGGGCTATAAATAAGGATACGTTTCGTGCTATCCACGATGGTGTAAAAACCGTGGAGACGCGGGCGGCGACCTCGAAATACAAAAGTATCTTAGCAGGAGATATACTGGTTTTTGTGTGCGGTGCGGATCGTTTTGAACGAATGATTGAGTGTGTGCAGTATTTTGCGGATATTCCAGCAATGCTTGCGGTCATATCCATAGAGCGGATTATGCCCGGGCTCAAGACACTTGCCGAGGCGGAAAAAGTGTACCATAGTTTCCCGGGTTACAAAGAGAAGATAAAACAATTTGGTATCGTCGCGTTTGAGCTCGCGAGCATATAAGTATGGAGGAGAAAAAATTCCAGCGCAAAAAAGAGGATTTTATCTGCAAGCACTGCGGGTTTTTTGTCTCGGGCAATGGCTATACCAACCATTGCCCCCAGTGTCTCTGGTCGCGGCATGTTGATATAAATCCCGGGGATAGGGCGGCAATGTGCGAGGGCATGATGGAGCCGGTACGGGTGGAGCTTGATCATGGGGAGTTTGTTTTGGTGCATCGTTGCCGGTCGTGCGGATTTATGCGGCGGAACAAAGTCGCTCCGGAGGATGATCTAGAAACCTTAGTGCGTATCGGGGAGCAATAACTTTCTAGAGATACTTGTGTTTGCCCTCTAAAATAGGCACAATATAGGCAACGAGTGTAGTAGTTAATTTGTATAGTATGGAACAAAAAACAGAGCACCGCGCGCATGAGGAGCATACTAAAAAACTCTATCGTTCGCGCAAAGACAAGATTGTTGCCGGTGTGGCAGCCGGTATCGCCGAGTATTTTAGTATCGACCCCATTATCGCGCGCCTCGTATTTTTTATTCTGATATTCACAAGCGGCGGGTTTATGTTCCTGGTCTATATTGTGCTTGCGATTGTGGTGCCGCAGGAGCCAGGTGAGGAGATGGCGGATCGCAAAGAGTCTCTGAAGGGATTTGTAGAGGGAGTATCTGAAAAAGCCGAGACGCTTGCCAGCGAGTTTCAAGAGAGACGGGATCATGTCCGGGATTCGTATAATCGTAAGCGTACTATCGCGGGTATTATCTTGGTGGGGATTGGTTTAGTGGCACTACTCAATGAATTTTTTCCGGTGCACTGGTTTCGTTGGAGTGTCGTGTGGCCGTCCGCTCTTGTGATACTCGGCGCGATGATTCTTTTTAGGAAATAGCCTTATGGAGCAAGAACAGCGCACTAGGGGTGATGAGCAGATGACAGATCGCGGGCGTTCGTATACGCCGCGTGAGCCGCGTCACGGCGGCATAGGCAGGTTTGTGTTGGGATTGTTTGTGGTTTTGGTGGGACTTTTGTACTTTATGCGTGCTATGGGTTGGGCGGATATCTCACTCAAAATAAATATTGCTCGTCTCTGGCCGCTTTTTATTATCCTCGTGGGGCTTTGGCTTATACCAAAACGGAGTGGCTTTTTGTCTGTGGCGATGAAGTTTTTGGTGGCCACAGCGGCAGTGGTGATTGTAGTGCTCGCGGTGGTTACGGGCAGTATTCGTCGGTATGATGATAGGGAGACACAAAATAGTCTGGTTGCGATTGCGAAAGATCCGGGTATTTCTGAAGCTCGTGTTGCTATAAAAACGGGAGCGAGTAAGCTCATCCTGGCCGCAGGTACCGACCTCTTAGTCTCGGGAGAGTTTCAATCTCGCGGTTCTAATTTGCAGGCCTCTACCAATACCTACGGGTTTCGTCAGGAAGTGGAGCTCGAAGGAGATTCCTTATGGCGTGATTTTGGTATGCGACCCAGTGTATTGGATCTAAGGGTAAATGCCGAGACGCCCCTTGCTATCGAGGTGGACGCGGGCGCCTCTCAAATGGATCTTGATTTGAGCGATGTGTTGCTTCGTTCGCTCGATATCGATACCGGTGCTTCAGATTTGGATTTGGTGCTGGGGGATAAATCGCCACATACTGATATTCATATAAATGCCGGTGCTTCTAATGTAAAGATTGCCTTGCCGCAAGGATCCGGAGTACGCATGCGGCTTGATTCGGGAGTAAGCGCAAAGCATATCGAAGGATTGCATGAATCCAGTCCGGGAGTGTACGTCTCTGAAAATTATGAGGGGGCATATAGTAAGATAGATCTTACTATCGCGATTGGCATCTCTAATCTTGAGGTTCGCTGGCGTGAGTAGAGAGAGCCGATAGACATGTTCTTTAGTGAGGATTGTCGATGAGTATTCTTTGGATAGGTATTATTATAATAGTAGCGGTACTCTGTATCGCTCTCTACGGATCATCGGGTCGAAAAGACGGCGGCTAATTACAAGCCGCTTTTTATTTTCGGCGCGTATGCACTGTCTCGATGATACGTATTTGCTATAAGATTTCTAGGCAAGGACATTTACAGCAAAAGAAAGAGGAGGTGGATTGATGTGCATACGCTTTTTGGGACGTGCGAAGTCCGGTTGGAAGACGTAGCTTCTCTGGAGGATGCTACAGATTTGTTTTTGGGTTGGGCAACGCACTCATTTGCAAAAAATAATAAACTTAGCACGTTGGTCTCGGTGCTTATCTAGTGCTTCACAAGGCTCGCGGTAGGCGCGAGGGCAAGCAGTTGCCGCCTCTGTCACGCACGGCGGACCTGTTTGATACCGGTCCGCGTGAGCGATTGCAGTGCATTCTCGATGATTACGAAGATAAAAAATCGCAATTGACAGGTGCATAGCATCTGTTTTTTATTTTTGTGCATAACGCGGCTTTGATGTGGTGAGGTTTCCATTTACTATGGATGTATATGAAAGCAATTACGCTTGAGGTACTCCACTCGCCCGGATGCCATACCTGCAAGTTGTTTGTCGAGTTTTGGCATGCGATTGAGAAAGACTGGTCTAATGTGACATTCAGCGATGTGAGCATTCTTGATCCGAAAGGCCAGGAGATGGCACAAAAGTATATGATATTTGCCTCGCCCGGCATCATACTCAACGGTGAGCTATGGGCTACCGGCGGGTTCGATAAAGATGGGTTTGTAAAAAAACTAAAAGAACTTTCGCAATAAATTTGTATGGGGATATTCGCAAGAGTGCGCGTGGAGTTACCGCTTCGTTTTGGACTCGGAGCCATGTTTTTGTATTCCGGGTATGATCTGGTCATGCATCCGACCGGCTGGTACTGGGCGGTGCGGCCGCTCCCGCAAGCCGTGCAGGCGTTTATCAACGCCAATATCGGGCTTGATAGGTATCTCATGCTTCAGGGCGCGGGGGAGCTGGTGCTCGCTTTTCTTCTTATCGCCTGGTTTTTACCACGCTGGACGCTTGTGCTCGCTTCGTTTTTGACGGTCTTGGAGATGGCGGTTATTTTATTTTTTGTTGGAGTGAGTCTCGATACATTCCGCGATATTGGTCTTTTGGGCGGCGCTTTGTCACTTTGGCTTATTTCGCTAAAACATAATTAATGTCGGAAGGCAGATTTAAAACTACACTCATTTTTTCAGCTATTATCTTGTGTGCCCTTATTGTTTTTGGGTTGTTATGGGCGTTTGTGTTTGGACCCCGAGCTTCCGAAGTCGCTGGAATAAGCTGGTATCTCTTTAGTTTTGCCGCAGGACTTACTATGATTGTGCTTCCTTGCACTCTGCCACTTGCGTTTGTCATTGTGCCGTTGTCTATGGGTAAGGGACCAGTCAAGGGATTGGGTATCGCGCTCTCGTTTGGGGCGGGAGTCGCCTTGATGTTGAGTATGTATGGAGTTATCGCGGCGGCGGTTGGGAGTGTGGCCATCGGAACATTGAATGCGCCGCTTGAGACGGTAAAAAATTGGGTGTATTTTTTTGCAGGGATATTCGCGTTTTTGTTTGCGCTTGGCGGGATTGGTCTTGTGAAGTTTCGGATGCCAAGTTATACGGGCGCGGCGCCGGCGTTTATACAAAAACAGCAGGATTTCATAAAGGCATTTCTTTTAGGTGTATTTCTCGGCAATATCGGCGTTGGTTGTCCGCATCCAGCTACTCCTCTGATCCTCATTGAAATTGCCAGCTCGGGGAATACGTTTTATGGGTGGTCGCTCTTTTTGATTCATGCGATCGGGCGCGTGTTGCCGCTTTTACTTTTGGCGGTGCTTGGCATTCTTGGGGTGAACGGTCTTTCCTGGCTGGTTACACGTAAAGAGCAGGTAGAGCGGGCCACGGGCTGGGCGATGGTATTTGTGGCGGGTTACATTCTTACGCTCGGTCTCTTTACACATGATTGGTGGGTCTACTCCGGACAGCATACACTTCTGGAATCATTTACTCAGGAGGAGCGGTTTCTCGGTTCATTCATCAATCGCCTCGGACTTGCGGAGGCTCCACACCAGCATGGACCCGGCCAGGTAGCAGGAAAGCTTGGTCTCTTTGATCTGCCGCTTTGGCTTGGTAATTGGGTGTTGGTAATTTTATGGATAGTACCACTGTGGTGGTACTATATGCGTCGCAAAAAAGACGCCAAGGCCCTACCCGATTCGGATCGGGTTAGTGAGGAGAAAATACTTTCTTGGATTTTTTGGTGCTTCATTTCTTTCTCTGCACTTCTGGTCGCGGTGTTTGTCTATGTGTTGCCAGATCGGTTTCTTTTCCATGGAGAGGCGCTTATGGATACGAGCGGGACGGTGCGTGTGGGGGATGACCATGCGCATGGGGGCGGATCGGTGATGCATGAGGAAAACCAGATTACCCATGGACTTGCGGTGAATCTCCGAATAGATCCATCTGTCCCCGTGGTAGGAGCACCGGCTCAGTTTGATTTTTTGGTGAACGAAAAACCCACAAACACTCCAGTTCCCGCATCTAGTCTTCAGGTTGAGCACGAGAAGCTGATGCATGTTATCGGCCTGCGCGCAGATATGAATGAGTTTTTCCATATCCATCCGGATGCATTGGCGTCTGGCGCGGCAGATACGGGTGTCTTTCGTGTCTGGCGTACTTTTGCAAAGCCTGGTCAGTACAAAGTCTGGTCGGAAATAAAAAAAGATGGGATCAATCATTCCTTTGGGCATCAAGAATTCCGTGTTGAGCAAAACTCTCCATTTGGAAAACAGGAGCCGGAATATGATAAGCAAGTTTCCTTTACTCGCAACGTTCTTGTGGCAGGGTACCAGGTATCGCTCGTGCATGATCCAATAGTGAAGGGGCGAGAGACGCTCCTATCCTTTGATATTCATACACCGACTGGGCAGGAAGCCAGTGTTGAACCGTATCTTGGCGCGAACATGCATCTTGCGGTTATTAAGGATGACTGGACGCAGTTTATTCATACACATCCCGCGGATATGATGAGCAGAGAACATGCGTATATGCCCTTGCATTGGCCGATTCGGGTTTTCAAAGAGGCCAAGGCGGATGCTGGGCACGACGTTTCTGTGCCCCATGGAGGGGATGAGACTATAAACTTCCGTGTCATATTCCCAGAATCCGGGGTCTACAAGGTTTTTGGGCAGTTCCGACCGCAGGGTACTGATTTGCCGGCAGATGAGGCGCTTACCGCAAGTTTTTGGGTGGAGGTTAAAGATCAGCCAGCGCTTGCTGTGTCCCCTTGGTGGATTTTGCTTATCAGTTCGCTTATATTGATTGGCCTTTTGAGCAAAGCGGTACAGAAATACTTAGCGGTTAGTGAGTAGAGATATGAATAAATATGTTCTGATCATCATAATAGTGATTTTGGTTCTAGGTGGTGGTGTGGTATATCGGCAGTTTTTGATACCAGAAGCTTCCAAGCCCTGCGCGCCGACCGGCACGACACGGGATATTACGATCATCGCTGTAAAAGATGAGTGGAAATTTACCCCCGAAGATATAGACGTAAAATGCGGGGACAGTGTGGTGCTCACCGTGGTCAATGAAGACAGCTATGATCATGGTATCGGCATTGATGCGGTAGGGGTTTCCCAGCGGATGCCGGCTAATAGTACAATCAAGGTAGAGTTTGTAGCGACTCAAGTGGGTGATCTGCCATTTTACTGCTCGGTGCCGTGCGGTGAAGGTGATGTAGAAGGCAAACATCGTACACACTTGGATATGGTAGGAAAAATTCATGTGCAAAGTTTAATCTCTAACTCTAAATAAATATGCGTATACAAAAACAGGGCAAACGTATAGGGGATTGGGAATGGCGCTGGGTTGCCGGATTTCAGGCGCTCGCCATGTTCACCATCGGGATCGTCTGGTATAGCGCATGGCTCGGCCATGAGGTGCTCGGGGATTTGTCCCTGTTTCTTTATTTTGTATTTATCGCCATTTTAAGCGTATACGTCTGGTCGCTCCGATCTAAGTAAACATATTTTCTATGGCAAAAGCGGTACTCAAAGTAAAAGGCATGCACTGTGCCTCGTGCGCAATCCTCATCGATAAGTTGGTAGGGAAAGAGCAGGGTGTGAGTTCGGTGAGCACCAACTATGGCGCGGAAAAAACGGCGATCGAATACGATGAATCAAAAGTCAGCTTAGAGCGGCTCGATGAGCTTGTGCACAAACTTGGCTACGATATCATTCGGCCGGACGAGGCATCCGCTTCGGTAGAAGAGGAGGAGGCAAAAGATGCCAAAAAAATCGATGAGGCAAGACGCCGCGTGATGGCGAGCTTCTTTTTGTCAGCACCGATCGTGCTCTACTACATGCTCATCCATATGTTCGGCGTACAGCATGTGCATGAGTTTTTTGATTTTATCAATCAGAAACCGCCAATACTTGGCGTAAGTTACGGGGCGTATCTGACGAGTTATCTCTTCTGGCTGGTGGCACAGCCCCTGCAGTTTATCGCCGGTTTGTTTGTGAATATTACCAACCCGCCGTTCCGGATTGATCTCAATTATATCTACTGGATCCTTTCAACCCCGATACAGTTTGTGGTGGCTTGGCCGTTTTACCGCAATGCTATTACTGCGGTGCGTGTGGGGTCAGCCAATATGGATGTCTTGGTGGTGCTCGGGACCTCCGCCGCCTATTTCTATAGTGTTATTGGGTTTCTATTTTTCAATATTGATCATCCGTTTTGGGAATCTTCTGCGGCACTTCTTTCGTTTATTCTCCTTGGGCGGTATTTTGAGGCGGTCGCTCGGGGTCGCGCATCTGCCGCTATCAAAGAGCTTTTAAAACTGGGTGCCAAAGAGGCGCATGTGGTGCGGGATGGCAAGGAACTTACGGTGCCGATAGATGATATCAGAGTGGGAGATGTGGTGATCGTAAAGCCGGGGGAGAAGGTGCCGGTGGATGGGAAGATTATTGATGGTAAAACCCATATTGATGAGAAGGTGGTAACGGGCGAGTCATTCCCGGTGGGTAAAACCATAGGGGATGAGGTGATTGGCGCCACTATCAACCAAGAGGGCTTGATTAAGTTTACCGTAGAGAAAGTTGGCAAAGATACGCTCCTCTCGCAAATTGTCTCCATGGTAGAAGAGGCCCAGGCTTCCCGGGCGCCGATTCAAAATTTGGTAGACAAAATCAGTGAGCGATTCGTGCCGACCGTGGTGGTGCTTTCGTTTGTGGTGTTTGCCCTTTGGTACTTCGTGCTCTTCCCGGATGATTTCCGGGGAGCTCTTACCAAGATGATTGCGGTGCTTGTGATCTCTTGCCCATGTGCCATGGGTCTTGCTACGCCGACCGCACTGATTGTGGGTATTGGCCGCGCTACCAAGTTTGGCATTATCCTCAAGGGCGGGGAGGCGCTGGAAAAGGCCTACCGCATCCAGTCGATCGCATTCGACAAGACCGGCACGCTTACTATTGGTAAACCCGTAGTCACTGATGTGGCGCTCTATGCTAAAGACTTGGATGAAAAAAAGGCAATGTATTATGCGGGGTCGCTTGAGTCCGGGTCCGAACATCCTCTGGCCCGCGCCATTATCGAAAAGGGCAAGGAGGGTGGGATACTCGCAGAACCCAAAAACTTTGAGGCGGTCTCCGGGCTTGGCGTCAAAGGCGCGATAGATGGCCGTGAGGTGTTTATTGGCAACGAGCTCTATATGAAACAGCTTGGGATTGATGCCAAAGAATACAAAAAAGATCTGGAGCGCCTCCAAAATGAAGCAAAGACCGTGGTGTTTTTGGTGATAGACAAGCAGGTTGCGGCTCTTGTTGCAATGGCCGACACGCTCAAGCCGTACGTCAAAGAAGCAATCACCGCGCTCAAAGCCATGGGCAAGGAGATTGTGATGATTACGGGAGACAACCCCAAAACTGCCGCCGCTATAGCGAAAGAGGTTGGTATTGATCGGGTGCTCGCCGAGGTGCTTCCCCAGCAAAAAGCAGATGTCATTAAAAAATTGCAAAAAGAGGGCAAGTCGGTTGCTATGGTAGGGGATGGGATCAATGATTCGCCAGCTCTTGCACAGGCCGATATCGGTATTGCGGTAGGGTCAGGTACGGACGTGGCGGTGCAAACCGGCCAAGTGATCTTGGTCAAAGACGATTTGCGTGATGTGGTGACCGCGATTCAGCTCTCGGGCAAAACCATCAAAAAAGTCTGGCAAAATCTCTTCTGGGCATTTATCTACAATGTACTCGCGATTCCGGTTGCTGGTGGTCTGCATCTTATATTCACGCAAAGTTCGCTTGGGGTTGCGGCGCCATGGGTCTTGAGTATTGCGCAAAGCACTGGCGGGTTTGGTAGGGTGTTCTTGAGCTTCTCGCAGACTCCGCTTCGTCCAGAGATCGCTGGATTTGCCATGGCATTTAGCTCGGTCTCGGTGGTGGCCAACTCGCTTTTACTCAAGCGCTACGTGCCGCCGATGGAAAGAAGTGGTGCAGATGCAGATTCTGTGAAATAAGCCCCAGATATATGCAAGCCCTAAAAATAATCCGATTTGTACAGCTTGTAGTGTATGCCTGTATCACGGTTTTACTCATTATTGCCGGGTATTCCTTTGTGGCAGAATTTGTGCGACCATGCTCTCCTGCTGGTGGAGATTATTTCTGTGGAATGGGGTTTATATTTGCCGCTGTATGTGTTGTATTTGCACTCGTGCTAGGCTGTGTGAGCATAATACTGAGTTTTGCTATGAGGAAAATACAAAAGAAGAACGCCAGTCAAAATTTGTAACCCCAGGTACCTATGGGAAACTTTCTTTGGTTTATTTTACTCATAATCGCCATAGTTGCAGCAGTGTTTTTATTCCAGATATCGGAAAAAGCACCAGTCCCCACGGGCCTGCGCGAGGCGGTGCCATGTGAGTCTAATCTTAATTGTCCGCAGGGGTATCGGTGCGATGGACGATCGGGAACTTGTAAGCTCGAATCCGCAAACCCCTTTTAATAGGCGAGATTTCTAAATACGCGGCTATAGGGTACAATAACGCTATGGAAAAAGTAACATTCAATATCGAGGGGATGCATTGTGGATCGTGTGCGGTCGGGATTCAGATGTTAACGTCTCAGATGGATGGCGTTACATCCGCCGAGGTGACATATGAGGGCAAAAAGGGGACCTTTGAGTACGATCCCACTAAGGTCAAAAAGGAGGATATCATCAAAGCCATTGCTGATCTAGGATATAAAGCTTCCGAATAGTCTAGAGAGGAGAATACGGAGCTCAAAATACATAGATAATTATCTATGTGATTCAAAAAACCCGCCCCATGGCGGATTTTTTGACAGAAAAAACCCTTTATTTTCAAATATATTTTCACCTTTTCTAATTTATAAGGCTTTTTTATCCACACGTTTTTTTAGTACCCACAACGTTGTAAAATCAGTCTGCACCGGTAAAAATATTTCTTCGTTTTCCAATTAAAAAGCTAGAAGAAAATAGCTTTGCAGGCGCATCTTTACTACATCCAATAAATAGGTCGGCATATGGCAACCATACAACAGGTTAAAAAGCGAAATGGCGAGGTGGTGGACTTTGATCCAGCCAAGATTACGATAGTAGTGCACAAGGCTTTTACAGCCGTGCGTGGCAAGGCTGATGAGGAGCGCACGCGTCAGATCGTAAGTTCAGTAGTGGCTGATATCGAAAAGATGTTTACGGATCGGGTCCCCTCCGTTGAGAATGTACAGGACTTTGTGGAACGGGCGATTATGCTTGAGGGGTTTTTTGACGTTGCCAAGGCCTATATTATCTATCGATACGAGCATACCAAGGAACGTGAGGAGAAAAAACAGGACGTGATACGAAAAATCGAGGCCGCAGAGCTCTCGGTGGTCAAACGCTCGGGCGCTCGGGAGGTGTTTTCTCTCGAAAAGATCCGCTACACGATTGAGCGTGCCGCCCGGGGCCTCGATGCGGTGGATACGGAGGCACTCGTCATGCAGTGCCGCACGGAGGTCTATGACAATATCACGACTGCGGAGATTTCGCGCGCCATTCTCATGACGGCACGCGCTTTTATCGAGCGGGATCCGGCGTATTCCAAACTCGCTGCCCGTTTTTTGTTCTCGCTTCTGTACCGTGAGGTGATTGGCATGGACAAGATTGATTTTCAAAACTTAGATGCCCAATACCGCACGGCATTTGTAGACAATATTAAAAAGGGAGTTACGATCGGCAAACTTGACCCGAAGATGCTTGAGTATGATCTGGAGGCGATGTCTAAAAAATTGGTCATCGAGCGCGACGATATGCTCCTCTATCTTGGTGCGCAGACCTTGTATGACCGCTATTTCCTCCAAGACTATGACCGGCACGTGCTTGAGACGCCGCAGGCCATGTGGATGCGTGTGGCGATGGGGCTTGCGCTCAACGAGGGAGTCAACGCTCCTGCATACGCCGAGCGTTTTTACACCATGATCTCCACGCTTCGTTTTGTGCCTTCTACTCCTACGCTATTCCATGCTGGCACTGCCCATCCGCAGTTGAGCTCTTGCTATCTCAATACGGTCGCCGATTCTCTGGACGAGATATTCAAGTCCTATGCCGACAACGCCCAGCTTTCCAAGTGGTCAGGCGGTATCGGTACGGATTGGACCTCGGTACGGGGTACGGGAGCGCCTATAAAGGGCACAGGTGTCGAGTCACAAGGGGTGATTCCATTTTTGAAAATCGCCAATGACACAGTGGTTGCTATCAATCGTAGTGGTCGTAGGCGTGGTGCGGCATGCGTGTATCTGGAGACATGGCACTATGATATCGAGGATTTTCTTGAGCTTCGTAAAAATACGGGGGATGAGCGTCGTCGTACTCACGATATGGATACGGCGAGCTGGATCCCCGATCTTTTCATGAAGCGGGTGCGCGAGGACGGGGATTGGACGCTGTTTTCCTCCAATGAAGTGCCAGATCTCCATGAGACCTACGGCAAAGATTTTGAGACGCGCTACGCGGCTTATGAGCGCATGGCCGACGAGGGAAAGATTCGTACCTGGAAGCGCATGAAAGCTCGAGATCTTTGGAAAAAAATGCTCGCGATGCTTTTTGAGACGGGGCATCCGTGGATTACATTCAAGGATCCATCCAATGTGCGATCCCCCCAGGATCATGCGGGGGTGATTCATAGCTCCAATCTTTGCACCGAGATCACACTCAATACCTCGAGTGAGGAGACGGCGGTCTGCAATCTCGGCTCGGTCAACCTTGCCCAGCATTTGGATGGCAAGCGTCTGGCTACCGAGCGCCTGGAGGAGACGGTGGAGGTGGCGATGCGCATGCTCGATAACGTGATTGATGTAAATTTTTATCCCACCAAAGAGGCTAAGACTTCCAATATGCGCCACCGGCCGGTGGGGATGGGTATTATGGGATTTCAGGATGCACTCTATGCGCTCGATATCAATTTTGATTCCGAGGCGTGCGTAGAGTTTGCTGATTCGAGCATGGAGGTGATCGCCTATCATGCGTATTTGGCCTCTTCCAAGCTTGCGGCCGAGCGGGGAGCGTATGAGTCATTTAAAGGATCCAAATGGGATCGCGGGATTTTACCACAGGATACAATAGCGCTCCTGGAGGCCGAGCGGGGAGAGCGTGTTCTTGTGCCACGCACCGAGCGTCTGGATTGGCGGCTGGTGCGCGAATCCATCAAACAACACGGCATGCGTAACTCCAATTGCATTGCTATTGCGCCAACAGCAACCATCTCCAACATTTCCGGATGTATTCCGACTATTGAGCCGATATATAAAAATATCTACGTCAAATCCAATGTCTCGGGCGATTTTATCGTTGTGAACTCTTATTTGGTAGAGGACTTAAAACGCGCGGGTCTCTGGAGCGCAGATATGCTTTCTAAGATCAAATATTTTGACGGCAACATCGAGGCGATAGATGGTATTCCGCAGCATATCAAGGAAAAGTACAAAGAGACGTTTCAGATCAATCCCAAGTGGCTGATCAAATCTGCCGCATACCGGGGACGCTGGATAGACCAGAGTCAATCCCTCAACATTTATTTCAAAGGAGCTTCCGGTAAAGACCTAAGCGAAGTGTATCAATATGCGTGGGAGCTGGGACTCAAAACTACCTATTACCTGCGTACGCTTGCCGCCTCTCAAGTAGAGAAGTCTACGGTGAATGCTGCAGAGTTTGGTGCTACACACAACCGCAAAGACTCGATGCGCGAGGAGTCTCCTGCGGTTTCCGCTCCGGTGGTAGCTGCTGCGGTCGCTATGGAGCCGCAGCGTACCACTGTGGTGGCTGAAGCGGTAGTTGCCATGGAGCGTCATCAAGAGCCGGTGGCGGTGGTAGTAGGGTCAAAGCCAATACCGCTTTGCAAGATTGATGATCCAAATTGCGAGTCCTGCCAGTAGCTGACCGCATGACATTACTGTAGCTAAATTTTTCCCATGCCGATTACCAAGACAACCGAGAAGGTGCATGTCAACGACCGCAAAATCATCAACGGCAAAGACGCTGATGTAGTACAGCTCTACCCGATGAAACATACGTTTGCCTGGGAGGCCTACAATGTCTCCAATGCAAACCACTGGCTTCCGACGGAGATCGGAATGCAAAAGGATATTGAGCAATGGAAATCGACCTCGGTGCTCACGCCGGAGGAGCGTACTGCTCTTGAGACAGTGCTTGGGTTTTTTACGACCGCCGACTCTATCGCCGCCAACAACTTAGTGCTTGCTACATATAAACATGTCACTTCGCCGGAGTGTCGGCTCTATCTTTTGCGCCAAGCGTATGAGGAGGCGATACACACGCATGCCTATCAGTATATTGTAGAGTCATTGGGGCTGGACGAGGCCAAGCTCTTCAATATGTATCGGGAGAATGAGGCGATCTACAACAAAGACTCATTCATCCTCTCATTCAATGAGGGCATATTTGATCCTAGTTTCAAGACCGGGACGCTTGCCGCGGACCAGAAGTTTTTGGAAAATGTCATCGTGTTCTCGTTGATTATGGAGGGGATATTTTTCTATAGTTCGTTTGCGGTGATGTTTGGGTTCCAGCGACAAAACAAAATGATGGGAGCTGCAGAAGAGATCCAATACATCATGCGGGATGAATCACAACATCTCAATTTTGGCATCAATATGGTAAACGCCATCAAAGAAGAACAGCCGGAGCTTTGGACCGCAGAGTTTCAGCAACACATCATTGACCTTATCAAAAAGGCGGTAGTGCTTGAGTATACCTACGCGCAGACAGTATTCCCCAGAGGCATATTTGGGATGAACGCAGAAAACTTCAAGCAATACATCGAGTATATTGCGGACAGGCGTCTTATACGTATCAGTCTTCCCATGCAGTATCATGTGGAAAATCCCTTCCCTTGGATGTCGGAAGCGGTGGATCTCTCCAAAGAGAAAAACTTTTTTGAGACGCGTGTTACGGAGTACAAAACTGGCGGTACGCTCGAATGGTAAATCTTAAGGACAACACGTCTCCGGCAGCATTCGGTACAAATATCTGGCTGGGAGTACTTTTGGTTTCGGCTCTCGCCATATTCCTCTATAGCTACTATCGGGCAGAGAACACTGCGGCATTACAAAATCCCGGTGTGCTCTCTTCACAAAACTACCAGATACTCGATCCGCAGATTAATCCTCGTCCGGCATCAGAGGTCATCCGGATAGAAGGGAGCGGCAACGAATAACAAAACTTCCTTCAGGGACTTTGATTACTCCGCGATAAAGCGTGTAAGGAGTATGATGATCAAAATCCCGATAAAAAATGGCGGGAATGTCTTGGTAATTTTTTCTTGGCGGGTAGAGTGGTAGAGTTCGGGGACGAGATCTGTAGACGCAAGATAAATAAAGAATCCTGCGGTAAATGCCAAGAGTTGCCCGATAATCGGCTCCACGAGATCTTTTGCAAAATAGGTGATGATTGCGCCAAGCACTGTAAGAAGCGAGGGGACGATGTTCCAAAACAGCGCCTTGGATCGCGACCATCCTGCGTGAATCATAATAGAAAAATCGCCGATCTCTTGTGGAATCTCGTGTGTTGCAATGGCGAGTGCGGTGATGATACCGAGCGAGGGGTCTACAATAAAAGTGGCCGCAATGGCGATACCGTCGAGAAAATTATGGAGCATATCTCCGATGATGAGCAGGCTCGTGGCGCGGGACGCCGATGCGTGCTCGTCATCCGGCTGATCTTCGAACGTGCTGATGTGATGATGGTGAAGATGGAACAACACACCCTCCAAGATAAAAAAGGTGATGAGTCCGAGGAATGTATACAAAAAAACATCTGCCGGATCCTTCCCATATATTTTTAAGGACTCAAGGGCCTCAGGGAGAAGCTCAAAAAATGCGGTTGCCAAAATGGTACCAGCCGCAAAGCTCAAAAGATAAATAGATGCGCGGCGCATGAGATCTTCGCGCAGTAAGAGGAGTGAGGCAAGGGTCGTGGAAAGGACCCCTCCTATCAGCGAATATACGATAATAAGCCCGAGAAGCGTCATACTGGAGATTTTAGGACAATTAGTCGGTATCGGCAACGCGCAAAATAAAGCCGCGATCTTGTGTCGCGGCTACCTGCGTAGTCATAAGAAAGAGCCGAAGAAGAGATAGCGTGTCCCTGCACTACCGAGTGCAAACCCCGCAGTGCAAAAGTTGCCCCACCAAAGCCAATAATAATCTTTGTAGATTCTATTTTTTGTGGTCCTTCCCATTCTTCCGTAGTACCAGACACCCACTGTATCTATAAAAACCACGAGCCAGTATATAAGAAGCGACATACAGTCCTCCTTTTGGATTGGTGAAAGGAGAGTCTAACAAAATCATACGGATTTGTAGACATAAGTCAAGGATTTTATTTTTGCGGGCAGTGAAAAACATACTAGGTTGGTATGATATTAAGTAAGTAAAAAAACAAAAAACCCGCTTGCAATAAAATACCGCGGCGGGTTTAAAAACTTCTTTTACTGGCTACTAATCAACCGTAGGTAATGCTGATAAAAAATGCCACCAACGCACAGCTTAGCCATGCACCTCCTCCTATTGTAAGCAGGGGCGTGACCACGATCCGCACAATGAGTTTCTCTGGTTTCTTGTATTTCCAAAATACAAATGGAGTTGCCAAGAGTCCGAGACAAGCTCCCGGTACGGCAAACCCTGCAGTCATGGGCAACGATATGCCCATACCCCAAAATAGGAGAAACGGCATGCATAGGACAAAACTGGTGAGGCCAGGCATAGTCCAATCAATACTCGTGAGAGCCGTGAGTGCACGGCCGAGTAATTTTTGCATGGGCATGACAACAGTATCAAGTATCCCCAATTTTATGGATTCTCTACCTGCTTCCACACGCCGTCTCATTTCGACTAGGCGCCTCCATTTTGGTTTTGGAGTATGTATGTTTTTATCAAGGTGTCGGGTAGCTATTTTGCCAGTGACATAGATAGACGCTAAAAACGCCCCCGTTACTCCTGCGGCCATAAGAGCCATGAGAATCCCAGTGTCTATATCATGCCCAAACATGTCAGCCTCCTTCAAGGAAAATTTGTTTAACTATACAGTAGACTTTTTGGAAACGCAACCGAAGATTATTTTGCCGCAAGTCTAAAACAATGCTATAAACGCAACATATATACAAACTTAATTTTTTAGCATGTTCGACAAAATCAAAGATATGTATCAGATGCAAAAGCAGGCTCGTGAGATGCAGACTATGCTCAACGCCGAGCAGGCGGTGGGATCCTCAAAAGACGGCTCCATTCAGATAACGCTCAATGGCAGTTTTGAGGTGACCAATGTTTCGGTCTCGGATGCGAGTCCACTTACGAAAGATTTGGTGCAGAAAGGAATCAAGGAGGCATTTACTGATGCCCAACAAAAAATCAAGGGTATCCTCATGCAGAAGTTCAAGGGGATGGCGTAGTGGGTGCGGTTTAAGGTTTAGGTCTGCACTCGCAAAACGACACCTACGCTTAATGGGTTGAGCGTCAAACCTGTTTTTGTATGCGTTGTATAGAGAGAGCGCACCTTGACTGCGGATAGATATCCGCATACACTATTTCAAATGTTCTCTTACAAAGGAGGCAGGCGTGCTTTCACCAAAAGGAAGACGAGAAGCGCGTCTGATACTCCAGTATCGAAAAAAGCGCGCAGACCGGAGAGATTATCATCTTTCTATGAGGCAGTCCCGTCACGGAGCGGGAGCGTTGAATCGGCGCATGATCGATGAGGCCGCTATTCAGAAAGGCAAAGAGACCGAGGAGAGGTTTTTTAAGGCGGCAAGACAGATTGTCCGTGCCCCCAGCTGGTTTCTAGGGGTTCGTCGATCTACGCCCGAGTGGGACGCGGTAGGGTTTGATGCATTTGTTGCTACAGACGAAGGAGATATACCTATTCAGATTAAAAGCTCGCACACGGGAGCGCATGAATTTCATCGCAAACACCCCAATCATCCTGCTATCGTGATGGTCATCCACGAGGGCATGGATGATGACCAGATTATTTCTCTCATACTTCGCCTTACCACTGCGGCATACCAGTTCCTTAGTGCGTAGAGTGTCTAGGTTGATCCCAAGATCGACCTTTTTTGTGTAAAAAAAATCCGGAAGTCGGACTTCCGTGTAGTGAGGGATCGGCACCTATCAGGTATCAAATGGGATTTTATGCGTTTTTGCCCAGAGTGATTCGGCTATTGCTCTACACGTCAGAGAATTTTCAGCACGGAGATACATTTTATACAAGTGATGAGGGACAGAGCTTATTGAGCGGGCAAGTATTGCATTTGCGCTTGGGGGCGGTACATAGGGCGCGGCCAAGCTCTATGATGCGGTACGTCAGTTTGAACCATTCTTTTTGCGGGAAGAGTGCCATGAGATCCTGCTCGATTTTTTTGGCGTCAGTATTTTTAGTAAGTCCCAGGCGTTGCGTGATGCGTGAGACATGGGTGTCTACGGCGATACCTTCCACTATCCCATAGGCGTTGCCCAAAATAATATTGGCTGTTTTTCGGGCGACCCCGGGGAGGGTGAGGCAATCGGTCATGGTGCGAGGGAGTTTGCCATCAAACTCCGAATCTATTTTTTTGCATGAGGCGATGATGTTGCGTGCTTTGGCATGATAAAATCCGGTTTGGTATATTTCTTGCTCAAATGTTTTGATATCGGCGCGAGCAAAATCCCGCGCGGTTTTGTATTTTTTAAAAAGCGGCAGAGTTACCTCGTTTACTTTTTTGTCTGTGCATTGGGCTGACAGAATGACCGCGACCATGAGCTGGATGTTGTTCTCATAGCGGAGCATCATAGATGCCTTGGGGTAAGATTTTTTGAGGGCTTCAAGGATGCTCATGGCGCGGATTTGTTTTTTGTTCAAAGACTCGTCGCGTATCCATGATTTCATATATTCCTGAAATCGCTCGGGCGATGCTTTGTGCGGTGCCCGTTTGTTTCGTGGTATCATATCGATACTATAGCCTAAATAGCCGATCCATGAAAAATCTCAAAATAGCAGATATCATCGATATATCGCTTCCTATATATCCCGGGATGATTACCTACCCCAAAAATCCGGATGTTGCCTTTGAGCGGTTGAGCACCGGCGTATCATTCCTTTCGCATATATCGCTCGGCACGCATACGGGTACGCATATGGATGTGCCCGGGCATGTGTTCGAGGGGGCGTCTGGCATGGAGGATGTCGGGCTCACACGCCTGGTGGGGCCATGTCGTGTGCTTGATATGACGCGTGTCAAAGAATGTATCAAGGTATCCGATCTTGAGTCGCATCGGATACGCTTGGGGGAGCGGGTATTGGTGCGTACCAAAAACTCCAGGCGCGGGTTCAAGGAGTTTTATCCGGACTATATATATTTGGATGGAGATGCGGCGGAATATCTGGCGAAAAAGCGTATCACACTTTTTGGGATAGATGCGCTCTCGATTAAAAAGCGGGGGAGTATAGACCAACGGCCGCATACCACGCTTTTGAAAAAAGGGATTATTATTGTGGAGGGCTTGGATCTTGCTCGGGTCAAGCCAGGCAAATATACCTTTGTAGGGCTACCGCTCCGGCTTGATACGCCAGATGGGGCGCCGATGCGGGCGATACTTTTAAAAGGCAAGCTCTAGCCTTGCCTCCGAGGCGGTCCGTGACTATAATAATCATATTATGAAAACCGTTTTCGCATATGTGGTGGTGCTTCTTATTATTGGTGGGGTTATCTTTTGGGCAGAAAAATCTATGAATCAATCAGAGACGAGTTCGGACGCAGGGAATACGGTGCCTATCAACAAACAGGCGCTGGATAACATTATCGACCCGGGAAGCAATGTGAGCATCCAGCCGCAAGCACCGCAAGATGTACGGCCGGAGCTTCTGGAGGACACGGTAGAGCTGCATACTAATATGGGTGTGGTGACGCTTGAGCTCTATCCCCAGGATGCACCCAAGACCGTGACCAACTTCATTAATCTTGCCAAATCAGGATTTTACAACGGCACCAAGTTTCATCGAGTTATCAAGGATTTTATGATTCAGGGCGGCGACCCGAATAGCAAAGACGCTGATTGGTCAAATGATGGCCAGGGTGGTCCGGGGTATCAGTTTGCAGATGAGTTCAATGCGCACAAACTGGTACGTGGTACGCTTGCTATGGCCAATGCCGGTCCCAATACCAATGGCAGTCAATTTTTTATCGTCACTGCTCTGTCCACGCCTTGGCTTGATGGCAAGCACACGGCATTTGGCAAGGTAATAAAAGGCATGGAGGTGGTAGATAAGATTGAGCGTGTCGAGACTAATGGTGACCAAAAAGGCAATCATCCGCTCCAGGATATGACTATCCAAAAAATCCTCTTGAATAAAAGTGCTACTATCAATTAACTACGAGCACTATGGCAAAGGTAACTATCTATACGACGCCGACTTGCGTGTACTGCAAAATGGCAAAAAAGTATTTTCAAGAGCACGGCGTTGAGTACCAAGAGAAAGATGTAGCCATGGATCTCAAGGCTCGCGAGGAGATGATCGAAAAAACCCAGCAGATGGGTGTCCCGGTGATTGATGTGGATGGCCAGATCGTCATCGGGTTTGACCAGGAGCATTTGGCAGAGTTATTGCATATTCAATAACCTTAGTCCTTTTTCATGTATCGAAAGGACACGATGGCTATCCCGGATCATCGCAAGGGCGGCCAATATCTCAAAGATGTCGTCTATGGGGCAAATGACGGCATTATTACTACGTTTGCAGTGGTGGCGGGAGTGGCCGGCGCTGATTTGAGCTCGTATATTGTATTTCTCTTGGGTCTTGCCAATCTCTTTGCCGATGGGTTTTCTATGGCCGCTTCCAATTATCTGGGGACCAAATCCGAACAAGATTTTTATATACATGAACGGAGTACCGAGGAGCGTGAGTGGCAGGAAGTCCCCGAGGAAGAGCTTGCCGAGATGCGAGGGATTCTCTTGAAGCGGGGTTATAGCAAGGATGATGTCGATCAAATGCTACCCCTTCTTTTTAAAAACAAAAACTTTTGGTTGGACTTAATGCTCAAGGAAGAGCTGGCGCTTTGTATGCCGGAGCATTTCTCATCAAAAAATGCGCTCAAAAGCGCTGTGGTGACATTTATCGCGTTTGTGGGAGCTGGGCTTATCCCGCTTGCACCGTATTTTATTGCTCTCCCGGTATTTTCGAGTATATTTTATGCGGCTATTGCATGTACCGCTATTGCGCTTTTTATTGTCGGTTCGCTCCGTGCTATTTTTACCCGCCGCAACATTGCAGTCTCTGGTCTTGAGATGTTGTTTGTTGGAGGAGTGGCAGCGAGTATTGCCTATGGGGTAGGGTATGTGATGAGCCAGCTTTTTGGCGTATAGGCAAAGCCACCACCGTAAGGTCTAGCGCTCCTGCAGACGGATGGTTGTCTTGAGCTCCTGTGTGCCGTTACGCAAAAATGACACGACAATTTCCTCGCTGACACGAAGCCCCTCGAGCATATCTTCGAGGGTTGTTTTTTCAGTGATGGGGTGCTCATTGAAGGTGAGCAAGATGTCTCCTTCATGAATGCCTGCTTTGTCTGCAGAGCTCCCGGGGATGACGGCATGATCCCCAGGCATTGCTTCTTTGAGGATAAGTGCGCCGCGCCCTATGGGCAGTTTAAAGCGCTTGGCGATCTCGTCGTTGATGAGGAGATAGCGTACACCGAGAAACGGCCGCCGGATCCTGCCATATTTTTTGATGTCGGCAAGATCGCGTTTTGCTTTTTTAATAGGGATAGCAAAGCCGATGTTTTGTGCGCCAAACACGATCGCGGCATTGATGCCGATGGCCTCGCCTTTGAGGTTGATGAGCGGGCCGCCGGAGTTTCCCGGGTTGATGGCTGCATCGGTCTGTATGAGTCCGCGTAGGCGTTCTTGGTGGCCGGAGATATCGGTTACCGCTGACACCAGACGCGAGAGACCAGACACGACGCCGGTAGACACGGTGTTTTGAAATTCACCCAGGGCATTACCGATAGCGATTACGGTCTGTCCCAGATCCAACCCCTCGGTGGTTGCGAGCTTCACGCTTGGCAGGCCGCCTGCAAGCGAGGTCTCGGAGGTTATTTTGAGAATGGCGATGTCATGTATGGGATCTCGGGCAACCGCGCGCACGACAAACCGGCGATCATCGGCAAGGACCGCCGTGTACTCGGCCGCTGGATCGATGACCACGTGTTTGTTGGTGAGGATGAGACCGGATTCGTCCACGATGAAGCCCGATCCGCCACCGATTTTAATCTTATTGTTCTCGTCGGTGGGGAGTTGGCGGATCTCTTCTGCGGGCAGGTTGTATCCTTGCGGGTTTCGTCTCTGCTCCTCCTCGACGATTTTGATGTCCTTGGCCGCGCTGATAGACACAACTGCAGGCATGACTTTTCGTACCGCCTCGATAACTTGTTTCTCATGTGTCATAGGATTAGTATACAAAGCTTTGTAGGCAAATACTATTTTTTTGTTTCCCATGTATTCTTGCTATAGTAACAGTATGCAGAAAGACGAGAAAAAATTTTTCTGGGGAGCCGCAACTTCCGCACATCAAGTAGAAGGAGGGAATACGAATGATTGGTCTTTGTGGGAGAAAAAGCATGCCGCCGCACTCGCCAAAAAAGCGAGCACACGAGAGTGGCCGGAGCATCTGCTACATGCATATCCCAGTCCGCTTGAGGAGCAAAACTATATCTCAGGTCGGGCGTGCGATCATTATCATCGCTATGAGGAAGATTTTGATATCGCAAAATCTCTTGGGCACAACGCGCACCGACTTTCTATTGAGTGGTCGCGCATTGAGCCAGAAGAAGGAAAATTTAACGAGAAAGAGATAGAGCATTACCGTCAGGTTATCAAAGCTCTTCGTGCACGCGGCATGGAGCCATTTGTGACTTTGTGGCATTGGACAAACCCACTTTGGGTTGCAAAGAGGGGCGGCTGGGAGCGCAAAGAAACGGTGCGCGCATTTCTCAAATATGTCGAGCGGGTAACTCGTGAGTATAAGGATTTGGTGCAGTTTTGGATGCCCTTAAATGAGCCGGGGACATTCGTCGGTATGAGTTACATCCAAGGTGCATTCCCTCCGCAGAAAAGGTTAGCTTTTTTTACAGCTAATAGGGTTTTTAAAAATTTGATGCGAGCGCATCGTGAGACCTATTCGGTCATTCACCAGATCGCACCGGAGGCGCGTGTCGGCATATCGCATTATGCCGTCTATATGATGCCCTATGAAGACACGTTGTTAAATCGATGGTTGGTGCGCACTCTTGACTATATACGCAACTGGCGCTTTTTGGATTCGGTCGACGACGCCAATGATTTTATTGGCATTCAGTTTTATCATACAGATCGTATAAAATTTTCCCCGCTTTTCAACGGTCGCTGGGGCTTTATTGATGTTAAAAATGAGAATACGCGTGTCACCGATATGGGTTGGGATGTGTATCCCGAAGGCATGTATTATCTTATAAAACGAGCCGCTCAATACAAAAAACCTATCTATGTTACCGAGAATGGCATTGCTGATGCCAAAGACATTATGCGTACACAATTTATTCACGACCATCTTTCCTGGATGCAGAAAGGTATCGTCGAGGGTGTGGATGTGCGCGGGTATTTTTACTGGTCACTCTTGGATAACTTTGAGTGGGACAAGGGATTTTGGCCGCGTTTCGGTCTGGTGGAGGTTGATTACCATACGCTCGAGCGCAGAGTTCGAAAAAGTGCCTGGGATTTCAAAAAAATTATCGAAGGCGAGAGCGGTACATAACCAAACAGCATGCCACCGTTTTTGAGCATCTTCTTTTGCGGTATCGATGCCGCGTCTCTGCTACGGCTATGATTTTCGTGCGCGTATCAAGTATGATAGATGTATGGATTGGTTTTTCATCGGCCTATTGGCACAGTTTGTCCTCGGGACTTCTGCGGTTTTTGACAAACTGATTCTCAAAAAATCATACCCGAATCCGGTTGGGTATACTTTTTGGCTTGGGATACTCGGCCTTGCATTTGTGCTGGCGTTGCCGTTTGGGTTTGAATTTGTTTCACTACCTGTGTTTTTTTTAGGGATTCTTGCGGGGTGCGTGTTTCTTTGCGGCATGCTCTTTTATTTTTGGGCGCTCTACTATGGAGAGGGATCTGGGTCTATCGTGGCGATCAGCGGGTTCTCGCCGGTCGCGACTCTGGTATTTAGTACGGTGCTTTTGGGGACATTCTTGGAAGGGTATCAGATGGCGAGTTTCGCATTGCTAGTGGCAGGCGGGTTTTTGCTGGCGCTTTTGGAACAAAAGGGATCGCGCCTATGGGCATTATTTTTGGTGCTGATTGCCGCAGGGTTTTTTGGCCTTTCCAATATTCTCTCCAAAATTGTATTCGACCAGACCAATTTTATTACCGGATTTTTTCTGACCAAAATCGGCGGGGCGCTTATGGCGTTTGTGTTTCTCCTCTATCCGCGCTGGCGGGGCGCGATCTTGCATCCGAAAGGAGCAAGCGAGTTCCGCCATAAATGGGCCTACGTGCTCAATCGCGGATACGCGGGTATCGGGTCGTTTCTTGTTTTTTACGCGATATCGCTCGGCACACCGCCCTTGGTGGATGCGCTTCAAAGCATCCGATTTTTTATTATATTTATCGGTGGCTGGCTCATATTGCGTGAGCATCTGCGATTTCGCATTCTCCTGGGAGAGTTTGTGGCGTTTACCGCTATATCAGTGGCCATCTTGGTCATCGGCGCAGGGGACTACATGCGCATGACCGTGCCCGATCCTAACCGGCTGGTAACTTGGGGGGTTACATTTTCGCAAAAATTTGCGAGCGATTTCGGTATACCTTGGGAGGAGACCTATCGCGCAATTTTGGATGATCTTGGGGTCAAGCATCTACGCTTGATTGCGTATTGGGATGTGCTTGAGCCGGAGCGTGGTCGGTTTGATTTTTCCGGGCTGGATTACCAGATGCAACTTGCACGTGAGCATGGCGCGCTTGTGGTGCTTGCGGTTGGCCAAAAGTTGCCGCGTTGGCCGGAGTGTCATGATCCGGGATGGGTTTTGAGCTTGGGTGCCGACGAGCGTAAAAAGGAATTTGAGACATTTCTTGCTTTAGTGGTTGCGCGCTATCGGGACGACCCGGCGCTTCGTTATTGGCAGGTAGAAAACGAACCGTTTTTGCCGTTTGGTGAGTGCTCAACTATCAGCCGCGATGCTGTAGACACGGAGATTGCCTTGGTGCGTGCCCAAGATCCGTCGCACTGGATTTTAACTACGGATTCGGGGGAGCTTGGGTTGTGGTATTCAGCAGCACGCCGGGGGGATGTATTTGGCACCACGATGTATCGCCGAGTACACAACAATATCTTTGGGTATATAGAGTATCCGCTCCCCCCCGGATTCTTCCGTCTCAAGGAGCGGCTCGTTCGTTTTGCCTTGGGAGACCAGCAAAAGCCGTTTCTCGTAGCAGAGCTTGCGGCCGAACCATGGATGACCAAACAGCTTTGGGAGACGGATCCCAAAGACCAACTTACCTTTTTCGACGAGTCATTTTTTGAGGATACGATTGAGTATGCAAAAGATGCCGGATTTGACGAATATTATCTCTGGGGGGTCGAGTGGTGGTACTGGCTCAAAGTAAAGCACGACAATCCGATATTTTGGGTGCGCGCCCGCCAGCTTTTTCAGCAACCATAATACAGATATACACAGTGGATTCTTGTTGTGGGCGCGCGCCTAGCGGATAATGGAGGTAAGAGTTCTCTTTTTGGATACTTTTCTATTTTTACCAACCTTAAGGGTAGTTTTTTATGAAGAAAAAGCAGGAGCAAAATGTATTTCTATCTCCAATATCGTTGAGTACCGCGCTGGTGATAGTGGTGTTTGTGGCAGGTCTGTTTGGTGTACTTATCAGTCAGGAGGCATTGCGTACCCGCCAGTATCTTTCAGCAAATGTAACCAAGTCGATCTCCTCAACCCAGCAAGAGGCTGTGGCGAGTTCAAGTGATTCAGTGGGGAAAGGACAGCGCCAGCGCATCCTAGTGGAGGGGGATTATGTGATTGATCAGGCGGGGACTATTTTGAAAGACTCGATATTGGAGGTCAAAGGCAGTGTTATAGTCAGAGCCGACGACGTCCTGCTCCAAAACATATTGGTACAGTGCCGCAGTGATGAGAAGAAACATATCAAGCATAGTGCCGATGGGATTACCGCAGTAGGGGTCAAGCGTTTGAAACTTTACCAGGTTGATGTACGGGGGTGTGGCGGCAACGGGATATTTCTCAAGGATGGCGCGGGGCATGATCTTGCCGAAGGGTCTTTGAGCCAGATCGCCAAAACCGCGATTGTTTTGGATAACGTACGCTATACTGATATTGCTGGTTGGGCGGTGCACTCGAGCGATGCCGGTATCTCACTCCGTAATGGCTCAAATCATAATCGTATTATAGCTTCGATTGTCTGGGAGACGTTGACGGGCAATCCATTCTTTATCTCTGAAGACTCAAGTGCCAACCAAATTGTCCGTAGCCGCAATCGCAATGTCCGCTCAAATGTCATTGCCGCAATCGATCTCAACCCGGACAACCTTTGGTACCATAGTGTGTGCAATTCAACCGATGGGTATGCGGCCTGTACCTCGGACAATGCGGGTAAGGCCCCCGACTATAACGATCCGCTGGAGTTTTCTCCGGTGGCACATACGGTATGTCTCGACAAGTCTTTCCAGGGGCATACCTGCTCATTCCAAGATGTTGGCGCGGCTCTGGACGCGGCCACTACAGGGGATTTGGTCACTATTGATACTAATACCAATAATAACGACGGATCGATGGATGCTTGGCCGGTGGTTCGTATCACAAAGCCTCTGTGGATCGTGGGCAATAATCGCTCCCAACAGGGCGCATACGGCTACAAAGTGAACTTTAGCAATATTATTATTGATGAGGGAGCTAAGGCGGGTACTCGCCTCCAAAATATCTTTGTCGACAAACCGGCGAGCGAGGTGTCTACGGCATTAGACGGGGTAGAGCTCATCAACGTACAGGCCCGGGGGGAGGGCGGCAAGTGGGTCTTGGTGAAATAATTTGGTAAGTATGTATTAAAAACTATCCCAATGAAGCGGGATGGTTTTTATGTCTGTGAGAGTCCTGCCTCCCAAGTATTCAGACCGGCGGCAAGGCTGGCCGCATGCTATTTGCTCAAACGGGGCTGGGAATGGAAAAAAGAAGACGAAATAGAACAAATGACCGCCTCACCCTATCGTGTGCCTGTTTGAAAACAACCCCTTAATTTTGTTTGACTAAATAATGAAAATATCATATAGCTAATAAGCAGTTACAACCTTCTGTATTCAGAGCCAACCGCAGGAGCAAAGCCATATAAATATGCCAAATGAAAAATTCACTATTGGCAATAAAATATAAGAAAATACCAAAACAGGCTCGGTATTTCTCAAGATGTTTTCTTAAAAAGCAAATAGCACCTTTTATGCTATCGCCAAGATTAGAGCGGGCTTTACGCCCAGCTCTCCTATTGATACTGTAAAAAAAGGTTGTGGGCGCATGGGGTATTTCACTTGATGTTTTAATGAAATGAATTTATGATTGAACTTTTTTTAAAGATATTCAAAACTCCTCAAAATATAATCCTCATACCGGATGATAATCTTGACCAGGATGGGATTGTCGCTGTCGGTAAAAAAATAGAAGCTCGAGTGAAACATCTGTTTCGGGGGTCGTTGGCAATCAGACAAGTAGATGCCGGCTCTGATAATGCCTGCGAGCAGGAACTGGTAGCCCTTTCTAATGCTTTTTACGATATTGAGCGCTTCGGGATTCATTTTGTTGCTTCTCCGAGGCATGCCGATATGCTTTTAGTGACTGGACCGGTGACGCGCAACATGGCTGAAGCAGTCAAGCGAGCCTACGAGGCAATGCCTGAGCCAAAAATTGTCGTTGCAGTTGGTGATGATGCTATTAACGGTGGGATTTTCAAAGATTCTTACGCGGTTTTAGGTGGTGTTCATTCTATCTTGCCTGTGCATTATCAAATTTCTGGAGATCCACCAACACCTAAAAAAATTCTTCTCTCTCTTCTCCAGATTCTTGAAGATTTAGACAGAGCATCTACTAAATCATAATAGTATGTTAGAAATTATTACATCACCCACAAGTTTTTTTGTTTTGCTCTCACTTTTTTTTATTGGTGGTACGGGTTCTTTGTTATTAAGAAAAGACGATGCCTTGGCAAATATCTGGAGCAGCTTTTTTGCCATCGCCGGCTCTTTATGGGGGCTGCTTTTTTCACTCACGACAATTATCTCCGGGCACACGTTATCTTTTGTGGTTGGGGCATCTCCGCTCGCTCTTCTCTCGTTCTCTTTACGTATTGATATGCTGTCGGCATTTTTTACGTTTATTATTTCTTTGATTGGGCTCTTTTGTTCTATCTATGGAGTAGGCTATATAAAACAGTATTATAAAAAATACAATATCGGTGCTTTAGGATTTTTTTATAATGTACTGCTTGCTAGTTTATTTCTTGTAGTTACCACATCAAACGCACTTTTTTTTCTGATTGCTTGGGAAATAATGTCTATCTCCTCATATTTTCTAGTCGTGTATGATCGTAATGACGAGGACAATATTAAAGCAGGATTCCTTTATCTCGCGATGACGTATGTTGGTACTGCCTTTATCGTTTTGGCATTCTTGCTCATGTACAAATTTACCGGCTCGTTTGATTTTGAAACCATAAAACGCGGAGCTATATTTATTCCTTTATTTATAAAAAATGCAGTTTTTATAATTGCCATGATTGGTTTTGGTACAAAAGCTGGTATTGTGCCATTTCACATCTGGCTTCCAGCCGCTCACCCAGCCGCACCTTCGCATGTCTCTGCTTTAATGTCCGGTGTTATGATTAAAACAGGAATTTTTATGATGATGAGATTGTTTCTTGATATGCTCCAACCAGTTCCGGTTTGGTGGGGGCTCGCTGTTTTAGCTATCGGATCAATATCTTCTCTACTCGGAGTTTTGTATGCGCTGACGGAGCACGACATAAAGAGACTTTTGGCATACCATAGTATTGAAAATATTGGTATTATCCTGCTTGGTCTCGGAAGTGCAATGGCTTTTTATTCGCTGGGCATGCCGTCATTGGCGCTTCTTAGTTTTGTGGCATCGCTTTTCCATACGCTGAACCATGCCATATTCAAATCTTTGCTTTTCTTGGGTGCGGGGTCGGTCATTAATCAAATGCATACGCGCAATATGGAGGAGTATGGTGGGTTGATTACGCATATGCCCCAAACCGCTTTTTTCTTTTTGATTGGATCGATGGCCATATCTGCATTGCCGCCGTTTAATGGATTTTTTAGCGAATGGCTGACATTTCAGTCCTTATTTCAAGGAATTGTATCGTTGGATTTCCCTGCACGATGGATTTTTGTGTTGGCATCCGGAGCATTGGTATTTACCGGAGGGCTGGCACTAGCTTGTTTTGTAAAAGTTTTTGGCGTGACATTCCTGGCTCGTCCTAGGAGCGCGGAAGTTGCTCATACCAAAGAGTCTTCATCTTCTTTACTCATTGGCATGGGCGCGCTCGCAACATTGTCTCTTCTGCTGGGAATATTTTCTAGTCAATTGACATTTTTTATTGAAAAAGTAGGAAACAGCTTTACTATTTTCCAAGGCACTCCTTCATTGGTTTCATTATCAAAAGGCCAAGCCCTAACTGTGGGGGATGGTTTTGCCTCTGTTTCGGGGCCAGCATTTTTAATATTTTTTCTTGTAGCGATTTTTATTGTAATATTTATTACCCAATCGGTGATTAGTAGACGACAAAAAATAACAATTGGTGCTACTTGGGATTGCGGAACTGATATGACTCCGCGCATGGAAATAACCGCTACGGGATTCGCGCGATCCATCGTGCTTATTTTTAAAGGCATATTAAAACCAAATATTCAATCCGAGATTGAATATCACGACCCCGAAACCAGATATTTGCTAAAACCCAGAACAGTGATTTTGAGCGTACGCGATATTCACCAATCATATTTCTATGAGCCACTCCATGCGATGGTTGATGCATTGTCTTTGCGTGCAAAGAAGATGCAAGGCGGCAATATAAATGCCTACATCTCATACATTTTTATCGCGCTTTTAATTGTATTATTTGCAACATTATAACGTATGACAGTCTTTATTTGGATAATGCAATGTATTTTTATACCGGCAGTTTCGCCGCTCTGTATTGGTATAATCAAAAAGATGAAAGCAAGGCTCCAGAATCGTCAGGGGGCAAGCATGTTCCAGCCCTATAAAGACGTATGGAAGCTCTTACGCAAAGATGAAGTAATAAGCCGCGACGCTTCTTCCATTTTCCGTCTCGCTCCATTTATTATTTTTACCGTAACTATTATAGTAGGCGCGAGTATTCCGCTCTTCGCGTCTTTTCTTAGTAATACTTTGACCGGAGACATGTTAATTGTTGTGTATGCGCTTGCTATCAGTACTTTCTTTCTGGCATTGGCTGGTATGGATACGGGTAGCGCTTTTGGAGGATTCGGTTCCAGTAGAGAAATGACCCTTTCTGCGCTTGCGGAGGGGGGGCTTATTTTTTCTCTTCTCACCGTGGCCTTGATAAATGGTACGACGAATTTGTTTGCCATATCTGGCTCAACTATGTTCGGGCAAGATCAGTATTTTCTTTCCGCACTACTGGCCTTTAGCGGATTTTTCATTGTTCTCTTAGCTGAGACAGCAAGGTTCCCCTATGATAATCCGGATACTCATTTGGAATTGACCATGATCCACGAAGCGATGATTTTGGAATATTCGGGAAAAAGATTGGCTCTGATGGAATGGGCCTCGGCCAATAAGCTGCTTATCTTCATTGCTCTGGGAGCAAATGTATTTGTCCCATTGGGGCTGGCAAAAACTGCAGACGTGTACGCTGTGATTATCGGTATTCTTATTTTTCTAGCAAAAATATTTATGTTTTGTCTGGTCATTGCTCTGATTGAATCCAGTATGGCAAAAATTCGTTTTTTTCGATTGCCAGATCTTTTGTTGGCCTCTTTTATTCTTGATATTGTGGCACTCGGTCTCATTTTCTAAAATGAATATTTTAACTTTACAATTTTTATTGGAGATAGTTTTTGGAACCATTATCTTTTTACAGCTGACCAAAAAGAATTTTGGGGCAGTTTTGGCATATGGCCTTCAGTCATTGGCAATTACCGCGATACTCTTTGGCTCTTTTTTTGAAACAAGTAATTTGTTCTTACTCTTCATCGCTCTACTTGTCTTATTTGTAAAAGTAATTTTAGCGCCGGTATTTTTTATAAAATTGATTAAAAAACATGAACTAACATTTTCCGGCAGCACGTATCTTAATATGCCGTTAACGTTGTTAATTATTGCTATCTTGACTTTTGTTGCCCATTCCCAGAAATTCACACCATTGACGGGCATACTCCATGCTGATCAAGTGCTGTTGCCACTAGCATTTTCCTCGATGCTTCTTTCCCTCTTCCTTCTTATCAATCACAAAGGGGCATTATCGCAAATTATTGCTGTTCTTTCTCTCGAAAATAGCATCGTCGCTTTTACTATTTTTGCTGGGCTGGAACAGTCACCAACACTGCAACTCGGTATTTTGTTTAATATTTTTATTTGGCTGATTATCGCTACGGTGTTTGTATCTATAATTTACAAACACTTCGGGTCTCTTGATATAACCACCATGAATAATCTAAAAGATTAAAAGTATGGAAATACTATTTATAATTGCAACTTTGATAGTTACGGCACTCATAAGCATCCTGATTAAACGCCGGGGTTTTATTGAATTTTTTTCTATTATCGCTTCTGGTATTGTATTATTTGAATCTATTGTTGTTGCTTTCAAAGTTTCTACTGCGGGTACTTATTCTCCATTTATTTTTTTCTCTGTTGATTCGCTCGGAGCGATTGTGATGCTTATTATTGCTTGTGTCGGACTTGCGACGACTATCTATTCTATTCCATACTTGCAGCAGGAAACTGCCAAGGGCATTATTGGTTTTACGAGGGTACGGCAATATTTTGTTTTGCTTAACATTTTTCTGTTAGCAATGTTTTTGGCCACTACTGCTGGGAGTCCAATATTTGCCTGGATTTCTATTGAGGCTACAACGCTTTCCACCGCGTTTCTTATTAGTTTTTACAATAAACCGTCGGCCATTGAGGCGGCTTGGAAATATTTGATTATTAATTCTATTGGTTTGCTTTTAGGATTTTTTGGTACGCTCTTATACTTCACTTCTGTTAGCCCGCTCGGTGGAGATGGATTTGTTAGTTGGCAGGCACTTGCGATAAATGCCGCGCATTTGGACCCGTTAATCGCCAAAATTGCTTTTATTTTTGTGTTGATCGGTTATGGCACAAAGGTCGGTCTTGCGCCGATGCATACCTGGAAACCAGATGCGTACAGTAAAGCGCCTAATTCAATCGGAACATTATTGTCGGGTGGACTTCTGCCGGTCGTATTTATCATTATATTAAAATTTAAGGCGATGACAGACGCCGTTGTTGGTCCGCAATTTAGTCAGCATTTATTAATTAGTTTCGGTATATTATCTATTGCTCTGGCCGCATTAATAATGTTTAATGCAAAAAATTATAAAAGAGTATTAGCGTACTCCAGTATTGAAAATGCGGGGGTAATGGCTTTAGGTTTTGGCTTTGGAGGTTTGGGAGTCTTTGCCGCGATACTCCATTTAATTTATCACTCCTTTGTGAAGGGAGTACTTTTCTTTTCGTCTGGTAATTTACTGCTTAAATATAATTCTGCAAAAATTAGCAATATCAAAGGAGCGTTACGTGTTCTTCCGATTTCAAGCACATTGTTTATCACCGGTTTTTTGATTGTAACAGGAGTCCCGCCGTTTGGAATATTTTTAACAAAGATGCAAATTCTTTCAGTTGGCATACAAATATACCCGGTATCTAGTATCGTCGCTTTATTTTTTATGACGCTTGCCTTCATTGGTTTTTTAAAACATATTACCTCTATGTTTTTTGGTGAAAAACCCCACGATATTGAAATTGGCGAGGGCAATATCTGGTTGATTCTTCCGCCTATGCTATTGCTAATCGGTATTATTATTTTAAGTTTTTACATTCCACCTTTTTTATCTAGACTAATGCATGATGCCGTTTCACATTATGAATATGATTAAAGAAAAAATACAGCAATATATTTCTAAAAATGCACAAGTTGAATTCCACGACAATGTTGCTACTTTTGAGGTGCCCATTTTAGAAATAAAGAAAGTTGTTAGTGGTTTATATGGTCATAAAAATCTTTCACTCAAGCTTATTACCGCGACTGACGAAAGAAAAGAAAATGGCTGTTTTAAAATTTGGTATGTTTTTGGTGTTCCCAAAGAAAACATATTTATTATTCCTTTCATCCAACTAAAAAATACAACAGAATTTCCATCCCTTTCTCTTGTCAGGCACGAAGTTTTAAATTATGAAAGGAAAATAAAAACATTTTTTGGCCTTACGCCGATCGGGTGTCATGATCAAAGACCAATGCTCCTTCATGAAAATTGGCCAATGGATATATTCCCATTGAGAAAAAACTTTAATTGGCAAACAAAGCCTAAAACAGCAAGTGGCACCTATCATTTTCAAAAGGTGAAAGGGGAGGGTATATATGAAGTTCCTGTCGGCCCAATTCATGCGGGCATTATTGAACCTGGACATTTTCGTTTTAGTCTTGCCGGAGAGCGTATTGAGCTTCTAGAGCCACGACTTGGGTTTACTCATAAGGGTAGTGAGAAATTATTTGAGGCGCTCCCTCTTCATGAACAGATACTAGTATCAGAAAAAATTTCCGGTGACAGTTCTTTTAGTCATTCACTAGCTTTTTGCCAAGTATTAGAAAAATTAAGCGATACGAAAGTCCCGGAGCGTGCACGATATGTACGAGTCATTTATGCTGAGTTGGAACGGCTAGCTAATCACTTTGGTGATATTGGGGCGATTATGCTGGATACAGGTTTCAATTTTGGGGGAGCGCAAGGTGCGCGATTGCGAGAACTAGTTATGCAAATAAATGAAAGCATAACGGGAAGCCGATTCTTGCGAGGTGTAAATATGGTGAGCGGAGTAGCCAAAGATATCGACAATAAAGAAAAAAATAAATTATCTTTAGAGTTAGGGAGGATACATAGAGATTTTTCCGAAGTTATAAGAGTGGCGGAAAATAGTACCTCGCTTTTAAACCGTCTCAAGGGCACGGGCATACTCTCGCTGGAAATTGCCAAAAATTATGGTGTTGTGGGGGTTGCGGGAAAAGCTACTGGTCTAGAAAACGATACACGCGTGGACTATCCATATGCGGCCTATGACGAACTTTTACTTGACAAGGTTGCAACCGAGCGAGATGGAGATGTCTACGCGCGATTTCGTGTTCGGATCAAAGAAGCTCACGCCTCAATTAAAATTATTCAAGAGGCATTAGGTCAATTACCAGAAGGATACATTAATATTCCTAACCGTAGTGTTGTCTTTAAAAAGAATGCTCTTGCGATAAGTATGGTGGAAGGATGGCGGGGAGAGATTGTGTATTTTGTTACCACGGACGCAGATGGAAATATTGATCGGGTTGTTCCCCGCGATCCTTCGTTTATTAATTGGGCCGTACTCCGAGAAGCAGGTTTTGGCAACGTCCTGCCTGATTTTCCATTGATTAATAAAAGTTTTAATTTGTCGTATTCTGGGAATGATTTATAAAACATACTAAGTGTCCCGCTGTTCGCTCGCCGAAAAGTTTTTTTGGGCGGACTCTGTCGCACCCAAGCGGATTTGGGGAAGTTCCAAAATTGCGTTAGCGATTTTTCAGGAAAAGGGTTCTGTATTGGTGCCCTCGGCAGGAATCGAACCTACATCAATCCCTTAGGACGGGACTGTTCTATCCATTGAACTACGGGGGCTTAGGATGAGCACATTGTAAACTTTTTTTATAGAAATGAGAAGTTTGAAAACCTTGTATTCTCAAGGTAGTTTGCTAGAATAGCAGAAGATTTTATAGAGGCGGTATTATTCTCAATCCGCGATCACAGCCCTGCCGGCAGGTCAGCTGGATTCAAAGCAATAGTATTACTTTAAACGGGCACCCACTCTCTTCTATTACAAAAAGATGCCTCGAGATGAGCGGATTTATAACAGTGTGTTTCTATTTAATCTGCGCCCATAGCTCAGCTGGTAGAGCAGTTGCCTCTTAAGCAAACGGTCCCAGGTTCGAACCCTGGTGGGCGCAGATTAAATAGAACGGCTGGATAAGCAAATGGTCCCAGGCCTGCCTGCCGGTAGGCGGGTTCGAACCCTGGTGGGTGCAAGATTGGGAATAATTTTATGGACTTGATTCCTTCCAAGGGGACCTCTATGCGGCACTCGACCTATATTTTAGTGATTTTTTCTCTCCTGCTTATCGGAGCAGGCGGAGCATTTTATTTTTTGCGTATGCCAGCTGATACTCGGTCGCTTCCTGCGTCCTTCATCCTTGCACCTGAAGATCCCAGCGCTTCTCTTGAGGGGGTTAATGTCAAAGCGCTCGTCGCGCATCCCGATGAGCTTCGTGCGTGGCTTCGCAAAGTTGGCCCCAAGCGCATCATGGAGCATCTACTTGAAAACTCCGGTGGTGGGGCTTTGGAGGGATGCCATCAGGCGGCGCATGTGGTCGGCAAACTTTCCTATGAGCTCTATGGGGCTGTGGCGTTTGCAAGCGGGAGCGAACACTGTCACTCGGGGTATTATCATGGTGCGATGGAGACGATGCTCTATCAAGAGGGGACGGCGGATCTCGCAGGTACCGTCAGACGCATTTGCGATACATTTGTAACTTCATTTGGCAAATATGAATGTTTGCATGGCGTGGGACATGGCATTATGGCCTACGAGGATTATGACTTACCAAAGGCACTCGACGATTGCGAGCACTTGGGGTCGGATGATGATCGCGACTCCTGCTACGGCGGCGTATTTATGGAAAATATCGCAACCGCCCAAGGTATGGGAGCGTCTCCGGATCATACAACCACTTGGGTAGGCAAGGATCCGCACTATCCATGCAATGCCATCTCCAAAGATTTGTCAGTACAGCGACACTGCTATCTCATGCAGACTACCTGGATGCTCGGGCTTCTGGGTAACGATTTTAGTAAAGTAGCTGACGAGTGCCTCAAGGCGCCTGCCGAGGTGAGAGGATTTTGTTTTGCGAGTATGGGACGCGATGCGGCGGGTATCGCGCTCCGCGATCCGGGGCAAATCAATGGTGTGTGCCTGAACGCCCCCAAAGGTGATTATTATGACTATTGTATCGCCGGAGGGCTTAATGTAATTGTGGATTTTTGGGGGAGCAACCTTGGGGATCAGGCGACCGCGCTCTGCCGCCGTATTGGCAAGGACTCCAAACTCTCCTGCTACACGATACTTGCAGGCAGACTCAAAGATATATTCACCGAGCAGTCCAGCGTAGCTCGGGTATGCGCAAGTTTTGAAGACGAGTATCGGCCGCTTTGTGCGCCAAACTCGCAAGAGTAGGTGAAAGCGATGCGAAGATTAGCGAATGATGAGCGTGTAGCTCGTCGTTTTTTTGATGGTGCCGGAGGTTACGGTCACCGTGATAGGGTAGGAGCCGGTAGGAGTAGTGGAGCGTACACTAATCGTATTGGTGCGGGTGCAAGTTGCAGTGCAGGAGGCGATTGAGGTGGCGGTGGCACCCGAGGGAAGTCCGGTCTGCAAAAATGACATAGTCTGTTTGTAGCCGGTAAGATGCGTCACGTAGAATACATTGCTATCGGAAGAAGTAGTGAGCGTGTCGGACGGACGGGTGATAGAGATATCGCCCGAGTCTTCTATGGTGTAAGTAAATGGTACGGCGTCAGAGATGCTTAAAGTATATGTGGCGGTGCTCGTGGCTTTACCGTTGGTGGCGGTTACAAATATCGTATAGTTGCCGCTCTTTGAGGTAGACCGCACGGAGATATTATTTTTGAGCGAACAGCCGGGCTTGCAGGTGGAGAGTGTGGCGCTACCGGTCACATCGGTGGGAAAACCGGTTTGCGTAACTGTGACGTTTTCCGAGACCCCGCCTTTGTAGAGGACGTTGATCGTGTTTGATGCGGTGATAGTCCCGCTCAAGGGTTTGGCAATCGCGATATCCCGAGGATCCTCGAGGCCAAAGCTAAACGAAGTGGAAGGAGTTACTATGAGGGTATAGCCAGTAATGCTTTTGGTGTCCTTGGAAGTTGCAGTCACTTGTATTTGGTAGGTTCCGGTGGGGGTGGTGGGCCTGATGGTCACGGTATTTTTTCTACTGCAGGGTTGGGGCGAGCAGCCGCCGACTGATGCGGTAGCGTCTTTGGGAAGACCCTTTTGGGTAATGGCCAAAGAGTCTTTCAGAGACAGATCGCCAAAGTGCGCATAAATACTATTGGACGATGCCATGGATCCGGTGAGGGGTTGCGCGATGTATATAGTACCCGAGGTGCTCAAGACGATGTTGCTGGTGGCAGATCCGGAGCTGGTAACGGTAAATAGAAGCGCATTACTCGTGCCATTTCGGTTGGCGACAAAGAGGGTGTATCTTCCGGGAGAGAGCGCTGATGCCGAGTCGGGGCAGGGCGGCGTGAGAAGCGAACAAGGTGCATCTACAAACTGCGGCACAGTAAATACAATGGTCTTGGTATCTTTGGAGTCTATATTGCGGATAATGCCATCTCCAAGGCGAATAATATTGCCGGTCGGTAAAAATCCGGTGCCGGTGAGTGTAATGGATTTGCCCACGGGGCTTGAGGTTGCGGTTGCTTTGGTGATCATGGGGGCGGCGGTCGCTTTGGCCATTGCGGCATTGACCGCGGCACGGGTCTTCGGACCGACGATGCCGTACCCGGTGGTCGCGGGGCTACCCGAGGAGACGACGCGATTTTTGGCTTGCCAACGTTGTACGGCTTTCTCGGTGAGTGTGCCGAAGTATCCCGAGACTATTTGCTCGGGGTAGATTTTGATGTCTTCGGAGAGGTAGGCCTGTAGCCGTGAGACCTCGCCGCCGGTACTGGCATCGGAGACACCGCGGTAGAGATTGTAGCGAAGGGGCGTTTGCGGTGTGCTGGATATGGCGGCAAGAGACTTTTGCATAGCGAGCAATTCTTTTTTGAGTGCATCAATTTGCGCTTGCAAGTCTTTGGTACGCTGCTCCTCGGGGGTAAGTGCGGCAGAAAATACGGTCGCGGCGAGCGCCATACCGGCAAGGGAGAGTAAAACTATCGGTGAGATTTTTCGCATATACTCATAGTATAGCGGAGATTGTATGCTAGGAGTAGCAAACCTTGGAGGAGTACATGTACGGCAAATACCGCTTGGTACGCCAGGATGACAATGGTCACAAGTATCTTATGAACGCAGGGGACGATAGAGAGGCACTCGAGCGCGACAAAGATGAGCTCGAAGCACATAAGCACAAACAGACCTACTGGGTTGAGGAGAATATTGGAGAACTCAAGGACTCGTTATGAGTCTTTTTTTTGTTTTTGGTTTCTTGACATGCCTTTGCAAGATGATATCCTATACTCGGCTTTCTTAAGAAAACTTAAAAAAGGAGCGGTCGTATGATATGCGTGTTTTGCAAAAAAGATCCTCTGGGTGTGATAGTGCCCGTCCCAAAACTAGACGGAAACGGTCAGGATATGAGTTGTATCCCTTGTGCAGTAGAGCAGGGCCTCGGGTGTGCACAGCATCAGGAGGCGCATCGCTGGTTTGCTACCCGAAAAGGTGGACACGCCTGCAAAAGTTGTATACAAGATATGGTGTTGGAAAATATTGCTCGGGAAAGGGAAATTTTTGTCCAAATCATATCATCTCTCTCGCCCAATGAGACTACGCGGATTACAGAATGGCTTTGCGAAACAACTGGTGGGCGTGATGAGACTCGTGTATTGGATGCGCTCTGTATGGAGGCAATGACTCAAGGGAGAACTCTCCAAGAGGTGTTGGAGGAGGTTCTCACTACCCAATCTGCCGATCTTATCGTCCCGCTCGCGTATTAGTGTTCCTCTGTGGGCTTAGACCCTCGGAGGATTTTTATTTAAAATGGGATATCTTCCGGGCGGATTTCCGCAGCAAGGTACTTATTAGCAAAAAACTTTCCCTTCGGCGTAAAATTAATCTTATTAGAGTTATTTAATTCATCTTCGATAATAGAGATTAATCCCAAACTGTCTGCAATAGCAAGTATGTCTGTTCCTAGATCCTTGCCAATATAGTATCCATTTTGTCCGTACACTGTCTCTATTAATGTTTTAAATTCATTTACCCGCGGGCTGGTTTTAAATGTTTCGTATTCCTTTTCCCACCGTTCCTCATCCGTCGTTGTTAATTCGATTTCTTTTTTACTTTCGGCTTGTTCTTGTTTTATTTCGGCAAGTTGTTTTAGATACAGCTGTTCATTTTTTTGATAGGCGATACGACGCTTATTATGAAATTCACTATTTTTTGCGTGGGCTAGGTTGGCAATAACAGGAAGCCACCATATAATCACAAACGTAGTGATGGAGGGCAGTACTATAAAACTAGTTAAATGAGAAAAATAAGTTTGGTTGTTGAAGATCACTTTTTCTATATACTCGATTTTGGGAAAATATAAACTTGTTTGGTTTTGCCAAAATAGCACGTAGAAAAACTTCCAATTCCAAAAAATAACGGAGAAGATAAAAGTTCCATAAAGAGGGCTTGTCATTCTATCTTCCAGCCATTTATGAATAGAATTTATGATCTCTTTCATAATTTAATCTTAAGGCAAGTTTTTTAAAAACACATCTGCGACTTCGCGGCAGTCGTCGAACATAGGTAAAGTTTTTAATTCTTCGTGTGAGACCCATTTTGCATCCTCAACTTCTTCCGGATCTATTGTTAGTGTCTGGCCTTCTTCCAGTGCGCAGTGGTAGGCGACGAGAACGCGCCAAGTGCTGCTTTTGGTGTGGAGAGAACGACATATATGAATTGGTCCGTTTACGGCGACTGAGATGTTTAGCTCTTCAAAGATTTCGCGCCGTAGCCCTTCTTGTGGGGATTCGTCCATGTGTAATCTGCCTCCCGGGAATTCCCACACCGAGTCGCCGATGCCACGGCAAACCAAAACTTTCCCATCTTTTTCAATGATGGCCTTTTGCGCGATTTTACCTACAAAATGTTTTGATGCGTCTTCCAAGTGACTTTTCTACTGACCTTAGTCGGGGTGCCGGGAATTGGACCCGGTCCTTACCCACCCCATGGGCACGTACTGCCGGTATACTACACCCCGTTTTCTAGATTTTTAGTAGATTCAGTATAATGGATTGTATGAATAATGGAAGGCGGTACTCCGTAGATATAAAAAGAAAAGCTAGAAAACTAAGAAGGGAAGGAAAAACCCATAGAGAAATAAAGATTGCTCTTGGGATTAGTCTGGCTTCAGCCCATCTTTGGACTAAAGGTATTGTGTTATCAAAAAAACAAAAGCAAAGTATCCACAAGAGGTGGTATGCAATATATTTGTCTTACTTGGAAGACCATCGTGAAGATTTTAGGAAGATGGCTAAGACTAGGTTGGTTCCATATCAATATAAGCAGCAATACACAAAAAAGGATTTATTGAACGAGATCAAATCTTTTCATAAAAAACACGGCCGGATTCCTTTGAAGAGAGAAATGGTCCGGCGCATTTTTCGCCAGCATTTTGGTACCTGGAATAATGCAATCGTCGCTGCCGGGCTTGAACCGAATCCTGTGCTTTTTGCAAAAAAATTTGTTGCCGAAGATGGCCATAAGTGCGATTCTTTTTCAGAAAAGATAATAGACGATTGGCTTTTCAAAAAAGGAGTTGCGCATGATCGGCACGTGCCGTACGGGGGCACTAAGATGACGGCTGACTTTGCGATTCAAAAAGTGAGGATAGAGTTTTTTGGTCTTGCGGGGGAGCAAAAAGAATATGACAGATTGGTTGCTAAGAAAAAAGAATATTGCAAACGTAATAAGCTTCGGTTGGTAGAGATATATCCGGACAACCTATATTCGGATAAAAACTTTCTCGAGGGGGTAACAAAAAAACTGCCTGACGCAGCTTTCCCTTGAAGTCCTAAAATAAACAGATTTTTGGTTTTTACTTACAACTTACGACTTATTATTTGGCGCCTGCTCCTGCAAGGTGCTTGCCTTTCTTGATGCACTTGGTGCAGAGCTTGGCACGCACGCCGGAGGCCAAAGTAGCCCATTGGAGATTGGGGTATTTGCGCTCCCATTTGACGGGATTGTAGTGCGCGCGCAAAAGCTTGCGCTTGCCGCCCATTCGGGATGTTTTTTCGCAGGTTGTGCAGGCTTTTGCCATAGATGCATTTGTACCAGGTTTTGTATGACAAATCAAGAGGGCTGTCGTATAAATAAAAAAAGCCAGGGGAGACTGGCTTTAGAAAAGAACAAAGATTGATAAGGAACTACGTATTGTTGTTCCAAGGATGCGGCGTTGCGAGAACTTGTTAGAACAAGAATACCGGAGGCGTCATCGTTTTTTGTACCCACGTTTTAGTAGTTGCCGAGCTTCTTCCTGGTTATCTTCGAAGAAGGATGATTCGATGGTGCTACCGAGCATCGCAGACGGCTCATCTCGTCTTTCTTTTATTCTTCTTAGCATTGCTACTAGGATGACCTCAGGTTCTTTCGTAGCTTCCGCTCTTCCTCTCTTGCCTTCAAAAAGGGTCGCTACTTCAATGACTAGCTTTTCAATTTCCTTTGGGATCATGATTGTTGTCGCTTTTTTGGATGACCGCCCCTTAGTAACTGCCGAGCTTCTTCTTGATACCCATCGAAAAAGGATGATTCAATCGTGCTTTCCAGCATAGCAGAGGGGTTGTTTAGCCTTTTTTTTATGAATTGAAGCATTGCCACAAGACATAGCTCTGGATCTTTGGTTGCTTTTTGTCTCTCTCGTTCCCCGACTGCTCCAGCGACTTCTACTACCAAGCTCTTAATTTCTCTTGAGATCATGATTGTTGGCGCCTTTCTACCATAATTTTTTGTCCCGTTTTTCTAATTACGTTTAACGTCATATCAAAGAAGCTAGTCACCCATATCTTCCCTCCTTTGTAAGTATATGAAAGGACTCCAGTTTATATGGTAAATACCATATAATAACCCTTTTGTACATGGAGGACGAAGTGGAAATTTTCCGGAAGGAAATTTTCCGGAAGTCGGACTTCCGGAGACAATACACGGAGTCTTTGGGTTTGGGATTTTATAGAGAATAGGTATAATTCCCGCATATGGAGCCCACGGTTATTATATTTATCTTCCAGGTTGCGGTGCTTGTCATGTCGGTCGTGGTGCACGAGGTCTCGCATGGTTTTGTGGCCTATGCCCTTGGCGACCCGACTGCCAAGTATCAGGGGAGGTTGACGCTTAATCCCATCCCGCATATCGACCCGGTGGGCTCGGTGATCTTACCGTTTTTTCTTGCGTTATTTCATCTGCCGGTCATCGGCTGGGCCAAACCTGTGCCGTACAACCCCTACAATCTTAAAAACCAAAAGTGGGGACCCGGACTTGTGGCCGCCGCCGGCCCGCTCTCCAATGTATTCATCGCGGTGGTGTTTGGCCTTGTCTTGCGGTTCGGCGAGTTTTTGTCGCCCATGTTTTCGCAGGCATTTTTTGAGTTTTTGGTATTGATAGTCGCGACCAATCTGGTGCTTGCGATATTTAACCTCGTGCCTATCCCGCCTCTGGACGGCTCGAAAGTCTTGTTTGCGCTTCTGCCCTATCGCCTTACCTATATCCAGGAGTTTCTCGAGCAGTATGGCTGGGTGATGCTTATTGCCTTTATCGTCTATTTTTCGGACGTGATATTTCCGCTCGTGGCGCTCCTGTTTCGTCTTATTACCGGTGTTTATTTTTAAGTTTGCTCTCTCCGATTCAGATGGTGGGGGTTGACAGAGCTTTAAATTTTATTACAATCGGAAGCGGCCAGAAGTTTGAAAATAAAATAGGTAAGGAGGTCTCTGATGGCAGACAATCAGTCTCAAAGAGCTATTTATAGCCATCGAGGGAGAGGACACTTTTTTCGCAACGGCAAAAAAACATGGGAGCCATTTCAGGATAGCAGTCTGGGTGCGGTTGGGGGCGCTTTTGCCAGGCTCTCACGATACGGCGGTGGTGCGGAGCTCGATTTGCATAGGCTCAAGGACGGTAGCTTTGTGGTTAGCCACGAGCCGACCTGCTTAGTGAGGTCTGGGTATAGACCTCTATGCGAGGTAGTTCCCGAGGAGCTTGTTTCTTCCTGGAAGAAGGATCGCGATCGTCCTATATTACTTAGCCAGGTGGTGATGGCAATGCAATATCATCAAGCCGCTACATCACTTTGGGAGCTTAAAGAGCCTCATGTTGAGCAAGGTTACCTCTCCAAAATATCGCGCTGTATTCTGGATGCGAGTCTTATGGATCGGGTGACGGTCATTGGGTTTGAGCCGTTTTTACCGCATTTAAAATATTTGGCGGGCGAGAGCATCAGGGTCGGCATTATCGCGCATCCCGGGTTTTTGGTGCATAGAGCTAGCAAGTATCTCCAGCAGGGGATTGGGACATTTTTGACTGGCTGGACCGAGGGGTGGCAGAAGCGGATGTTTGTACCATACATGTATCTCCCGTTTCTTGCGCGCGCGGTACGGCGTCTCCATGGTATGGATATGCGAGTAATCGCAGGCGTGGTGAATGAGCATGCATATATGAGGCGCCTGGCGCGGATGGGGTTTGATGCGATTGTTACGGACAAGCCCGCTATTGCTATCAATCATTTTCAGCTGCTTATAACGGCTAGGGTTTCTGCCTTGGAGACGGCAACAACTGTGTAAAGGGTCCTTTGACCCTTTTTTGTTTGAGAATTGATAAAGACTCAGATTGGTCACATGAATCCTTGCATTGAATATGGACATCGGATGTCCATATATTGCCGCGTGTCTACTTTATGGAATGTGATGTTGATTCTCCTGTAGTAGCATGGTGTTTTTGTCCTATGCACAAAAACACCACATTTCTGATACTTCTTGGTACGCTCCTTGTGGCAGGTGGGGTTGTCTTACGTGAACGGGAGGAGATGCGAGAGTGGCAGGTAAGACAGCAGCTTCTAAATCGGCAACATGTCCAACCTGCAGATAATACAGCATCTACACCAGAGATTAATCCGGCGACCGGCTGTAAGATATTTAAACACCCCGATGTGCCGATTACGTTTGAGTACCCGGGGGAGATGAAGGTGATATCAAGTCATAAAGACCCCCCTGAAAAACTATTAAGCTTTGACATCCAAGATTCCATGTATGAACTGGGCTTCGTATTCATGCCTGCAGGAAAAGGAATTCAAGGGGACATAGTTGATGAAGCGAATTTCACATTGGGAGCTAGCAGTTTCTCCATGAGACTTGGTGAAGTTGTGGATAATAATAAAACTTCTTTAATCGCTTTCTTCCCCTTCGAAGAAGAAGAAAAGATTGGCAATATCTTAAACGTGGATGTGGGAGAAGGGATACTACGTTTTAGACTAAACTGTAAAGATGTGTGTAATAACATTGAATCCCGTACTCTCCTCAAACAAATCGTCTCCTCCATCCGTCTCGCCTCTGATCCTCGGTAAAGTACGCACAATACACCCTTCAACAGAGGCGCCCATGGCGCCTCTGTACTTTTCTCTGCATGTATAGTAGGAATACAGTCAAAGATACGGCTCATTTACAACCACATATATTACGTCAGCATGCATGACTGGCATACGACGTAATACCCAATGAAAAGAAAGGAGTATCCATGCGGTACTAGCAAACCACCGTTGGCAAAAGCG
>Ga0209542_10000192_pt1 | contig 152710 bp, 188 predicted proteins | sample RifCSPhighO2_01_FD_184028 | JGI IMG/M metagenome (GOLD analysis project Ga0209542, IMG submission 184028) | Soil microbial communities from Rifle, Colorado - Rifle CSP2_plank highO2_0.1 (SPAdes) (version 2) | ecosystem: Environmental > Terrestrial > Deep subsurface > Rock core/Sediment ... | reverse complement strand
AGTTTAACAAATCAAAATTACGCTTCAATGACTAATTTATTAAGTTCAAGCAATAATTATTTATCACATACAACTCAAATTAGTTTAACAAATGGCTTAAAAACATTATATGTAAGTTGTTTGAATAGAAATCCTGGTGGAGAAGCTTCTTCGCCTGTTTCAAAAAGCTTTACTGTTAGTGGCACAATAAATAGTTATGTTTTAACTGTTACTAAAATGGGACAGGGAACAATAACAAGCAATCCTTTAGGAATTAGCTGTCCAAGTGATTGCAGTGAGAATTATGCTGCAAATACACAAGTTACTTTAACAATAAACGCTGCTCAAGGTTATGGAATTTCAAATGTTGTTGGATGCAGTGCTGCTCCTCCAATTGCAACAGGACAAGCAATAACAGGATTTGTTGTTTCAACACAAACTTGCACTTTAACAATGAGTTCTGCTAAAACAGTTTCAGTAACATTTTCGCAAGTAACTTCAACAGGAACTAGAGAAATTTGCAATGACAACATAGATAATGATAATGATAAGGCAATTGACGAATTAGATACAGATTGTTTATCAAGCGCTTATGTTAAATTAGAACAGCCAATTTCTCCAAAGTACTTTAAATCAAACTCTATAGCAAAACAGCCTTGGGAAGAGTCTCAGATTGATTTAAGATGCAGAATTTCTCAATCTGGCTCAAGCATACCAAAAGCCAAGGGATGCATATTTGCTAAGGTTGGAAATGTAAACTGCGAATTAAAAGATACTAACTCAGATGAAAATATAGACTTTTTATGCGATGTTAAAGAATTAGGAGATAAAAATGCAAGCTGCAATATCTACAATAGCTGCGCAGTTTCTCCTTCATTTAATATAAGGCATATTAATTATACAATAAATGTTACACAGCCTGTTTTATGCAAGCCTATTGTTGGCGAGGATAGAATAGACGTTTCTGATATTGAATTAGATGCAGATGATTATGATATAGGTGATTTAATAGAATCAACATTAACTGTAACTAATGTACAGGAAGACAGAAATGCAGATATTACTGTAAGCATGCAACTATATGATATAAATAGAAGAAAATTAATTGATTCAAGCAACTTAACTAAAAAAATAGAGGGTAATTCTGAATCTGAAGATTACACTTTAAGCTTAAGAATACCAAGTGTAGAGGAAAGCAGGTTTAAAGTTTATTATAAAATATTTGAAAAAGACAAGACAAGCAGAATATGCCTGCAATACAAAAATAATTTGAATATTGAAGGAAGAAGCTCCTGCCAAGATGAAGATGATGACGGCTATGATGAAGAAGCCTGCGGCGGAGATGACTGTGACGATGATGATGAAAGCATAAATCCAGGGGCAGTGGAAATTTGCACAGATGATTTAGATAATGACTGTAATAACTTGGTTGATGATCAAGATCCTTTATGTTCAGGAGCGTTATGCACAAATGGAGATGTCAGAGAATGCAGCAAGGGAATATGTGCTGGAACACAAACATGCAGTAATAATCAATGGGGACAGTGTTTGGGAGGACAGCAGGCTGCAACAGAACAGTGCAATAATAATTTAGATGATGATTGTGATGGGCTTACAGATAATAATGATAATGATTGTGCGCAGGCAGATTCTGATAATGATGGCTTGCCTGATTCATGGGAAACACAGTATTTTGGAACATTAAATTATGATGAAAATGATGATCCTGATGATGATGGATCTACCAATCTAGAAGAATATGATGCAGATACTGACCCTAGCGATGCAGACAGCCATCCGGAAAAAGTTTCAATATTAAACACAATTATTATAGTAATTATCGTAATTGTTGCTGCATTATTCCTAATATGGTGGTTTGCATTAAAGCCAAAAAAACCAAAATTTAATTACGGTTCAGGAATACAGCAAGCAAGCATAAAAAAGCCATTTATTCCAAATTACAATCAATCAAATGCAGTTTTAGTAGATTATGTAAAAAACTCATTAAGGAAAGGATATACAAAAGAGCAGATTAAAAAAGCCCTGCTTGCAAAAGGCTGGAAAAATGATGAGATAGAAAGGGCATTTAAAAAGTAATTCTAAAATTAAAGCTATATTTTATACGAGTGATATAAATTTAAATTTGTTATAGAGTTGTTTACCCCTACAAAAAAGAAAGGTTCATAAATTTGTAGGGGTAATAAAGATGAATGTTTAAAGAGACTTATAAGAAATTTTTTGAAATTTATTTTAAATATATTTAATCATGCTATTTTAATTTTCTATATGAGAAAGATTTGCAAATAGTTTTCCTCTTTGAAAAATACTTAGAGCATTGAAATATTTTATTCATTTATAGCGAACAAAATGACTATTTTGTGCAATGACAATGAAAACAGCAATATAAATGCGTATAATCATAAAAGGAAACAAATATAGACAGTTTCCTTCTATAGAAGATATGAATTAAAGTATATTCATTAGCAAGAAAAATCTCTATAAAGATAAAGTCAAAAAGTTACCGATAGAACATATAGTTTTTATCAAAAAGTTACCGATAGAAAGAGATTATGGGAAGCTAGCAGAGAATATGGTTTTTAATGAATTAAATAAAAATTATCAAAAAATAAGTTAGACATAAGAAGAAAGACTGCAGAAATAAAAGAAGAGTTGTCTGTGCTGGAAGCAAAGCACCTTATAGGAATCTCTTTTTTAATAAGGATTTCTGCAGAGCGAGTAATAAAAAGCTTTAAATATTAATTTGCTTCTTTTAATACAATGAAGAAATCACAAACAAGCGCAGGGAGCATATCAATTCTTATTGTCCTTATAGCCTTATTCATGGTTTTATACTTAATTTTCATTCCTCCGCAGGACAGAAAAGAGCTTCTTGGAATAAATGAAACTAATGAAAATGGAGAAACTCCTGGAACAGTTTCAGGGAATGTTTTATTCTCGCAGAATGTTGGATTGCTAAAGCCAAGCACATCAGATGAAAGCGAGCATGAAATTGATTCAATACAATTATATATGAAAAATGAGCCTTTTATAGAGGATCTGGCTTCTTCAGTAACAATTTCGAGATCAATATTTTCAAGAGAAACCAGGGCATTAAACTTTAATATAGAAGATATAAAAAATTTAGATAAGGTAACATTATATTTTTTTGTAAGCGAGGCTAAGGGAAACTTAATTATAAGCTTAAATAATGTTGAAATATTCAACAGCAAGGCAAGAGGATTGCAGAATGTTGTACTGCCAAGAGATTTGCTTGAAGAAAGCAATGTTTTAAGATTTGAGGCATCTTCAGGAAGCTTCTTTGCCAAAAATACTTACACTTTAACACAGATTAAAATTAATGAGGTATTTGAATTAACTAATACGCAGGAAGAAAGAAGTGTTGTTTTGTCAGCGTCTGAAACAGGAAAAGGAGAATTAGACTTTTATTTATTTTGCAATAAAGCGCCTACAGGATCAAGATTAAGAATATTTGCCAATTCAGAAGAAATATTTAATAATGTAATCAGCTGTGCAAGCTCTGCAAAAACAGCTGAAATAGACGAAGATATTTTAAAAGAAGGAAGAAATGCATTTTTATTCGAGATTGATAAAGGAGACTTTTTATTAAATGACATAAGATTAAAAGTTGAATTAGAGGAAGGTGGATCAAGAACATACAAATTTGCTGTAACTGAAAAACAAATGAATGATGTTTTAGACAGTGCAAAAGAAGTTAAATTAATAATGAATTTTAAAGATGACAGGCAAAAAAGAGCTGTAATAAGCATTAATGGAAATGAGTTCAGCTTAGATACAGAAGATATAGATTATGAAAGATTCATCACCAGTTATGTGAAAGAAGGGAATAATTTTATCAGGATTAATCCAGAGAATGAATTTACAGCAGACCTTCTTGAAATAAAAATAATTTAAATTAAAGAGAGGTATGGTATGAGTTTATTAATTAATTTTCAGTTAGGCAATCATTATGATAGATTTCTAGAAAGGGCAAAACCACCGAGACCAAGACTTTTATATGCCTTTAAACCACTTTTAATTCTATTTGCATGGGTTTCGTTTATTATTATAATCCTTACTGGGTTTGGGTTGTTTTTCTTCTTTATTAATGCAACAATAAACGCCGAAGAAACAGGTGTAATCCAAACCATTTATACTAAAGTAGATGTTGCCTTAAGCAAAATTCCTATAGTTGATGTTTTATATAATGCTGGAAAGGAAATCATTAAAATCCAAGAAGATCCTTCGAGACCTTTTAGAAGATCTGGGTGGCAAACTGAAATAGACGACAGTGAAGACAATATGAACTTAGGATTAAGTTTTATAGAAAGATTTTCTCCAAATCAAGGTACTTATTTATTAAATGAAAAAGTAAAATTAATCTCTACCGCTCAATTGCATGCTATAGAAGATACAAAAGTTACTTTTGGTTGTAATATAACAAACGGCTATCCTAACGATAAAGAAATAAAAATAACAAAACCAGAGATACAACCAGTTACAATACTAAAAGATACAACAAAAACACTCGATCTTTCTTGCGAAATTTCAGGTGAGCCTCCTTTCGTTTTATCTGGTGATGAACAGATAAAGGAGAAAAAAGTTAGACTAGACGCAACTTACGGTTTTACTGTTAAATCATATATCCCTGTTTATACTATGCAAAAGGCTTACTTAGATTCTATAGAAAATAAACGTTTAAATCCATTCGAATATCCTAAGAAAATTGATGACCCTTTATTAGATAAATCAACTAGAAAAGCGAGATCAAAAACCAGTAATGGACCTATGGTGATTAGCATATTAGTTGGAGCTGCACAACCTCTTACAGAAGATGTTGATTACTCTAGCGATGATACATATAATCTCGCTGTAAAAATAAAAAAATCCAGCTCAGAATGGTTTGGAAGATTAAACAAACTCAATAATGTTTATATTTATTTACCAAATAACTTTCAATTAGTTGATGATAAAGGAATTTTTGAAGGAGAGTCCTTAGATAATGATGATTTTGAAAATGAAGAACCAAATTTTAAAAAATATAAATTACAGCAAGACGAAATTGATAGACTAAACAATCAATGTAAAATTCTTTTTGGCGGTTATAATAATCAAGAATGTATAAGTTTATTTGAAGAAGGTTTTGTGTTAATAGACTCTAAATTTAAAATAATAAATCTACAAACCAATTTATTAGAACCAAATTTTATAAGAGTAAAAACTAGCTATGATTTTCAAGCATATACTACAACTAGTTTTACAATTGTAAAGGCAAGGTTATAGCAAGATTTTTAAATAAAATAAACTTCGTATTTGTATGAAAAAATGTCATTTCCTTTTAATTTTTTTAATTTTAATTATTTCGGGTTGTGCTACTTTAAGGCCGAATAACGGCGGGACTGACTTAAGACTCCCAGCTGTTGGTAGTCCTAACGGTATTCAACTTGTTTTTGGTCCTTTACCCGAAAGTATTTCGGAAAGTTTTCCACCAACAGTGCAAGTGGATGTTATAAATAATGCAGCTTGTGACGTTAGCGGAAAATTATGGCTCAATGATGTTGTTGCAATCTCACAAGGGGGCATTGAAAAACCTATAAGCAGGGATTTAAATGAGAATAATGAGAATAGACCTTTATTAGGGGCCGTATCTGAAAGAGGAAAATTAGTCACGGACAAAAAATCATTTATTTTCAGTAAAGATACCGGTGTTTTAGGATATAGAATTTTGGATGGATTTACACAATTTGACGTTGATTTTACAGCAACTGCAGTCTATAAATGTAACATCAATGCAGGCCCAAAATTATGCATTGCTAAAAGCTCTTTGTATAATAATGATTGTAAGCAAACAGAAACAATTACTGGAAGTAGTAATTTAAGATCAACTGTAGCCCCCATAACTATAACTAGGGTAGCTAAAACATATAGCTCTTCTTCTGAGGGAATTAGACTTGATGTAGAAATAACTTTTTCGAAAATGTCTAATGGATACATTACCAACACTTTTGCTTTAGAAGACCCATTTACAGCACAAGCTCTTAAGGAACAAGATCCAATTAAAGTGGATGTAAACTTTGGAACATATCCAATGGTATGTGGGGACGGTAATAGGTATTATAAAGATGGCTATTTAAATTGGAAACCTGAAGATAGAGATAAAACTATAACTTGCTCTACAACTATAAGTGACTCTAACGAAAGATTAGATGACTATCTTAATATAAATTTAGATTTTGTTTATTTAATATCTGAAAAATCTTCTAAAATAACTATCAGGAGCAGTCAAGTATAACAAAAATCTACAGAATCAAAAAGTATAAAAATAACCAAATTAACCAAAAATACATGAATAACGGTGATATAATGAAAAAATACTCAATTTTATTGTTTTTAATTTTAATAATATTTATTGCTGGATGTACACCGAAGGAGAATGGCACCCCAGCAGGAACTTTTATAGGCGGAACAGAGGGGGTAAGCATTTCTTTTGTTAACTTAGCGCCGCCAAGTTCTTTTTCGCAGGACGATCAAGTCAGCTTAAGGGTTTTATTGACGAATAATGGGGAAACAAGAGTACAAACAGGAAATGCAAAAGCACGAATTTTTGGAGTTAATTTAGAAAATTTTGGACTGCAGAATATTTATAAAAGTAACTTAGGGCCGATAGAAGCCCAGGGAGAATTTACTGCAACAGGCGGAGAGCAGGAAATAAATTTTGGACAGATAAGATATACTCCAAGCATAATTAATCAAGAGAGTTTTACTTTAAGGGCAAGATTATGCTATCCTTATCAAACTCTGGTTAAGACAGATGTTTGTATACAATCATTGATATCACAAGAATCCCAATCTGAAGTATGCAGCTTAACAGGAGAAAAAGCTGTTTCAGGAAGTGTTTCTGGAGCACCAGTTCAAGTTACTTCTATTACAGAGCAGACAAGAGGAAATGACCAAGTAAGAATAGATATTAAGATAGAAAATAATGGTTTAGGAGAAATTTATTCTATTGATTCAAAATGCGAGGATTTAGACGATGATATAAAAAGATTTGATAATAAAGATAAGATAAAAATTAAAGTTAAAAGTCCTTTAGATGTAAAATGCGGATTCAGGACAGGCGAGCCAAGTTCAGAAGGCTTTGTTACATTGGATGAAAATAAAGCAGCAACATTAAGCTGCTGGAAAAATGTTAATGAGCCAATAGTTGACAAGCTTGATTTACAGCTGGATTATTTATACAGGGATCAGGCAACTAAACAAGTAATAATCTATCAGAAAAGAAGATAGATTTATTAATTTGCTTTTTTTATTCTTTTAAAAGAAAAACATTTATATACTTATATTTATCAAATAATATTAAGTGATATTAATGAATATTCACAGGTATGACTTAGCAATAAAGAAACATGTTTTTGATCAAGCGGTATTGCGTGGAATAAGTCCGGATTTAATCGAATATACATTGTTAAAAGGAAAATTAAAGAAATTCGGAAAACACGGCGTTAAATTTATCAATAAAGGATCAAAAAGGACAATTATATGTGTAGGAGAGCTAGTAGGGAATAAATTAAAGATAATAACAATTGAGGAGGGCCATTAAAATGAAAAAATGCACTGAATGCCAGGGGGTTATGCAGCAATTTAAGGCAAAAACTCCCGAGAATATAGGGTATAATTATTATAAATGCTTTAAATGCGGCGAAGAAATTGTAGATATGAAACAATTGCATGAAGTTGCTGAAAAATACAGGATTTTAAAAAAATATAGGGTTAAAATATCTAAATGGGGGCTTAGCCTTGGCTTAAGGATACCAATGGATCTTGTTAGAGAATATAATTTAAAGAATGAAAAAGAAGTATCTATTATTCCTGAAAAAAAAGGGCTTAGAATCATTACATCAACTAGATAGTTTTATTAATCTAATTTTTTTATTAATTATATGATTATAGCAGATTTGCAGATTCATTCAGCTTATTCAAGAGCTACAAGTAAGAATATAACTTTTCAAAATTTGGAAAAATTTGCTAAAATGAAAGGTTTAAACTTGTTAGGTACTGGAGATTTTCAGCATCCTAAACAATTTGAAACCATTAGTAAAGAATTAAAAGAAGATGAAAATGGCATCTTATGGAGTAAAACAAAATTTCCTTTTTTATGGCAAACAGAAATAAGCTTGATTTACACTGATAAGGATAGGGGTAAGGGGCAGAGAATACATAATTTAATTTTTTCTCCGAATAAAGATGTTGCTAAGCAGATTATTGATGCTTTAAGTAAGAAAGGCAGGTTAGATTATGATGGAAGACCAATATTTGGATTTAATAGTATCGAATTGGTTGATATGATGAAAGGAATAAATGGGGATATTGAGATAATCCCCGCCCATATATGGACACCTTATTTTTCTCTAATGGGAGAATATAATCAACTTACAAAAGTTGAGGATTGTTTTGGAGACAATACTAAATATATCCACGCTTTAGAAACCGGAATGTCTAGTGATCCGGCCGATAATTGGAGAATAAGCAGTTTAGATAAATTTCAATTAGTGAGTTTTAGTGATGCACATAGTATGTGGCCTTGGAGATTGGGCAGGGAAGCTACTATTTTTGATTTTAAAGATTTATCATATAAAAATTTTCTTAAAGCAATTAGAACAGGAGATGGATTGAAAAGTACTATTGAAACTCCAACTTTCTATGGCAAGTATCATTTTTCAGGGCATAGGAACTGTGGTATTGTAGTATCGCCGAAAGAGTCTTTGAGATTAAATCAGATTTGTCCAAACTGCGGAAATAAGTTGATTATAGGTGTAGCCGATAGGATTGAAAAATTAGCTGATAGGTCTGAGGGATTTAAAAGAGAGAATATAAGACCTTTTGTTTCTCTTGTTCCTTTGTCTGAACTAATATCCGTTGTTTATAATAGGCCTTTAGCTTCAAAAAATGTCTGGTTAATTTATAATAAACTAATTGAAAAATTTGGAAATGAGTTTAATATTTTATTAAATGTTGAAGAAAATGAATTACTTGAAGTTGTAGATAAAAAATTAGTTGATGTTATTTTACTTAACAGAGAAGGTAAATTAAAGATAATTCCCGGATCAGATGGTGTTTATGGGCAAATTATATTAGATGAAAAAGAAACGATTGCAAGACAAAAAAGTTTAGCAGAATTTTAACAAATCCTATCAAGATTTATTAAATGATTATTTAGCCCAGAAATTTTCAATTTATATCCTTCTAATCTCATTTTTTTCTCCATCGTTTTTACCCAATATAACTTGTTTTTTCATTCAACAATTCTTCAACTTCAATTACTTTATCTTTATTTAATTTTTTTGCATTGACTTTTATTTCCTCTTCAATATCGTCTATTTCCTCTTCAAGCTCTTTTAAATTTAATCTTAATTCAAGTTTTTTATTTAATAATTTTAGTATTTGATCTGCTCCTCTTAATCCAAGATAATTAGGATGGTTAAATGTTTCTGCCAATAGCACTATGCTTTGTATTTTATATTTTTCAGCTAGTCCAACCAATAATCCCGTAACCCCCATTATAGGGCCAACAGTTCCAAATATTTTTTCGTTTAATTCTTTTGTTTTATATTTTTTTATAATATTTTTATTATTTGCAGTGCAGAATATCCTGGGTTCTTTGGGAATTTTTGGCAGTCCAATTCCGCCCAACGTTATAATTTCCTTTCCTTTATGCTTCTTAAAGATATTCAAAATTATTTCACAGAATTCGTAGCACGATCTCTCATCTATGGGCTGTATATCGCCTGCAAGAAAAATCAAGTCCTTGTTTTTTGTTTTTTTATAATATAAGCTTATCTTAGGCAGGGTTATTAAATTATCTTCATTGATAAAAACTGAATTTGGAAATGAACTTGAATAGATCTCAAGAAATTTTTTAGCATTTAATGAATCTATCATAAAGTCAATAGCTACCTTTCCAACATTGCCAATTCCCGGCAATCCCTCTATAAGGATAGGATTTTTCGCTTTTATTTTTGCTAATTCTTTAATCTCGAAGCTCATTCTTCTTTGCCATTAATCTGTATTTCAAATATTTGTCTTCTAAGCTGAATTTGGCTGGTTTTGGAGTTATTGTTTTATTGCCGCAATTTCCGCATTTATCCTTTAATGTGTAAATAAGGCATTTATTGCAAAGCAATATTTGTGTTTTCATCTTATTAACTCAAATTTAGATTTATTCTTTTTTGCAATATCATTTAAATTTTCCTGTATTTTCTTTAATACATTTTCAGCGCTTTTATAATCCTCTGAAACAATTTTTATTCTGTATAATGGCGCACTTATATATGTTACTTCAGCATTGTCTTTTAGGTCAAGGGTTTTTTTAATTATCTCTGCCCCATTACTTAAGTCATTTTCCAATTTTATTTTTGCAATAATCTCAACATGCGCCGGCTTAATCTTTTCCTTGACAAGAACCATTAAGTTTTCGCTTAATTCATTGTCTGCTTTTAATTCTTTTAAATCTGTCTTGTCATTTACTATGTAATTAAAGCAGTTTGTCAATGTCCCATACTTTTCTATTATCTTATTTCCTATCTTGGAATAAACATCATTTATGCTTAAATTTAATTTTTTCCCTAAATCATTAAAAATTTTTTCAGCTTTTTGCTCTTGCTTATATTCATTATTTTTGCTTATTTTCTGTGCTTGATTTACTCTTCTTAAGCTTAAATCAACATAGCCTTTTTCTTTGTTCACATTTAATATCTTGCAGATTACTTTCTTGCCCTCTTTTACAAAATCCCGGATATTTCTTATTCTCCCCGGGGCAACCTCTGAAATATGTATCATCGCCTCTTTGTTATATTCGTCTAAGTCAACAAAAACAGAATCTGGAAGAACTCTCTTAACTGTGCAGATTACAATCTCTCCTATTTCAGGCAATCCTTGTTTTTTATAGAACATAAACTTTTAACTGAAATTTATATTTATAAATCTATTTACTTAATTTATCTCTGTATTTATTAAGAAAATTTAGCCATTGTGAATGTGTATTTTCTGGGAAATTATCTAGGGTAAACCATTCTAATTTTTCAATTTTATGCGGTTCTCCTATTTTAACTTTTTCTTTATCTATTAAAACTTTGAAATCTAATCCAATCCAGTGTGTTTTTCTGCCTTTTTCATCTGTTCTGTGTAATTCACGATAACCTAAATATTCATATTTCAATACATTAGTACAGTATTCTTCCATAATTTCTTTTCTTAATGTTTGATCTGCTGTAAAATATAAATCTAGAGCGTCTGAGCCAATATCCCACTTCCCCCACTCATCTCTGGAATTATTAGTTCTTTTTCCCATTAAGAAATTTTTATGGCCATCATGATAAAAATATACAATTGTAATTCCAGATAATCAATGCCCGCTTCCATAAAACATTAATCATACAAAAATTTATAAATTTATTCTAAAACTTCTAATACCTTCGCTTTTATGTTTGCTTTTCCGCCCATTGGCGTAGAAATAATCTGGCCGCAAACCAAGCACTTTACTTCTGTCGATGCTTTGCCAAATATTATCTGCTCATTCTTGCACTTACATTTAACCTTGATAAATTTTGAACTTGGTTCTTTTATTAATGCCATTTTATTCTATCACAACCTTTTTAGCCCTTATGCCGTATCTTTGCAGGCTTGATTTATTGCAGATCTCACAAGTATATTTTAAGTTTGTCTTTTTGCTTGTCTTAGCACCAGTCATCTTAAATTTTGATATTGCTGGCTTTGATCCCCACTTTCCTAAATTACCATAACCTTGTCCTCTGCCTCTTTTTTTCGCTCTTTGAATGCTTCCTTTTTTTAATGCTCCCCTGTCTTTGCCTTTAACCATTGAAATCTTATGATTCGTGGTTTTATTGCATTTTTTGCAGTACCTTTTTGCTTGTTTTGGTAATTTCATATTAGTTCTGCTCTTTTATTATTTATTAGTATTTCAGCCACTTTTGAGGGCAATAATCCAATATACTCTTCTTCAAAAGGCCCATATTCCTTATCATCATTTCCGACGAATTTTGGAACAGCCTGAATAAATCTAATAAGCTTTGTTTCGGGTTCTGTTTTTATTTCTTTCGGTTTGCCATTTAGCATTATACTTAGAATATTCTCCCTGTTTTCCTTCAGAATTTCTATTGTTTTATCAAAAATAATTTTCTCTTCAGGCAATAATTCATGGATTTCCTGAACGTCTTTTGTTTTTGAGAATGATAATGCCAGCTGTGTTATTTTTAGCTCCCTTTTCTCATATAATTCTTTTATTAATTTTTTTGCATTATCCAGCTGTTTTTCTGTTTTTTCTATTTCTTTCTGGGCAAATATGCTTGACTTTTGCCTCTGCGATTCTAGGGCATTTATTTTATCTTTTATGTAATTGTTAACTTCCTCATAGAAACTATTGTTCAACTTTTGCAATTCCTGCCTTGCCCTTTCCCTTCTTAATATATCATACAAAGATTCGTAAGTGAGATTTGTTTCTGCCATATGGAAAGTTTATAAAGTAAATCTTATTAAACCTTACTATGTTCACAATCAAGCAGATTCCAGAAGATTTTTTTGTTAGAGAATTAATTAAAATAGATATTAAAAAACAGGGGAAATATAAATGTTATCTTCTAAAAAAGAAAAATTTTACAACTTTAAAGGCTATAGAGATAATATGCAGGAAATTTAATTTAAATTTGAAAGATATTGGGTATTGCGGCAATAAAGATAAAAATGCTTTAACAGAACAATTTATTTCTGCGAGGACAAATAAAAATATTGAGATTAATAATGAAGGTTTAAAATTAGAATGTCTTGGACATTTGGACAATAAGATTAGCTTGGGAAACAATTTGGGAAACTATTTCGAGATCATTGTAAGAAATCTTGATAAAAAATATAATAAGATGAATAATATTGTTAATTATTTTGATGACCAAAGATTCAGCAGAGATAATGTTCTAATCGGGAAATTACTATTGAAAAGAAAATTTAAGGAGGTATCAAAAATTTTAAAAGTAAAATCTATAAATGAGATTAATAAAAAAATATTAAGATTTTATATTCATTCTTTTCAATCATATTTATTTAACCTAGCTGTTTCTAATTATATAAGCAAATATAAAAATTCTGAAAAATTAAAATATTCTTTAGGAGAATTGTTTTTTCTTAATAAATATGAGAAAATAAAATTCCCTTTGGCAAGCTTTGATGCAAAATTTTCAAAAAAAGACAGAATTTATTTGAAATTATTAAAAAAAGAAGATGTTAAATTAGATGATTTTATTATAAGGCAGTTTCCTTATTTAATAGAAGAAACTGTTTACAGGGATGTTTTTGTGAAAATTAAAGATTTTAAGATATTAAATTACGAAAAAGATGAGTTAAATCCTGAAAAATTTAAAGAAAAAATAAGTTTTTTTCTGCCTAAGGGAAGCTATGCTACAATGGTTATCAAGCAAATGTTTTAATGCTTTTTAATAGTGGTAACTATAGAAAGATTTAAAAATGAATATTTCAACAGAAAACCCATGAAACCGAAAAATAAACTGCAATCTTTTTGGCATTATCCTCTTGTCTTACTTACAAGCCTTCAATTATCCTGCGGAAGCTCGAAGTATTCCGATATATACAAAGACATCTATGAGCCGCAAGTTACACAGAATTTTAAGGCAGTTTATCTTAAAGAAATAAATGTTGATAAAAAATCAGATTCAGACTTTACATTTAAGGCTAGATTTAATTATGATCTATATAAAGTAACCTATAAACCTTATCGTACATATACTACAAATACAGAAACTTACAGCCGTACAAAATACTCTTTGGTTGATTTTAAATTACTTAAAAAGAAAAATAAATTAGACGAATCTGGAAAAACAGTCGAATTAAGGCCATTTAACTTAACTTACGATGATGGTTCTGATTCATTTAGAACGTATGCTATAAACCAAGATGGATCATTAACCTTTAAATTAAAGATTCCAAATTTTTACGAAACAATCAACTTTTTAAAAATTGAAAGAAGGAAAGGATATAGATATGGTTCTAGCGATACAACTACCATAATCTCTAATGACTCTTATGTGATTAATCCAGCTTCTTACAGGGAAACAAAAGGAGATAAAGGAGAGCCAATTATGTCGTCTGCAATGAGTGTATTCTTATCTTTTTATGAAACAAATTCAATTTTTGTAGATTTAGATCATGGGGGAAATTATAAGTCTCCTGTTTATAGGGAATATATGGCAATTTTAGCAAACTACACCGGTGTTGAGATTCATACTCCAACTAAAAAGTCAGCCAAAAAAATAGCAATTGAGCATAAATTTGAAGATGATCAAAGGAAGAAAAAAATTGAAGAAGATAATAAAAGAATAGAAGCAGCTAAGGTTGAAGCTCAAAAAATTAAAGAGACGCAAAGATTAGAAGATATAGTTAATAAAATAAATTCAAATTTTGGTAGTTTCAGTGTAACATTACTTGATGCTACTGATGGCACCAAAATACAAGGTGCTGAAATAAAAATTTCAAGTTATGCACAAAGCCCAGACGATTTATTAAGTAATTATGGGGTTTCACTTTCCTTAGTTAATGGGCTTGGAGTAATAACTTCATATCCTTATGGTAAAAACGATGAAAGCCATGGAAATGTAGGAATATGCGAGACTAATCGTTCTGGAAGGTGTAATTTTAAAGTGTTTAAAAACACGAAACATTTCATGACTATCACTAAAGAAGGTTATCAACAATTAGTGGTGGATGAGGAATTTATGCCTAAGAAAGATCGCTATGCACTTGAAATCAGATTACCAAAATCCGGAATTCCTGTAGATTTAATGTTCAATTTAAAGAGTCTTTTTGGCGGTAGCGGGTTAGAAATAGAAGAGAAATAAATATTTATAAACTCATTTTTATTATTAATAACATGTTCGGGTTTTTAAAAAACAAATTAAAGGAAGCAATTAGTAAGTTTTCAAAGAAAGCTGAAGAAGAAGCTAGGATAGAAGAATCTATAGGAAAGGATATTAAAATTCCCAAAGTTAAGGAAGAAATTACAGAAAAACCTGAAGAAATCAAAGAAGAACAAATTGAAATAAGAGAAGAAAAAGCAGAAGAACCAAAAAAAGAAAAAAGATTTCTTGGAATATTTAAGAAAAAGGAAAAAATAGAAGAAAAAATTTTAGAAACTAAGGAAGAATTAGAAGTTGAACATTTTCTTAAAAAAGAGGAACAAATTGAAGTTAGAGAAGAAAAAAAAAGCTTCTTTTTAAAAATTACAGAGAAATTAACAACTAAAACAATAAACGAAGAAAAATTTAATAGATTATTTGAGGATTTAGAAATTGTTTTATTAGAAAATAATGTTGCTTTGGAAGTTATTGACAAAATAAAAGAAGACCTTAAAATGGATTTGGTAAATGTTCCTTTAAAAGGAAACATTGAAAATTTAATTAGAGAAAGTTTGAAAAAAAGTTTAGAAGAAATTTTACAGGAAACAAATTTTGATTTAATCAATGAAATTAAAAATAAACAAAATAAACCTTATGTTATTGTCTTTGTTGGAATAAATGGATCAGGAAAAACAACGACGATTTCCAAAATTGCAAATTTATTGAACAAAAATGGCTTAAAATGTGTTTTAGTGGCCGGCGATACATGGAGAAGCGCCGCGATCCAGCAACTTGAGGAACATGCAGACAAATTAAATGTGAAATTAATAAAACATGATTACCATGCGGATCCGGCAGCAGTTTCATATGATGGAATTTCTTACGCAAAGTCACATAATTTAGATGCTGTTTTAATAGACACAGCAGGAAGACAGCATAGCAACAAAAATTTAATGGAAGAAATGAAAAAAATAATTAAAGTTACTAATCCCGATTTAAAAATATTTATCGGAGAGAGTATTACAGGAAATGATATGATTGAGCAGATAAAAGAATTTAATAATGCTATTTCCATAGATTCAATAATATTATCAAAAGTTGATGTTGATGAAAAAGGAGGAGCAGCTATTTCTGTAAGTTATGTTTCTGGCAAGCCAATTTTATATCTCGGAATAGGGCAAAAATATTCCGATTTAGAGAAATTTAGCAAAAATAGAATTCTTAGAAGCTTAGAACTTTAAACCCAAACAGCTAGTAATCCAGCATTAATTAATAAAACAACTAAATAATGAAATACATTCAACAAATATAATTTAAATGGCTTGTTTTCCCATAAAACAATTCCAAGCATTACTGGAACAAAAAATCCCAGCCATATCCAAAATCCAACCTGCATTCCTAATCCAAAGCTTGTTGCATCAGCATAATCAACAAAAAATGCTAAAACATAATTCATTAATAATGTTGCAATAAATCCCAAAAGATATGCTTTTCCCGGCTTCATCTTCATTGATTTAATATTTTTTTTAGTAAAATTCATTAATTTCGTCCAGGATTTTCCAAATAAAGGGCCATACCATAAAAATCCCATAAACATTGAGATAATTCCAGCAACTAAGACAGCTAAATAATTGATATCTGGTTGTGCCATAATTTTTTTATGCTATTGCTATATAAAAAGATTTTCTTTATTTATTAAGTATACTTTTTAATTTTTATCGATAGAAAGCTTTAATAAGGGTTGAAATTAAGCTAAAATAATAATATTTAATAAAATTTAATCGGAGGATGTTTAAATGGCAAAACAAGAAGTTGAATTTTATGATGTAAAGACAAAAAAGAAGTTTAAGACAAATGAATATAGGATAGAAGAAAGAAGCGGCAGATTTTTTGCAGTAGCTAAATCAAAATCTGGTCCGCATGACTGCTGGCATGTTGTAGGAAAGGATTTTGCTAAAAGCAATAAATAAAATTTCTTTTTCTTCTTATTATGAATTTTCGTATTTCTGAGCTTAAAATGAAAGAGCGAAGAGATAAAGAAAGCGATTTTAAAAAAGAAAAATTAAGATTTAATGAATTTCGTAAATTTGCTCGCGACAATTTGAATAAAGATCCGTTAATTATGTATGTTACAATCGGATATGCCCATCTTTTTACATTTATAACCAAAAATAAAGAACTTTATAAAATAGTAAAAGAACAATTTTTTAGCAGAGCGCTTTCTTTAGGGCTTTCTATTTCAGCTTATAATTACTCCAATAATTATAATTTTTTTATATATGATGTTGTTGATGCAGAAACTTTTAAATTAAAATACAAAAGTTTTATTGATTTAGTAAAAACACAAGGTCATCAAGATTTTAGTGCCGATTATATTGGATTTAAGCCAAAAATGGACAGAAAAGATTTGCAATTAGCAAACAGATCAAATCTTTCTTTTAACTACAAATCTTTTTTAGAAGAAATTTTAAGTGAAGAATAAAGCTTAAATACGTTATTTCTTGAATAGAATTATGGTTTTGGAGAAATTAGGAAATTCATTAAAGGAAGCTTTCAACAATATAGCAAGAGCTGTATTTGTTGATGAAAAACTTGTTGATGAGCTAGTTAAAGAAATACAGAGGGCTTTGTTATTGGCTGATGTTAATGTTAAGCTAGTTTTTGAATTAAGCAAGACAATAAAAGGGCGTTTTTTAAATGAAAAAGAATTACAAGGAATAAGTGCTAGAGAAAGATTAATCAAAATTGTTTATGAAGAGCTAGTTAAAATTACTGGAACTGAAAAATCTGAAATTGTAATCAAAGATAAAAAACCATTTAAGATAATGATGGTTGGAACGTATGGCTCTGGCAAAACAACAAGCATTTCTAAATTAGCAAAATATTACTCTAAAAGGGGGTATAAGGTTGCATGTCTTGGCTTAGATGTTCACAGGCCAGCTGCACCAGATCAGCTGGAGCAATTATGTAAAAAAATTAATGTTCAATGTTTCATTAATAAGAAAGAAAAAAATCCTTTAAAAATTTATAAAGAATTTGAAAAAGAACATTCTAAATATGACATTTTAATTATAGATACAGCAGGAAGAGACTCTTTAACTAAGGATTTAATTGAAGAACTAAAGGATTTAAATGAAAATATTAAACCTGAAGAAAATTTATTAGTTATAAGTGCAGATATTGGACAGGCTGCGCAGAATTTAGCTAAAGGATTTCATGATGCCTGCAACGTTACAGGGGTTATAGTAACTAAACTAGATGGAACAGCTAAAGGCGGAGGAGCTTTAACAGGAGCAGCTGCAACAAACGCAAAAGTTAAATTTATTGGAGTAGGAGAAAAAGTAGATGATTTAGAAACATTTAATCCAGAAGGCTTTATTTCCAGATTATTGGGAATGGGAGATTTAGAAACATTGCTTGAAAAAGCTAAAGAAGCTATTACAGAAGAACAAGCCCAAGATATTCAGGAAAAATTTGTCAAAGGAGATTTTACTTTATTAGATTTATATGAACAAATGAAGGCCATGAAAAAAATGGGTTCATTAAGCAAGATAATGGAAATGATTCCTGGAATGGGGCAGCTTAAATTGCCAAAGGAAATGCTTGAAGTGCAAGAAGGAAAACTTGAGAAATGGAAATTTATTATTAACAGCTGTAGCCGGAAAGAGTTAGAGAATCCAGATATAATCGACGGAAAGAGAGCCGAACGCATCGCGAAAGGTGCTGGTGTTAATGTTTCCGAAGTTCGAGATTTAATTAAGCAATATAAACAAAGCAAGAAGTTAATGAAGATGATGAAAGGCGGAGATCCTATTAAATTAATGAAAAAATTTCAGGGAAAAATGCCAAAAGGAATGAAATTTTAAAAATAATAAAAACGTTTATAAATACTTAAAATATATCAATTGATACCAAAATAATATGAAAAAGTTAAATAAATTTAGGTTTCAAAGATATCCTAATTTGAATACAGTATTAATGGTAGAAAGTATATTAAGAAAACGCCAAGATACTCCTTTAAAGATTTCTGAATTAAAAAATTTATTGCCCAAAAAAATTATGCATCAAACATTAAAGGTAATATTAATCTATTTATGGAAAAGTGGAAAAATAATTTATGGCCCAAAAGGAGTCCAATGGATTTATTCTGAACCAGAGCATTTGAAGAAGATGATGCATGATATTTTAGAGGTATAACATGTTTGGCAAAGAAGTTAGAGTCCTCTTAAAGGGTCAAGCGAGAGAATCTTATCTAGAATTAAAGAAAAAAACTGATAAGGATTCTAAAACTTTATTGAATTCTATTGAAAGATTTTTTGATATATTAAAAACTAATCCTCAATTTGGAAATCCTATTAAAAAAGATTTAATACCGATTGAATTTATTAAATTAGGAATTAAAAATGTTTATAGAATTGAACTTTCTAATTATTGGAGGATGTTGTATACTTTAGAAGGTAATAATATAGAGATATTAGTATTTATTTTAAAGATTTTTGATCATAAAGGTTACAATAAACTATTTGGCTATAAAAAATGAAGATAAGAAAAGCTAATTTAAAAGATATCGTAGATATAGATCGGATTTATGTAGAAGGAGGTATTGATGAAGAAAGATTACAGTTTCCTAATGCTTCTAAAAAGAAAATAATTAAGACTTTTAATAAACATTTTAAAGAGAGAATAAACGGCTTTAAAAGAGAATTAAAAAACAAAAAACATTATTGGATTCTTTGTGAAGGTAAAAATATGTTGGGTTTTGGCCAAGCATGGATAAAAAATAAAGATATCGGGGTTCTTGAAAAAGTTTACATTGATAAAAAAGCAAGGGGTAAGGGAATTGCTACTAAAATTTCTAAAAAATTAATTAAATGGTTAAAGAATAAAAATGTTAGATATATTGAAGCAGGGCTTTATTGGAAAAATATTCCTTCAAGAAAGCTGAATGAAAAATTAGGATTCAAACCCATTTCTCTCAAAATGAGATTAGAGGTTTAAATGAAAATAATCAAGCAAGGAGCAGAAGCTGTAATTAAATTAAATAAAAATAGAATAATTAAAGAAAGAATTAAGAAAAATTACAGGATTAAAGAAATTGATGATAAATTAAGAAAATTCAGGACAAGAAGAGAAGGCAATATATTAAAAAGAGCTGTTTTTACAAATGTTCCTAAGATATACAATGTTGATGACAAAAATATGATTATTGAAATGGAATATATTAAGGGAGTTTTATTAAAAGATTTCTTGAATAAAAATAGTTTAAATGACATCTTAAAAATATCAAACTTGCTTGGAGGCGAAATTGCTAAATTACATGATAATGAGATAATACATGGAGACTTGACAACAACAAATTTAATATTAAAAGATGAAAAAATTTATTTTATTGATTTTGGATTAGCATTCATCTCGCATAAATCAGAAGACAAGGCAGTTGACTTATACTTACTAAAACAAGCATTGACAAGCAGTTTTCCCCAAATTTCAGAGCAAGTTTTTAATATTATATTGCAAAGTTATCATCTGCACAAACAGCATCATGAAGTTCTTGAAAGATTAAAAAAAGTTGAAAAACGGGGAAGATACAAATGATTAATGATTTTTTATTAGTTTACTTAAGCATTGTTGGATTATTAGTTATATATTGGCTAGTTTTTAGGGTTTTTAAAAAGAAAGATTAGAAAGCTATATAAATTTGGATTAAGAGAATAATCTTAGAGTCCCGTAGTGTAGCGGTCAAGCACTGCAGCCTTTGGAGCTGTAAACCCAAGTTCGAATCTTGGCGGGGCTATTCATAATGTTTATAAATATTAAGAATATCATACTTTTATGGCAGAACCAAAATCTTTAGGAAAGGTAATAAGCTATTACTCGAATATTGGAGTAGCAGCTATAGACTTAACTGGAAAAATTAAATTGGGGGATAAAATAAGAATTAAGGGGAACACAACAGATTTTGTCCAGGAAATAACTTCTATGCAAATAGAGCATGAACAGGTAAAAGAAGCAGGAAAAGGAGACTCTGTTGGCATAAAAGTTGATGAGAAGACAAGACCAGGTGATTTAGTGTATAAAGCATAGGCTTATAAATACTTAATTTAAAAAAATTTTAGGATAAGTCAGTTAAGGCTTACTTATGCCTAGCTTAGTTCTAGGTAAAACTATAAGATGGCAAGATTATATTCAGGAAAGAAAGGAAAATCAGGAAGCAAGAAGCCAGTTAAAAAACACAAGCTAACATGGATTAGATATTCAGATGAAGAAATCAAGCAATTAATAATTAAATTAGTAAAACAGGGAAAATCACAAAGTGAAGTTGGGATGATATTAAGAGATACTTACGGCATTCCGAACGTAAGAGATTTAATAAAGAGAAGATTGGGGGAATTTTTAGAAGAAAATAAATTAGCTCCAAAATTGCCAGAGGATTTATCGAGCTTAATTAAGAGAGAAATTCAAATAATAAAGCATTTAGACAGAAATAAAAAGGATATGCATGCTAAAAGAGGGTTATTGTTAACAGAAAGCAAAATACACAGACTTGCAAAATATTACAAGAGGGCTGGAAAATTGCCAAAAGACTGGACTTACGATAGAAAACAAGCTGAAATTCTTGTAAGCTAATATGCATGAATTAGTTGAAAATGCTGTTAATGAATTTAAAAAAATAAAAGACGAGCCTTTAAGGGTCATAAGCCATCTTGATTGTGATGGATTAACTTCTGCCGGCATTATAATAAATGTTTTAAAAAGAGAAAACAAAAAATTTGTTTTAAGCATTGCAAAACAGCTGAATGAAAAAATAATTGAGGAATTATCCTTGGAAAGCTATAATACAATAATTTTTACTGACCTTGGTTCAGGCTACATTAATTTAATTAAAAAATATTTAAATAATAAGCTTATATTTATTTTTGACCATCATGTTCCTCAAGATACTAAAGAGAATGATAATATTATTCATGTTAATCCTCATTTAGCAAAAGATAAAGAAAAGTTCATTAACATTTCAGGCTCAGGCATAACTTATTTTTTTGCAAAGAAATTGAATGAGAGAAATAAGGACTTGGCACATCTGGCTGTTATAGGTGTTATCGGGGATATGCAGGATTTTACTAATTTTAATAAAGAAATTTTAGATGATGCGATTTCTGAGGGAAAAATACTTGTTAAATACGGCTTAAAGATGTTCGGCTCTCAAACAAGGCCTTTAAATAAGATATTGCAGTACAGCACAGACCCTTTTATTCCCGGGGTTACAGGCGATGAACAAGGAACTTTTGAATTTTTATCAAGCACAGGAATTAATTTTATAAACGAAGGAAAAATAAAAAGAATAATTGATTTAAATGAGGATGAATTAAAAAAATTAACAACCTCAATAATTTTAAGAAGATTGGGCAGTGAAAAAAATCCCGAGGATATCTTTGGAAATATTTATTTATTAAAAGATGAATTTGAAGACGGCTTAAAAGATGCAAGAGAATTCAGCACATTGCTAAACTGCTGCGGAAGGCTAAATAAGCCAAGCATCGGCATCGGGGTATGCCTTGATAATTTTGAATTAAAGCAGAAAGCAAATGAACTATTAAGGCAGTATAAGCAGGAATTAATTAATGGATTGAACTGGTTTTACTCAAATAAAGATAAATTAATTAAAAAAGATAATTTTGTTATTATTAATGCAGAGGACAAAATAAGAGACACTTTAATTGGAACAATAACAAGCATTATTTCTAGATCTAATGTTTATTTTAATGGCACAATATTAATAGGCATGGCTTATACTTTGGATAATAATGTTAAAATTAGCATGAGGGAATGCAATACAAACAATTATAATCTGGCAGAAATTTTAACTAATTTTGTTAATGGCAAGGGGGAAGTTGGCGGGCATAAACAGGCTGCCGGGGCATTAATTCCCTTGGAATATGAGCAGGAATTTATTGATAATATTAAATAGTGCGTTGTCAGGATTTTTGAGATTTAAATCTTAGGCTTATTTTTTACTTCATATTAATACGTTTCCTTTAGGGGGAAAGATTTACAGAAAGTATCCCCCTGTAGGGAACGTGAAAAAACATAATTTTAAAATATCTCATTGACAAGAAAGAAAACATAAAAAAATAAAATTTATTCCATTTTGGAAATGGCTTTTATTATAGAATGTTGCTTATGGTAACGGTCATAAAAACGACTTATCTTGTTTACCGAGAGGATCTTATTTCCGGATAGGACAAAACAATGATTAAATAGAAAGGTTTATTAATTGTTTTTTAGGGAAAACCTTTATGGCTGAAACTGAAATCTTAAAGAAGAAAAAAAAGAAAAATTACTTATTACTAGCCAAGGAATTTAACAATAATGAAATTGGAGAGACTTTAGCCAGTGAAGATAATCTGCTTATTGGAAGAACTATTGAAGTTAATCTTGCACATTTAACCGATGATCCTAAAATGCAAAATGTCAAAATTAAATTCAAAATTAGGGAAGTAAAGGATAATAAGGGGTATGCTGAACTGACTAAATATTTTATGCTTCCTACTTATATTAAAAGGGTTGTTAAGCCTGGAAGAGAGAAAATAGAAGATTCTTTTATTTTAATAACTAAAGATAAAATAAAGATAAGATTAAAGCCATTAATGGTTACCAAGGCATTAACCCAGAGATCTATCTTAAGCAGCCTAAGGAATAAAACTAAAGAATTTATGAATGAATACTGCAAGAAAAATGAATATGGCGGATTTCTAAATGACCTTATTAATCATGACATACAAAAAATGCTAAAGGATAATTTGAAGAAAGTTTACCCTTTAAGTGTTGTTGAAATAAGGCTGATGGAAAAATTATAGTAAGATATTTAAATTGGATTAATTCTTTTATTTTTACGCCACTATAGCTTAGCGGTTGAGCAGTTGTTTTGTAGGAAAAATTCCAAAAGAACAACAGGTCGCCGGTTCAAATCCGGCTAGTGGCTTTTTCTTTAACCTCGTATTCTTTTAGATAATCTGCCGGGATTTGATGTTTAAAAAGTGAATCATATAAATAATCCCTCTTCCTTTGAAACATCAAAGCGAGTTCATAGTCCTGGTTATCATTGCTTTTAAGCTCATTTATTCTTTCATTTATTATTTCTGTAAAGAAAAAAACATTTTCCCATGAAGCTGTTGTTAAAACATTTGTTACTTTTTCCAGCTCAGATTCAATCTGCTCTCTTTCAGATTTTTTCAATCTCTCCCGTCGTATTTTAATTTAAAAAGAACATCATACCTTTTAAGCAGGTCTACTATGCCCCATTGCATTAAATTTCTTTCGCTGCATATATCTACTATTCTCACAATTTAAGAAAAACCTTAAAATATATAAATTTATTTTTTTACAATAAATACAATATTGCCTTTTACAATCCTGCTTTCTAAAATCTTAAAATTGCATTTTTTTAATGAATTTTTTAATTCAAAATAATTAATTAAATAATAATACCGATAACGTATTTTGTCTTTACTCTTCCATTCAACATAAGAGTCTTTTTTCTTAAATAAAAATTTTAACTGCCATTTATTCCAGACTGTAATTAGTGCTTTTCCATCTTTTTTTAATATTCTATAGACTTCTTCTAATGCTTTTTCTCTTTTTTCTCTAGTTTCAAGATGGTGCAAGGAAGTTAGCATTAGGGCATAATCAAAAAAATTATCTTTAAAAAGCAAATTAGTTAATTCATTTTTATGCAATTTTATATCTAGGTTGTATTTAATGCATAAAATTTTAGCCTTATCCAGCATTTTTTCAGAAAAATCTATGCCATAACAAATAAAATTATGAAAAGGAATTAGATTTCTGCAATTCCCGCAGCCTAAATCAATAATTCTCCCTGTATTGTTTGCATATTTATCCTTAAAATAATTAACTATCTTTTCAGGTTTGTTTCTAAAATTATTCCACCGCCAGGCTAATTCATCCCATATTTTTTCCTGATTTTCCATTGTATTAAAAATTTAGTTAAGTTAATAAATCTTAATAATTTTTAAAGTTTTAAGGGCTCGTAGTTTAGTGGCTATAATAAAGGCCAAAACGCATCCTTGAAGAATAGGAATAAATATCTATTTTGGGAGCACGTGGATGAAGTCGCAGGTTCGAATCCTGCCGGGCCCATTTAATCACGATGAAACAAACTCTTGATTTAAAAACTTTGGAAGGATTGGATATTGAATTAAATGAAAAATTCTTGGAGTCTTTGTCTTTAATGGAAAATGGTTCTAAAAATATTTTTATAACTGGAAGAGCAGGAACAGGCAAATCAACTCTGCTGGACTGTTTTAGAAAAATAACAAAGAAGAAAATAGCTGTCCTCGCACCTACAGGTGTTGCAGCATTAAATGTAAATGGACAGACAATACACTCTTTTTTTGGATTTCAGCCCGATATAACCTTAAGCTCTGTAAAATATCTACCAAATCAAAAAATGTATGGATTGATTGATGCAATTATAATTGATGAAATATCTATGGTTAGGGCAGATCTTCTAGATTGCATTGATAAATTCTTAAGATTTAATGGAAAAGACGAAAATAAGCCTTTTGGCGGAGTACAAATGATTTTTATAGGGGATTTATACCAGCTTCCCCCGATAGTTAAGGGAAAAGAAAATGAAATTTTTCAAACACATTATAAAAGCAGGTATTTTTTTGATTCCAAGGTTTTTGACAAAATTAGCCTTGAATTTATTGAACTTGAAAAGATATACAGGCAAAAAGACCAAAAATTTATTGATTTATTAAATGCTGTCAGGAACAGGTCTGTTACAGAAGAAGATATAGAAGAGATAAATAAAAGAGTCAATTCTTCTTTTGAACCTCCAAAAGATGATTTTTATATTAATTTAACAACAACAAATGACCTATCAAATATGATAAATGAAAAAGAGCTTTCAAAGCTTGATGCTAAACTATTTTCTTTTGAAGGAGAGATCAGGGGAAAGTTTGAAAAGACTTCAATCCCGACTGAAATTAATTTGAAAATAAAAATCGGCTCCCAAGTAATGCTCCTTAATAATGATTCTTCACATAGATGGGTTAATGGCACCATAGGAAAAGTGATTGATATAAAAAAAGAAAAAAAAGAAGAATTAATTGTTTTGGAGCTTCTTAATGGAGATAAAGTTAATGTTTCTAAATACACATGGGATATTTATAAGCTATATTATGATGCTAAAAAACAATCTCTTGATTCAGATATAATAGGATCATTTACACAATATCCTTTAAGATTAGCATGGGCAGTCACCATACATAAGGGCCAGGGAAAAACATTTGACAAGGTTATAATTGATATTGGGCATGGAACCTTTGCGCATGGCCAAGTTTATGTTGCGTTGAGCAGATGCACAAGCTTAAACGGAATAGTTCTTAAAAAGCCGATAAGAAAAGATCATATATTTATGGACTGGAAGATTGTAGATTTTCTTACTAAATACCAGTATAAATTGTCAAATAAAAAATTTTCATTGGAAGATAAAACTGAGTTAATTAAAAAGGCCATTAAAAACAAATCAAAATTGAATATAACCTATTTAAAAACTAACGATACTAAAACAAAAAGGATGATTTCTCCAAAAAGAATAGATAAAATGGAATATCAAGGAAAGGAATATTTAGGCCTTGAAGCTTACTGCCATTTAAGAGACGATGAAAGGGTTTTTAGAGTTGACAGAATTCTGGAAATAGAAGAGGCAAAATAAAATTTTTGTCGAATGAACTTTAATTCGGGATAATATTCAAGTCATAATTTTCGTAAGTATTATATATCTGTTTTTCTAAATTGAACTTGATGAAACTTAAACAAAAAAGTAAAAACCCGCCATTAGGGGTTAAAATAATTTCAGTGTATATTCTTTTAATGCTCGTCTTAAATTTTTTTACGAAATATAAAAATATGAATTTTTTAGATCCATCAATTATAATTCTTGCTTTCGCAATTTTAATAGGGATTTCTATTTCTGTAACTTTGTGGAATGGATATAATAAATCAAGAATTATTGTTCTTATCTTTTCAGCTATTGGAATTCTAAATAGCATATATAACTATTTTTCATACAAAAAATTATCTTATTTGATAAGCATTGTTTTATTAATTCCAATAATTTGGTATTTAGGATTTAATAAAGAAGCAAAAAAATATTTTAAATAAAAAATTCAAAAACAACTAGTTCTGAAAATACAACGTAACATTTATATACTTTGAAAGTTATACTTACTGGGTATGAAAATAGATTTGAATAGTTTTCAGATTGAATGTAAACGCTGTAAACATCGATGGATTCCTAGAAAAACAGAAATTAGAATATGCCCGAAATGCAAATCTCCTTATTGGGACAAGGATAAAAAATGAAAGAAAAAGAGCTTGAAGACAAACTGGTAAAAAATTTGAATAAAATTGAATCTGGTTTAAGTTTGATTGAAAGACAAAAAAGAGTTAGCGGTGGGGTTATAGACTTATTCTGTAAAGATAAAAATGATAATTATGTTATTGTTGAAATAAAAAGAAAACCACACACAAATGTCGTTGGTCAATTAGCAAAATATAACATGTCTCTTGTAAAAGGTGGATTAAAAAAGAGAAAGTTAAGGACAATTTTAGTTGCTCAAGATTTATCAAAAACAGTAAAAATGGTATGCGAATATTTTAATTTTGAAATTAAAAATGTATATAGAGAAAAAATAGAGAATAAAAAGGATGACAGATACGGGGTGCCGAGCACAGAGGAATTAATTACTTTTATAAAAGATAAAAAATTCGTTAATTTAAGCATGATAGCCAAATTTTTTAATATTAATAATATTACTGCTTCAGACTTGGCAAATGACTTAGTTGAGAGAAAATTAGCACGAATAAAAATACTAGGTGCAAATAAACTTGTTGTATTAAAAAAGAAATGATAATAAGATGAAAAAAAGAGGCCAGGTAACAACTTTAGTAATTCTAGGAATAATAATTATTGCTGTAGTAGGATTAACGTATTACATAATAAATTATGGATTAAAAAGCGAATTTGAAAGGGAGCAAGAAAAAATTACAGCAACATCAGAGTTTATTCCCGTTAAAACTTATTTTGACTCGTGCATTAAATCCGTTGCACTGGATGGAGCAGTAATTTTAGGATCTCAAGGAGGATATATTAACATTCCAAAAGACGATTATCCTATAAATCCTATTTTGCCATTTTCAAACAGACTGCAAATTTTTAATAATGATGCCTTGGAAGTGCCTTATTGGTTTTATGAAACAAGCAATGGAATACAAAAAACGCAGATTCCAAATATTGATGAAATGGAATTACAATTAGAAAATTATGTAAATGCAAACATAAATGAATGCCTGATTAATTTTATAGAATTTCAGGATTATGAAATTTCCGGGTTTGAGGATGTAAATTCTGATGTTAGCATAGAAGATAATAAAATATTTTTTGAGGTATTGACCAAAATAACTGTAGAACATAAAGGATTAACTCAGGAATTTGACAAGTTTTTAATAACCTTAGATGTTCCTTTGGGAAAACTTTATAATAAAGCGAAGGAGATGCTTGAAAAAGAGAATAATGATTACTTTTTTGAACAAAAAACAATTGACATGCTGATTTTGTATGATGAAATACCTTATTCTGGACTAAGCTTTGCATGCAATCCGAAAATATGGAATATTGAAAATGTAAAGCAAGATTTGAGAAAGGTAATTAGAAATAATGTAAATGCTATTAACCCATTAACTACAAAAGAATATTATAAATATGATATGAATACAGAAGGAGGAAATATTAATTTTAGATATGAAGAAAACTGGCCTTTATTCCTGGAAGTTGATGGCGGAGAAAAGGTATTAAAAGAAAATTCTGTTTACGGAGAAAATAATCCTGCAGCATCGTTTTTGAGAACTTTATTTTGCCTTAATAATTATCATTTTGTTTATGATATTAAATATCCAATATTGGTAAGTTTAAATGAAAATAATTACGATTTCCAGTATGCAACAATGGTTATTATTGATAATAATCAGCCTAGAGAGAACAGATTAGGGATAGATGCGCCATCCGAATTTGATTCTAAAATTTGTGAAAGCCCAAGCATCGAAGTAACAATCAATGCGATTGATCAGGAAACAAATAATTATATAGAAAATTCTCAAATAAAAATTAATTGTGTAACAACAATATGCGATTTAGGCAAAACTACGCAGGAAGGATTAAAAATCAAAGTTCCAGCATGTGCAAATGCGGTAATTACTGCGAGCAAGGAGGGTTATAATGATGCTAAAATAACTGTTGATACTTTAGACAAATTAGATTTGTTTTTCTACTTAAAGCCAAAATACAAAAAACAAGTTGAAATTAAAGTAATCTCAGGAAATGATGTAAGGGGGCCTTTAGCGTCAGAATTTGTTTCGTTTACCTTAACAAATTTGGATGATGAAACACAAATCTTTCTTAATCAAGAAATAAATGAAATTGAACTAAGCGAGGGAGAATATGAAGTTAATAGTTATATTTTAAGAGAGTATCCCAATGGAATAAAATTATCATCCCGCGAGTTAGAATATTGCACAGAGCTCCCTAAAGGCGGATTTTTAGGGATATTAGGATTTACTGAAAATCGATGCACGAAGACAATAATTCCAGAATCAAAGTTAGATCAGGTTTTAGTTGGGGGCGCAATTTTTAAATTTAAATTAACAGCAGACCAGCTGAAGAACATGAATAAAATAACCTTTTATACTGTTTTCAATAAAGTCTCTGCAGATTTACAAGAACTTAATGATCTTTATAACTTAATACAAACTAATAGCAATCTAAATACATTTAGAAATCCAACAATAAAATGAAAAAAAGAATTATAGCTTTAATGCTTGTATTTTTAATACTTAGCACTCAGTTTACTTATGCACAAGTAACTGGAACAAGCGATCCTGAATTTATTAACAGAGAACAAGAAGAAATTCCTCCCGGAGAAGATATATTGATTAATGTAGCAGAATATCAGCCAAGAGTAGTTGATAAAGGCAAATTTAATACAGATGATTATTCTGGATATACTGTTTATGCATTGCTTACTGGAATGCAGACAAATCCTTTTATAGATATCAGCAAGATAAGCACAATAACAACACGTTTGCATAATACAAATATTCCTGGGGTGCAAGTTGCTTATAGACGCCCTCCTTTAAGATACAATCTAGATAATCTAGGAACTATATTAATCAGGCTTCCTAAAATAAAAGATGAAAGAAAAATACCAGATATAATAGACATTAATATGACTGCTACAATATTATACGATATTGGCACTGGTTTTGGAGTTAGCGAAAAGGGCTTTAATTTACCTCAAATATCTGAACAAGAATTTACCCCTAATAAGGCTGCTTATTCTTTTTGGGGTGGCAGAGGCTATATTAAAGCAGATCTTGTAGAGGATAATAAAGCTGTATTAACGATTTATGATGGAAGATTACAGAGGGTTAGATCAGGGTTAACATTAACTTCCGGGCAAGAATCAGGGGAAATATCATTATATTCAGGATCATTTCTGCCAAGATATGGGGAAAATGCATTACAATCCAATATCCGCGATAGATTTAAAGTAAAATTGGACTATGTTGCAGCAAGCAAAGATAAAGCAAGATTGCAAATCTTAGTTAATGGTAAATTAATTTTAGAGGAGCTTACAGAAAATCAAAGACTATATGAAGGATCATCCTGGAGAGTTAAAAAAATTACGCCAACAGAAACTCAGGATGTTGTAGAACTGGAAAATATTGATCCTGGCTCAAAAGGAACTGCTCTTTTAACAGGAATAAAAGAGGCTGTTATAAATTGCGAATCAATCCAAGATGAATTTATATGCATGTCCTTGTCGCAGCAATGCACTTATAATGCAGATACAAAAAAATGTTTAAGTGCATCTTCTCAAACATCTTCTAAATCGTTCACCTCTTCTGGAATAGATGTTTCAGCAAGGGAGGCAGAAACAAAAGCAGCTATTGAAGCATTTAATAATCTGAATATAAACTCTCTTTTTATTAATTATATGGATGTTATGGATAAATTCAATAATTTATGGAAAAAATATCCAAACAGTGTTTATTCGCATATTGCCCGTAGATATATTACAGATGAAATTTCAAAAAAAGCGCCAACTATAGATTTAAAAAAAGAAATCCATGATTATGCATCTCAAATTGTCAAGGATAATGGATTAAGCGTTAATTTAGCTCAGGAACAAGTAAGCAGCGATGAAAAAAGTGATTATTATTATAAAAAAGCAATTGAATCTTACAAACAGGTTATTATTAGTAATAATGATAATGGGGCAAACCAGAAAACTTTAGCCTTAGATGCGCAAAAGAAGATAGCAGAAATTTATCATTATTATTTAAATGACGCCGATAATGCAATAGCATCTTATCAAGAATTGATTGATAATTACGAATTAATTGAATTAGAAAAAATTAATTATGAATCATTGATAGAAACTTTAAAAACTAACAGAAATTACTTTACCCAGCCAGTTGATTTGTTTGAAGATGGCAACCCCATAACAGTTGTTTTAAATGGCGTTGAAAGAGTAGATAATCAGCCCGCAGCATTTATTTCTTTAAATAATGATGCTGCTAGAGAATTCAAAGTTGGAGCTCCTGTAATAATTGCTGGAGATGAAAAGTGGGTTTTAGAAAATGTTGAAACTAACAAAATTGTTTTAGTAAGCAGCAAAATGATAGCATTAACAAGACAAAATTATAGACAAGAAATTTTATTAGAGAGAATTGCAAACATAGCCGGAACTAATTTAAAATTAGTTAAGATAGATGCTAAAAAAGTTGCGCATGTAACAATCAAGCCTGTTTTAAAATATTTGCAAAGCATTAGCAATTTTCAATTGCATATTCCGATAGATAAAACCGGGCTTAAATTATCTGATGAACAAATTGATGATTTAGTCAGCAAAATGAATTCATGGATAAGCACCTTAAATTCAATCATAGAAAAACTAGAAAAAATACATGAATGGTGGGCAAAAGCCTGCTATGCTGTTGCTGCGTTTTTATTTTTAAAGAATTTTGCTTTAGGATTCGGCCCTAAGCATTTTGCAAGGCAGGAAGTATTAAAAGAGTGGCAGGTACATTGTGAAGAAAAGGGTTCAACAGGGGTAAAATGCGATGATTTTATCTTTGAGAATTCTGATAAATTTGATGCAGACTCAAGCGAAATGGAGAAAAGAATTAGTGAAGCAAATAAATTGTTTGATGAATTAAAAAAAGCTAGAGTTAATGATAAATGTAATTCTTTAAAAAACGATTTAGAGAAAAAATATTGCAGTTCTATACTTTTAGACAGCGAAAATGAAGTTAAGAATGAAGATCAAGTTAGAGCAGCATTATTGCTTAGAGAAAAATCTATTATGCCTTGGAGCCAAGAGGAAATTAAAGATAAGGCTATTAAAACTAATTTAGGTAAATTCATTTCAGAAGATTTAAGCTTAAGAACAACTAAAGAAATTGAAACAGCTAAAAAACAGATTAGAGGCAATTTTTATTATAATGACGGCAAGTTAAAAAATTGGGATGACCTAATAAAGGATGTTAATGAAGAAGAGTTAAAAAGCAATGGTCTAACAAGAGAGTTTTGGGAAAATGAAAAAAGCAATAGACAAGATGTAATTGATAATTTTATTAACATAAAAAGTGCGGAGATTACACATGGGGTGTATAATCAACTTTTAAGTGATAGTAAGTATTATGAGGATGCGCTTCCAGGAGTTAATAAAGGGCTAATAACAGAGCAATTAACAAGCCCTTCTAGGTTATCCTTGGTCAAAGGCGATTCTAGTATTAAAGTTAGTGATTTCTATTCTGATGTTGAGAATATAGACATAGAGCCAGAGCCCGTTTCTAAATATGATATTAAAATGACTGGAATAACTAAGGACTGGAAATTAAGAGGACAACCTATTTATGTAGCTACTGTTATAGATAAAAACGGTAAAAAAGCAGTGCAAGAACCAGTGCCTCCTTTAAGAAAATTTCTTGAAAATAATGAAGAAGCAAAAAAAAGTTTAGCTGATGGTGATCTTAAAAATCTAAAATTACCAGAAGGAACTTATTTAGCAATACTTCAGCCTAACAATAAACTTAAGACAATAGAAATAAAAGATATTTTGGTACAGCTTCCTTATCAACCTGAGATTACACTTGAGGAAAATAAATTAAAAACAATTACTGTTAATTCTAGATACCTTTTAGAGGTTAAAAGAAACAGCCAGGGAATTATTACTGATTTAAGTTTATGGGGAACTAATTATAATGGATTAGGAGGACTAGGCTTTGTTAAATCATTTTCTGCTTCTAAATGCAGGGAAGAATTATTAACTTATGGGGATACAGACGAGATTTCAAAAGCATGTTTCAATTTTCAAAAAGCAGATAAAGATCTTTCAAATAAAAATCAGAAAGATTTAGGCACTATCTTAAAACTTGGAAGCTTAGAATATAAAATAAAAGGAGCTATTCTAAAGACAGGTGGATTACAATGTTTAAGTGCAATGGGTGCAACTGATTGCAAATGGTTATTTTCAGCATGCGATCCTGTAATGTGCCCTGTTTCTAGATTTACCAATGAAGGTTATAGAGTTGAAAATGTTGTTTCTTCAGGAATTTTTGGATCAATATATTTAGGATTGCCTTTATGGAAATTTGCTATTCCGCCTGGAGTCGGAATTTGTTATCCTGCTATTATCTCTAGTTTAAAGAATGCAAGAGCCTTAGTTCAAGGAATGCAGCAATGTTTAATAACAAAAAAACAAACAGGAGAAAATGTTGGAATATGCGATACCATATTTAATATTGGGATATGCAAACTTGCTTGGAGAGAGGTTTATACCTTTACTAATCTAGAAGGAGGGCTTTTAGGCAAATTTTTCAGATTATTTAGCAGCCCTGGTGATTATGGGGGAGAAGAATATGCCTTCTTCTATGAAAACATTAAGCAAACAGGAGAGTTTGTTGATTTTTTTGTTAACGAATATGCTAAAACCTTCTTTGCAGCTTATAGAGGAGGATCGACAAAAGAGATTGGAGATGCTATATGCGAGTATGCTATTTACGGCAAACTTCCTGGAGGAGGAGATATTTTAGATCAATTAACAAGACCAGAAGGACCGCCAAAGTTTTTTGCTGTAATAGATGAAGCTGCTCATTCAAACGTTGGATTACAGCCAACTTCAGATTACTCTATTTTATATCATCTTTATGCTGGAGACAGCTATCCTGAAATTAAATATTATCTTTATTTAAAAGATTCAGATGAGAAGTTATTCCCTCCTACTGTTCCAGTAGCTCCTAAATTTGGATTTTCAGGAGGAACTACAGGTTACTTAAAAAGAGGGGACTTTGTAACAGATACTGTAAGGCTATCTGATTTGCCAACAGGTTATGATGAAATTTGTTTTAGAGTTGTTGCTGGAAGTGTTATTGAAAAATGCGGATTTGGAAAGGTTAGCAGTGACTTTGCCTTAGAATTTTTAGAACAAGAAGCACTTAAAGATCAATTAAAGAATAAAGAAATAAGCTCAGAAAAAGAATGTATCCCTGATAGTACATTGACAAGCCAGTTTGCAGGCGGAAGTGCACTGCAAATAGCTACCGGAATTTCAGGAGTTGTACTTGGTTCTGGTTTAACTCAAACAGGAATAATTAGAAAATGTTCCATATACGATCCAGATAAAGGAACAAAATTAGACAGATGGACAGAAGCAGGAACATGCGGAAAGGATTCACAAGGAAGAAGTTTAGGAACTTGCTGGCTTGACACAAATTCATTAGATCTTTTGACAGAGGAAAATAGAAAAGAAATACAGAGAGAAGTAGAAGATAAAACTAAACTATTGCAGAAATTAAATGAATTAGATGGAAAGAAAATAGACTATCTTAAAAATGTCGAGACAGCCAAATTTGCCATCAGTTTTTACAATGATGAAGATAAACAAATTCAAGATGCTGCTAAGCTAAAGGTTGATTCTGTTGCAAGAGAAGGTAGAAGATTAGCCGATAAATATTTAGTAGAACTCTTAAGCAAGACAATAGACCAGGAAATAACGCAAAGGGGATTCTTCAGCGTTGGGAAAATTTATGAAAATATTGCACATTTATTAAGAAATAAGGAAGTTGCACAAAAAGCAGCTGATATTGCAAAAATTACACAAAAAGTTCCAGTTACACCTAAAGAAGATAATGTTTGTGTAATTGAATATGAGGAAAATGAAGAAGGCGGAAGATATGGTACTACAAAAACACCTAATTTCTATTACAGGTTTAATAATGGAAAGTGGGAATTAAATACACAAGTTAATGAAAATACTAAAACTAAATGGATGAAAATAGAAAACGATAATTGTGATATTATAAATGGATTCTTTGAAACTAATGCTAAACTTGATCCTATACATCTGGATATTTGCAAAGGTTTAATTAAAATAACAAATTTTGAAGAAGGAGTTGTTCATATATCTGAAACTGCAAGAAGATCAAGCAATGATTATTTGATTGTGCATAGTAAAAATAATATAAAAACTAAAGTCGAACATGATCAAACAGCTGCTTTTATAGAGAACTTATGTAATGATAAACCAATAACCCCTCCCATAAAAAAGAGAGTTACAATACTTTCAAGAAGCAATGACGGGATAAACTACTTGCAATTTATTTGGGACGGAAATCAATGGGCGGATTATGTGAATACTAAAAAGACCAATGGTATGCAAACTCTGGCTAGAACAGGTTACGAAGATGGATTGTTTTATATAAGTCAAAAAGCATTGGCAGAAGATTATCAGAAAAGATTTATCGAATTAAAACTATCGTGTAATGAAGAGGATTACTCCATTGCTAAATCTTCTGAAGAGTTAAATAAAATAAATATTGAAGTTGAGCTAGATAAAAATATTAAGAATGATTGTGCGAATCTAATTGCCCAGAAATTAACTCAAGAAGGAGAAGACATTTTTGAGATAGAATTAGATTATGGTAATGGACTCTCGAGTTTATATAAAGATGATCCTGTTTATGCTTGGAATGGAAGAGAATGGTCAAAATGGCCTGCTGGAACCCCCAAGTTTTTATTTTCACCATTTTTCTTCAAAATTAAAAAATTAAGTTATTCTGAAGGTTTTAATCAAATTGAAAAAGATATTAAAGATGATTTAGAAGATTTTAATGAAGCAATTCTTGGGTGTAAAACAAAAAAAGACGTTGAGCCAATTAGATTATCTTATTCGGATGATATTGTTGAAAGATTAAAAACGAGAGTAGAAACCGTTTGTGGTTATATTAATCCAGAAAAAATTCAGCCTAAGACAGTTAGCCAAAATATTTTTGATAAATTTAATGATTATATAAATGAAGCAAGAGATTTAGCGTTTAGAATTTACGGCGTTGATATTCCTATAAATTTGATTAGAGCCCAGATTATGACAGAATCAACAGCAAATGAAAATGCTGTTGGTCTAGATGGAGAAGCAGGGTTAATACAAATGCTTCCAGGAACTGCATTAGGGATAAGCAGGGAGTTAAAAGACCATGAACTAATTAAAAATCGCTTTGAACTTAAGATTATTAAGACCTGGAATGGGGCAACTAACATTGGTGGGGATAAAACTTATGGAAGAAACTTAAAACAATTTGCTACTGGAAAAACAAACGAAGAATTAAAGAATTATGATGATAGATTTGATGCCAGAAAAAACATTGTGATGGGGGTTTTGTATTTAGCTAAACAAATGCAGCAGGTTAAATCCCCTACTTTAGCTTTAGTAGCTTACAATTGGGGTTTAGGAAATGTTAATGATTCTTGTCCAAAACCATTTACAGAAACTTCAAGCTATTTATTATGCGATTATAAAAACAATAGAAAAAATGAAAAGGGCGAACCTATAACTAAAGTGTATGTAAGCTCAGTTTTAAATTACCAAGCCGGTTTAGATATTAAATGAAACACAAAATAAAAGTTATTTTACTTGATTTAATCTATTTTTTGCTAGTTGCAATAATACTAATCTTAACAAGGAATATTACTTACGGTTTTTTATCCGAGATACAAGGCTTTGGAGGACAACTAAACGCAATTAACATAAACGAAAATTTAGCAGAGGCGCAAAACTTGCTTTCCAGCTTAACATCTATAACAACAAAAGCTTACATTTTTATTTTCGTTATAGTTCCATTGATAATATTTGTATTTTATATTTTACTGCAAGGAAAAACATTCAAGAAAGAAAAATTTTCATACAAAAATTTTACTTTAATAAGCATAATTCCATTTATATTTTTAATTCTAGGACTATTTATTAACTCAAAATTCTTCATATTGTTTTTAATTACGGGCTACATAGCATTTATATTATACTTTTATCCTTTAAAAAAATTAGATTTATCTTACAAAAAAATATACAAATTATTTCCTATATATTTAGTATATGCAATTCTTCCCCTGCTGATTTTAGGATTTTTTTATCTTGCATATACAAGAATAGCAATAAGCATGGATTTTATTGTAATCCTAGCATTTGCAGTAATCTTCAGCCTAATTTTTTCTTTATACAAAATTTACTTATTAAAGAAATTGGCATAACTCTATTTTAATAAATATATTTATAAAAAGGAATTATTTTAATTTTGCCAATCGTCTTTTCATTATCATAAGATAAAATTATAGGTTCTTTTGCCTTGAATTTTTCAGTAAATCTTTTTAAAGGTGCCAATCCCTTTCTTTATATCCCCAAATATCAAAATCTTTGTATCCATCTATGTTATATTATTTTAACATACTTTCTATTTTATGTTATTTTTTATTAACATACTTTCTAAAGCTTTCTATTGCAAGTTGTTTATTAAAAAATTAAATTGGCAGAATCATAATTTCATTGCATCCTAGTTCTTTTGCAAGCTTTATATTTTTATTCAGCCCTTCTTTATTTCTCATTGTCATTAAATAAGCGCTTTTTTCTTTAAATATTTTATATGGAACTTCCTTTTTAATGATCGTTAAATTGTTTTTCTTCAGAGCCTTATACAGTGATTTAATTTTTCTTTTATTATACTTATAAGGATCAAAATTTATTCCAAAGAAGCTTATTAATTTATTCTTAAATTCCCCTTCAGCATATTTTCCAGACGGATATTCTTTGTCATTCAAAAATTCATTAAAGGATTTTTTATTCTTGAATAAGCTTGATAACTTCATCAAAAACAACAGGCTGTTTTTATTTATTTCTATATTATTCATTATATGCGTATTCATGTTGTAATTAAATATTTTTAATAAGGTATTTTTTTGGGAATATGGGCTTATCCAATAATTCTTTTTTAGCTTAGAAGTCTGCCAGTATATTATCTCTTTAATATTTTTATTTTTTATGATCGACAAAGCCTCATTAAATTTTTTATAACTATGGCATGCCAGATATAAATTCGTTTTATGATTTATTTCATTTAATTTTTCTAAATCTTTTTTTTCTTTAAACTCATAAAAGAAGTTAATTTGCATAATTTCCCTAAGATCTTTATGATTAAAAATGTTTTGAAATGCGGGAAGGAGGATTCGAACCTCCGAAGGCACTAAGCCAATAGGTTTCTTATAAAAACCCTAAGCCTATCTCATTTGGCCGCTCTGACATTCCCGCTTAAAAAAATGGTTTATTTATAATATTTAAAAGACTTATGTAATTTTTCCTTGTTTAATTTTTTGGATATAATAATTAAACTCTTTAAATATTTTATCTAGATCTAAGCCTTCTTTTATTTCCAAAGCTCTTACTGTCCGCTTACTTTTAGTTAAAGCCAGTAAAATTATGTTTGGAGAGGAAATTATATAAAAATCATCATAATAAATGTAAATTCCCTTGTCTTTTTTTATGATCTTTTTTTCTCTGCCAAAATATTTTCTGGCGTAATTTTCTATTGTGTATGCAAATGAAAAATTTTCTTTTTTATATCTGTCCAAATTTTTAATACAATTTTCTATAAAATCCTTAATCTCTCCTGAGTTAAGTAAATTTTGATGTTTTATTAGACTTCTTGGAGACCCCTCGAAGTTAAAAATTATGTTCGCACCGAAATTAAATGAAAAATTATATCCTTTAAATTCTACTTCAACAACACATCTTTCGAGATTCATCCTAGGTTCTTTGCCAATAACCTTAATTTTAAGTTTACCTTCCGGAATTCTTTCTTTAATAAATCTTACAAAAGTTTTGTAATCTACCATTAATAATCAGAAGTTAGTTAAAGTTTATATGTTTTGCCATGCATAGCTTCTTAATCTTTTAGATTTGCCAAAACCGCATGAGCTGCATATTTTTTTGCTTCTATGATAAGTTGGCCTTCCGCATCTTCTGCATCTAATATGCGTTACTTTTCCAGATTTCTTGCCGTGAGAAGAAGTACCCTTTGTCATTTTACTGTGGACTTATTAAAACTATTGTGTCTCCGCGTACAAAAACATTTCCCAATTTTCTTACTAACTCTCCATTAGCATGCTCTTCAGCGTTTTCTAGAACAACATTGATATAAATATCAAATGCCTTTAAATTCCCTATTAATTGCTTGTTGTTTTTTAATTCAACAATAACTCTTTTGTTTCTTGCATCGTTTAAAGCATCTAATGGCCTTTCTGGATTCATAACTTGCAAGATAAATACAATCTTTATAAAGCTTTGCAAAATGTTTATAAATAGTATAATTACAAAAAGATTATGGCAATTTCACAATCAAGATCAAAGAGAAAAACAACAGGCGGAAGATACAGAAGCTACAGAAAAAAACGCCTGCATGAGCTAGGAAATTTGCCAAGATTAACTAAATTAGGGGAAAGAAAAGCTAAAACAATCAAAGGAAAATTTTCGAAATTTAAACAAGTTTTGCTCAATGAGAATACAGCAAATGTTTATGATCCTAAAAATAAAAAATATTCTAAGGTAAAAATCATAACTATTGCTGATAATCCTGCAAATAGAAACTTTGTAAGAAGGAATATAATGAATAAAGGGGCAATAATAAAAACAGAATTGGGAAATGCAAAAATAACATCAAGACCAGGGCAGGAAGGAATGGTTAATGCTATATTAATTGATTAAGTATACTTTTAATCAAAATTTCTCGTCGATAAAATTTTAAAAACAGAAAGCTTTATATAAGGGCTTTTAAATTACTATTTAAAGTTTATTATTAATTATTATAACTATTTTGGGGGGGTTAAAATGCCGTCACAATATATTAAAAAATGTCCTGAATGCGGAAGCATAAACTTAATTCTTCACAAAGAGAAAGGTGAAATGGTTTGCAAAGAATGCGGCTTAGTCATAGAAGAAAAGATGATTGATTTTGGCCAGGAATGGAGAGAATTTGATTCAGAGCAGGCTGATAAAAGAAGAAGAACTGGAGCTCCTCTATCTTGGGGGAAATATGACAAGGGTTTAGGGACAGATGTAGGGCAGAAAAGCGATGTTTACCAATTAAATGCCAAGGAAAGAAATAAATTTTTTAGATTGAGAAAATGGCAGCATAGAATTTCAACTGCTATTGAAAGAAATTTAAAATTAGCATTAGCAGAATTAAAAAGAGTTTCTTCATTTTTAAAATTATCAGCTTCTGTAGAAGAAGAGGCTGCAAGAATTTATACTTTGGCTGTTCAAAGAGGATTGGTTAGAGGAAGATCTATGGAATCAGTTGTTGCAGGTGCATTATATGCTGCTTGCAGACGTCATGAATTACCAAGAACTTTAGACGAATTAAGCGAAGCTTCAGGGATAGATAAAAAAGAAATTGGAAGAACTTATAGATTTATTACAAGAGAATTGGGAATTAGAATAATGCCAAGCAATCCTGTTGATTACATTCCAAGATTTGCATCTGCTTTAAAATTGAATGCAGAAACTCAAAGCAAAGCTGTTGAAATACTTGAAAAAGCCCAGAAAGAAGAATTGACTTCTGGCAGAGGGCCGACAGGAATTGCAGCTGCTTCATTATACGTTGCTGCTTTGATAAATAATGAGAAAAGGACTCAAAGAGAAGTTGCAGATGTTGCTGGAGTTACAGAAGTTACAATAAGAAATAGGTATAAAGAATTACTCAGAGAACTAAAATTAAAAGATGAAATTAAAAAGAAGTTCTTAGAGGAGGAAGATTAATTAGAAAATGGTGGAACCAAAAATTAAATTATTAGGATATGGCACGGACTTCATTGTTCCGGTAAGAGCTTACTTGCATAGATCTGGGGCAGAACTTTACGGCGATGGTGAAGCTGACTCCCATTTTATGAATACCTTAGCAAAGAATTCGAACAAATTTAAAGAATTGAATTATGCAATTTTAGTTTTATGGGGAGATCTTAATAATCAACAAAAAGTAATTGACGTTTTTGGATTTTCTGGGATAAATCCTTGGCCGGGTAATCCAGATGTTTCGACTTTAGTTTTCAGAAATGGTATTTATTCTCCATTAGAGCATACTACTTGTGGGGATACTTTAATATTATTGGGAAAAGAAGAAGAATATCGCAGAACAACAACCAGCTTAGAAAATTATTTTAGAGAGCCTCTAAAAATAAATTTAGATATTTAATCTTAGATTTCTAAACTCATTCTAATACATTAATTTTAAATATTTTTAGGTTATATGTTTATTATGCCAATAAATATTGATTATACATGTGCTATTGATTCTAGATTAACTCTACCTAAAATTTTTTCTCTTACTTTTTTAGTAATCTCTCATGATAATTCCTCTTTAGAGGAAGAAGTTTATGAGTATGATTTAGAAGAGCATCATCCACAAATTTCAGATTTAGGAAGTACTTTTACAGAAGTTAGACAATATTTTGAAAGCGAGCATATTCTAGATTGTAAAGATTGTAGAGATTTGTATATAGAAATTTATCCGTTGATATACACTATGAAAGAGGGTAGAAGACAAGCACAACTACTTCATTTTGTGCAAGAAGAGTTAAATAGACTAAGTCTCTAAATTTATTAAATCTTTAGCTAATTCAACATTTTTAAATTCTTTTACTATCTTTTGACTTGTTTGTATTACCAACAGAAAAGCTTAAATACTACTTATTCGTTAATAATACCAACATGATAGAAAATGAACTTACTAAGAATATAAAATTAATACTGAAATCTGCAGATTTAGTCTATTCAAATAAGGATTATACTTCTGCAACTATTTTATACTTTAAAACTCTATTTCTTGTATTGGATTTAATAATTCTGAAATCTTCTGGTAAAACACCAAAGGATCACACTGAAAGATTTAGATTTCTCCAAAAAGACCATCATAATTTATATGAATCTTTAGATAAATATTTTAAAATTTATAGAGATACTTATTCCATTTCTATAGATAGAGGAACTTGTGAGGTAATAAAAGATTATGCCAAAAGAACAATTAAAGAATACAAAATTGAAATTTGAGATCATTAAATTTTATAAAAAGAATAAGGATATCATTTTAGATATAATAATTTTTGGTTCTTTTATTAAAGGCAAGGAAAATCCGAAAGATATAGACATTTTAATCTTGTACAAAAATAAGAAAGATATTGAAAAAAGTTATGAACTTAAAAAATTGTTGAAGAAATTTAATGTCGAGATAGTTGACAAGAGTTATTTAGAACTCTTTGATGAATCTTTTAAAGCAAGGGAAGGAATTTTATCAGAAGGTTATAGCATCGTTAATAAAAAATCTCTTTCAGAAGGATTTGGTTATTCATCATTAATTCTTTTTAAATATGAACTGAAAGGTTTTAATAAATCAAATAGAATGAGGTTTTATTATGGTCTATCTGGTCGAAGCAAAAATGATAAAGGCATTATTGATGATTTAAGCTTGATAAAATTTTCGGATACTATACTTCTTTGTCCTGTTGAAAATGCTGAAAAAATTAAAGAATTTTTTGATTATTGGGGAATAAAATATATTGAATTCCCAATAATGATCCCAAGCAGACTAAAACAATTTATTGAAAGAAATGCAAATTAAATCTCAAAACTCATTAAATCTTTAGCAACTTCAACATTCTTAAATTCTTTTTTGCATTCTTTTAATAACCCGCTCATATCTTTATATCTTTGAGAAAAATGTGTTAAAATTAATTTTTTTACTTTTGCTTGTTTAGCTAATTTTCCTGCATCTTTTGCACTTAAATGCTCTTTATCCTGTAACTTATCTTTTTCTAACCATGTACTTTCAGAAATTAATAACTCTGAATTTTTAGCTATTGAAATTAATTTTTTATCATAATACGTATCTAAAATAAAACAAATTTTCTTTCCTTTTTTAACAATTGTCGCTTTTTTTACTGTAATTTTTTTTCCATTATAAACAATATCTTTTCCTCTTTGCAGCTCTCCAAGTAAAGGATGCTGTACTAAACCAAATTTTTTAGTGTAATCTATATTAATTTTTAATTTGTCTTTTTCAATTAAAGAATAGCTTAAGCAGTCAATAGAATGTTTAACCTTATTGCTTTCTAAATAAAAATCAATATTTTCAAAAAACTTTCCTTCATTTATCTCGCGAACTTCGTAATTTATTCTAGCCCTAAATACTAATCCAGACATCATATTTTTGAAAAAATCCTTGCTCCCATTTGGACCATAAATTTCTAATTTTTTACTGTAGTTAGAAGCACCTAAACTCTGTATTAATCCAGGAATTCCAAGAACATGATCTCCATGCCAGTGTGTTATTAATAATTTAGTTACTTTTGCGGGGCTTATTCCTGCTAACCTTAATTGTTTTTGAGTACCCTCTGCACAATCCACTAAAATTCCTTCAGTGTTATAACTAATAAAAATTGCATTTGGATTGCGTTCTTTTGTTGGGAGCATTGCACCTGTTCCTAAAAATGTGATTTTCATAGTTTTATTTAAAGAAAAAGGCTTTTAAATAGCTTATCATTAAAGAAAATTATATGTCAAAGAAAAAACATAAAACTCAAGACGTAATTAAAGAAGAAAAAACAGAATTTAAGGAAGAAAAATTTACAAAATTCGAAATAGATTTAGTTGGAGAAAGATTAATTGCAGAAGATAAAAATGAAGCTCATAATTTGTATGATCAATCAAGATACGGCGAAATTAAAGATAATAAAGTTCAATACTCTTTAGTCGAAGGATTATATTTATTAGAGAAGAATAGGGTAGATATCTTGGATAATAAAAAGAAACTAAGTTTTGACGATTTTGTTAAGATAGCTACTAAAAGAGAACCCAATTTTTGGATAAGGTATGTTGCTTATAGAGACATGAGGAATAGGGGATATGTAGTTAAGACAGCTTTAAAATTCGGAGCTGATTTCAGAATTTATGATAGAGGAATAAAACCAGGAGAAGATCATGCTAAGTGGATTATGTATCCTGTAAAAGAGACTAGCTCAATGACGATGTATGAATTCAGTGCTAAAAATAGGGTAGCCCATAGCACTAGAAAAAGGTTATTACTCGCTGTAGTTGATGAAGAACTAGACACAACATTTTATGAAATTTCATGGATTAGGCCTTAGTTAAGTTTTTATACTTTTATCTTATTGCTAAATTATGCCAATTAAGATGCAGGATTTAAAAGCGAAAATTTTAGATTATATCTCCAGATACGGGCCTTGCCTGCCTGTGCAAATTTCAAAGCAAATACAAAGCAACATACTTTTTTCAGGAGCTGTTTTATCTGAGTTAGTTGCAAACCAAAAAATTAAGATAAGTACTGCTAAAGTAGGGGGATCTCCAGTCTACTATGCTAAAGGCCAGGAAATAAAATTAAGCATGCTGTATCCACATTTGCATGAAAGAGAGAAAAAAGCTTATGATATACTAAAAGAAAACAAAATAGTCTATGATAAGGCTCTTGAACCATGGCAGAGGGTTGCTTTAAGAGATTTAAAGGATTTTGCCTATCCTGTTCATTATAATGATGAATTATTTTGGAGATGGTATTTATTTTCTGAAGAAGAATCTTTGAAAATAATTCAGGAATCTTTTAAACAGAATGTTGTCCAGGAAAATGTAAAAGAAGAAATTAAAGTTGAATTAAAACAGCCTGAAGTCAGACAAGAAGCCAGATTACCAGAAGTTCAGCAGGAAATTAAGATTCCAGAACAAAAAATTGAATTAAAAAATGAGGTTCAGACTAAAATAGAGCCTCTTGAGGCAACGCAAAAAGAAGAACCAACAGAAAAGAAAGCAAAAATTAAAAGAGTAAAAAAATTAAAAAAAATTTCTGAAGAATTTTATAATTTGTTAAATAACCATCTTTATACAAATAAAATCAAAAAAATTGAAGAGATTATTGTTAAAAAAAATAAGGAATATGAATTTTTGGCAGACATTAACTCAGATGTTGGATTGGTGAAGTTTTTTGTTGTAGCGAAAGATAAGAAAAAAATTACAGATGCAGATCTAAGTTTAGCCCATAATAAGGCACAGTTAAAAAAATTACCATTAATGTTTTTGAGCTCTGGAGAATTAGATAAAAAAGCTAAAGAATATATTAACAACAATTATTTAATTTTTGAAAAGATTTAAAGATTTTTAATTAATTTGCGTTTTCCAATATAATATATTCATCCTGAAGCCATGGCCGTAGTTAACGCATAATCATATAATGTTTTTTGCGGTTGCCTTAACTTACTATAAAAATTATTGTCTATATTACTTTTGTAACTCTCTTTATTTGCTATTATGCTAAAACTCATAATAGAACCTATTAAAAAACCCGCTGGTCCAACACCCTTCGCTATTTTATTAATCGTTTCTGTTAAAGTCATATTTATTATACTAAAGTCGAAATATTTAAATTTATCTAAAGAAATTCAATAAATTAAATCTTCTTTTAACGATTTCGGTTTCAAAATTATTGCAATTAGAACTAAAAGTATCTTGAGCAACTGGATATAAAGCTGTTAAGGCTTGTTCCAATTCTTTTTTAGGAATTTCAGAATCTTTATTCATTAACCACGATGCCCAATCTTCTTTATTTAGACTTCCTTGATATAAAGTTTGATTTAAATCATATTCTTCATAATAACATTTTGCCTTAAACCTATATTTTCTGTCTATGTTTTCAAACTCAGAATGTAAATTTCCAGGCTCCTTTGAAATATAATGAGGAGAAACAAATGAATCACTTATATAATGAGAAGCAACTCCAAAAGAATAGCTGGCATCATTATAATCTAAATTTTTATAGCTTAATTCAGCCTTATCTAACCACTTAACAGCAAGATCATAGCTCGGAGGGTAATGGTGCTTTACAACATCATGAAAAACCAAATCAGGATCAGTGCTTCCTTTTAAAATTAAGGTTAAATTCAAATTTTCTTGAGTTTCAAAATCCATGCTATAGTAGGCTTTTTCAGCCAAAGACTTATGATAAAAAGAATTCCAAGCTTCTACATTATAAGTTAATAAAATGAATAATATTAAAAATGTATAAATTTTCATCATAATTAGAAAATGAAAAAATTTATATTTGTATTGGGGCGGGATATTGAACTTAGCTTATTGGAATTATTTAGTTACTTTGAAAAGGAAGATATTAATTACAGTATTTTAGATAAATACCAAAATTTGGTTGTTCTTGAAACAGATAAAATAATTAATATAAATAAATTAGGGGGCTTAGTAAAAATAGCTGAGATTATAGATAATTTTAATATATTTTTAAAGAATTTAGTTTTTGATAAAAATAAAATAATTTATACTGTAAATGACGAAGAAATTAAAGAATTATTAAAAGAGAAATTTAAGGAAGAAGGAATAAAAGCCTTTTATAAAACTGAAATTAAATCTTTAACAACCTCGAGTAAACTGGATTTCGAATTTATTAAGTTTAAAAATTATATTTCACAAGTTATTCAAGTCTCAAATCCTAAAGAATATAAAAACAGAGATGAAACAAGACCGTATTTTGATGCCAAAAAAGTTACTTCTATTAGATTAGCCAAGATTTTAATTAATTTATCACAGGCAAAACACGAAATACTGGATCCTTTTTGCGGACAAGGCACAATATTGCAGGAAGCATTGTTGATGAATTTAAATTGCTATGGCTTGGATGCTAATCTAAATGAAGCTAAAAAGAATTTAGAATGGCTGAAAAACAAATTTAATTTTAAATCAAGTTATAAATTATTTCAAGGGGATGCAAGAAACTTGAGCAAGTATTTTAGAAGTGCTGAATGTTGCGTTACAGAGCCTTATCTTGGGCCATATTTTAAGAAATATCCAAAATATGATGAAGCTTTGAATGTGATTAAGGATTTAGAAAAATTATATATTCAAGTTTTTCAGGAATTAGACAAAATAATTGAGAAAAGATTAGTTATTTTGCTTCCGGTTATTAAAACTAATGTCAAGAAAAATTTAAAATTAAACATTAATAAGCTATTGCAAGGAACTAAGTTTAGACAAATTCAAAGCAGTTTTAATCTGCCAATTCTTTATTCAAATAAAGGTGCTGTTGTTGAGAGGGAAATTTATATTCTTGAAAAGAGTAAGCTTTAAATAACCATTTTTTAAGTTCTAGTTTATGGGCAGAATTAAAACAACATTAATCAAGAGAAATGTTCATGAACTTATTCAGAGATATTCTGATAAATTTTCTACAGATTTCGATGACAATAAAAAAGTTGTTACAGAAACTACTGAATTAAATTCTAAAAAATTAAGAAATGTAATGGCGGGTTATGTTACAAGATTAATGAGAAATAAGAAAGAATAAATTTAAAAAGCTGTTTTCTTTAGTGTATTAGGGATTACACAAACTTATAATATTATATAATCAAAATTTATTGGGGGTAACTAAAATGACAGAAGAAACTAGAAAAGAAAGAGTAGAAGAAAAAAATACTATCTTCGTCGGTGCTAGGCCGTTTATGAAATCAAACTAAGTTAATTCTTATTTGACATACAGTTACGTAACTGGCGTCGTCATGCAGTTTACAACACAGGGTGCAGAGGAAGTTAAAGTAAAAGCTCGTGGCAAATTCATTTCAAGAGCCGTGGATATAGTTGAAGTAGCCACCAAAAGATTTCTAGAAAATACAATAGAAACTAAAGACATTAAAATTGACAGCGAAGAATTTGAAAATAAAGAAGGTAAAACTGTAAGAGTTAGTACCGTGGAAATCACTTTAAGACGAAAAACTTAATTATTTTTCTTTTTTTATAGTAAAGAAATAACTAGTATTCCAATAAAGTTAGAAACTAAAGAAATTATTATAAATGGTTTATCTTTTACTTTTATGCTTCCTAAAATAGAAGCAGCTAATTCATCCGGCAATGGAGAAGCCATAATTATTCCCGCAATTAAGGGTGCAAACTTTCTTAGGATTCTCATATAACCTTTATTTATGTGCGGATGAAATTTTACTTTTTCGGCTAATCTTTTTATTTCACCAGATAAATTATACTTTACAAATCTAAATATTAAATAATCACTAATTAAAGCACCAATTGCACCAAAAGCAGCAACATCTACAGGATGCAAATTTCTTGAAATTATATACAACATGGAAATTGCAGGAGCAGTTGTTAAACCATAAGTAAAAAATCCCCCGGCAATAAATGCCCCAATATATTCTAGTTCTCCAAGCCCTAATACGAAATTTTTAATAAAATTGGATTTTAATATAAAAATTGCAACTACAATACTTACTGCAAGCAAAATTAGATTTTTATAATTCCAGAATAATCTTTCAGTTTTTATAATATCCTGCTTAATAACCTCTTCCTCTTTTTTTACCCAACTAAACATACCCTGGATTAAATTCTAGTATTTATAATCTTTTTCAAAATAAAAAGATTTATATTCATATTAAATTGTTTTTATTTAGATTATGGCAAATAAAACTTTAGAGGAAATTTTTCATATAAAGAAAGAGGTTAGGGTGCTTATTCTAGGGTTTATTATATTGATATTAATAGGGACTTTTGGATTTATGATACTAAAGGGATATAGTTTTTTAGAAGGATTAATATCTACTGTAGAAACTTTATCTTTTTTACATGGGGAAGAGACAGGAGCTGTTAGGATCTTACAGATATTCTTGTTATTTGTTGGAGTATTCTTAGTGTGGTTTATAATGTGGACTACGCTAGATTTAGTTTTAGAAGGTCATTTTACAAAATATTATTTTGGGGTGAGGAATATGGATAAAATCAAGAAATTAAGTAATCACTACATTATTTGTGGTGCTGGCCGTGTCGGCGAAAACATAGCAAAATTGCTCAAGGAACAAAAAAAGAATTTTGTTCTTATCGAGAAAGATGTAGATGTGGCCAAGGAAGTTGAAGAAAAAGGTTACTTGACTTTACATGGGGTGAGTGTTGAAGAGGAAACTTTAGTAAGTGCACAAATTAGAAAAGCTAAATTTTTAATCGCATGCACTGGAGACGATGCTAAAAACATCTTAATAATCTTAACTGCAAAAGAACTTAATCCTAATATTGAGGTTGCAGCAAGAGCAAATGAAGAATCCATGGTAAAGAAACTAAAAAGAGCAGGTGCAAAGTATATTTTTTTACCAGAACTACTTGGAGCAAAAGAAGTTGTTGATGAGCTAGATTCACATTAAAAATGGCGTCGAGGAGATTTGAACTCCCGACTTCGAGCTCATGAGACTCGCGTTCTGCCAGACTAAACTACGACGCCTTACAAATTAAGAATAATTTTATTTTAAAAATATATCTATTCTAAAAATTTATTTTAATAAGTTTTTGATTTTAGCAGCTGTCTTTTTAGCATTATCATTTTTATATTCTACAGAAACCCATTTTTCCACCATAACACCATCATTTGGGAATCTTGGGATTAAATGAAAATGAACATGGGGAATTGCCTGCCCTGCGACTTTTTTGTTATTCAATAATATATTTAACCCTTCGCCATATTTTAACAAAGCTTTAGATATTTTTTTAATAACAAAACTTAATTTATTCAATAAACTATCTGGCAAATCAGTAATTAATTCGTAATGCTTTTTTGGCATAACGAGACAATGTCCTCCATATCTTGTTGCAGGCTTTACATCTAAAATAACTAAAACATTTTTATTTTCATAAATTTTTGTATGGGGGATTTCATCATTAATTATTTTGCAAAATACGCAATTATCCATAAAATTATTCAGCTTAATTTATATATAAACTTTGTTAAACCAAAAGCTTTATTATATAGAATTTCAATTATTATATTATGATTTCAAAAGAGGATTATGTTACTTCTAAAGCCGGAATTCTATTAAGATATAATGGCAGTTTTAACCTTGATAAATTATACAAAAAAGCGAAAAACTGGTTTAATGATTTCAGCTATTTTTTTTCTGAAAAGCAATACAAGGAAAAAACTAAGCCGGAAGGCAATGAAATTGAAATTGATTTCGTTGGAGAAAGAAAGATAAATGATTACATCAAATTTATTATAGAAGTAAAGCTTTTTATAACAGAAGTGAGAAAATTAAGCAAGGACACTTATGTAGGGAATTTTAAGGCTAATATTGTTTCTAAGCTTGATTTAGACTATGACAACAAATTCCAGTATAATCCTTTTAAGAAATTTTTATTTTTTGTTTATACCAATTTAATAATAAAAAACAAAATAGAAGGCGTTTATGAGGATAAATTATATAGTGAAGTGCTAAATTTTGAAGATGTTCTTAAGGAGCATTTAGGATTAATATGACACAAATACATTTTGTAACGCCGGCATCAGGGATAAAAATAAGATTTATTGGAACCATTGATCTAGGAAAATTCTACAAATATATCAAGCTTTATTTGCAGGATAAGGATTTTGCAAAAGAAACCAGCATGGAAAAAGAATACATTGAAAGAGTAAAACCAAATGGAAAGCAAATTGAAGCTATCTGGGAATGCAGCAAAACAATAAATGATTACATTAAATATAAAATTAAGGTTTCATATTTAATGGTCGGGGTAAGCGAAGTTGAAGTGCAGAAAGAAAATTTTAAGTTAAAATTATATAAAGGAGATTTTCAAGTAATTATTGCTGCTAGTGTTGAAGAAGGAAGCAAAGAATGGGATAATCTTGGGGTAATAGCCAAGTTATATAAAAAGTTAATTGCAAAAAAAAGAATTGAAGATTATCAAAATGACTTGTATACTGAAATATTAAAATTAAGCAAATACATTAAGGGCTTTTTGGAATTAAGATCATAAAACAAAAGTTTTATTAATAAAGTTTAATTAAGATAAACATGGCAGAAATTGATTATGCTGTTCCTCCAGAGATTACAGTTAGTTATGAAGGCGACTTAGATTTAAAAGAGCTTTATATTTTAGTAAAATCTTGGCTTAAAGACAGGGGATTTTTTTTAATAGAGAAACAGCATGAAGGAACACCTGAAAAATTTAAGTCTAAATGGGAAGCACAGAGAAAAGCAGATGATTATGCTAAATATGTAATAAAAGTAACTTTAGAAGCCAATAATCTAAAACAAATCTCAATTAAAAATAAAAATTTGTATAACGGAGAATTTAGTGTTGCTTTTGAAAGTTTTGTTCAAAAAGATTATGAAGACAGATTTGAAAAGAAGCCTTTATTGAAATTTTTTAGATCTGTTTATGATAAATACATTGAAAGATCAAGATACGAAAATTACGAGAATGAGTTAAAGGAGATTACAAAGAACTTTTATAATGAGATAAAGGCTTATTTTGGCTTGAAACGCGATTAATTTAGTTATTTATTCTTATATTCTTAATAAAAGTCTTTTTTAGATTCTTATTAATTTAAGGCAAATTTTTTAAAATTTGGTTTAGATAGATTTATATAGTTTAAAGTTATTATAAAATAAGCTAATTAAAAATATTAGCTATTGCCCGCCATGAGAATACTCAATTGAGCACGGCAACTGCCAATCTATGAAATTGGGAGTTAGTGTTGCGGGCAACAATTATTTAAGGGACAAGAAAGAGTTTATATTTCATAATATCCTTTATTCACGCTTAAAATGAAAAAAAGAGACAAATAAAGCCGTATTTAATGTAAATAGTATCCTCTTTGCTTGTTCTTCATTGGAGGGATTAAAATGGGTAAAATAAGTCCTGTAAATGCTAAATATATAATTCACGTTAAAATAAGCATAGATGGCGTTGTAGACAAACCAGATGTTATTGGTGCTATTTTTGGACAGACAGAAGGGTTGCTTGGGTCTGAATTAGAATTAAGGGAACTTCAAAGATCAGGCAGAATAGGAAGAATAGAAGTAAGATTAGAAAATAAAAATGGCAAGACCATTGGAGATATAATGATTCCAAGCAGTCTAGATAAGGCAGAAACAGCTATTATTGGTGCTGCAATAGAAACCACTCAAAGAATTGGGCCTTGCAATAGCAAAGTTCTTGTTGAAAGCATAGAAGATGTTAGAATAACTAAGAGGGATTTTGTAATTGAAAGAGCAAAGGAATTATTAAGAGAATTGACTAATAGGGTTCTTCCAGACAGCCAAGAGCTAACAGATCAAGTTACTCAAAGTGTAAGGATGATGGAGATTATAGAGTATGGAAGAGAAAGACTTGCAGCTGGTCCTGCTATTGAAGATTCAGAAGAAATAATCTTGGTTGAAGGAAGGGCGGATGTTCTTAATCTGCTGAAATATGGAATTAAAAATGTTTTGGCATTAAATGGAACAAGCATTCCCGAGACAATTAGAGAATTAAGCAAGAAAAAAGTATTAACCTTGTTTGTCGATGGAGATAGAGGGGGAGACTTAATCATTAAAGGATTATTAAATGCGGGGATTGAGTTAGATTATGTTATTAAGGCTCCAGACGGAAAAGAAGTAGAGGAAATAACTAAAAAAGAAATTCATAAGGCATTAAGAAGCAAGGTAAGTGTAGAGCAGGTTAAACTTGAAATGGGGATAATAACCCCTTTATTGCAAGTTAAGGAAGTTAAGCAAGAAATTATTCCTCAGGAAGTTGAGATAAAGCAAGAAATTATTCCACAAAGAATAATAAAGCCTGAATTAAAAAAATTAAAAGATTTGTTGGATGATTTAGTTGGAACAAGGGGGGCATATATCTTAGATGAAAATATGAGCCTTCTTGGAAAAGTGCCTATAACAGAGCTTCCAAGCACAATAAGAAATTTAAATTCAGCTTACGCTGTTGCCTTTGATGGATATATAGACAGGACATTGGTAAATGCAGCAGAGATTTCAGGAGTTAAATATCTTGCTGGAATGAAATCAAGGGTAAATCCGAGAGAAACAAAAGTAGAGTTAATAACCTCTACTGATTTTTAATTTTTTCTTTTTTTTTAATTTAAACGTTATAATCTTAAATATTCATATATCTTCGTTAAAACTTGTTTTCTAGCTCTTTCCAATTCGGCTTTTGTGTATTCATCTCTATGGCTGATGTTTATTAGAATCTGTTTGTCGTGTTTCCAGCCTTTTCAGCCTGTACGTCCTTTATAACAATTTAGGTAAACTCTCCATTTTATCTTAGGATTCTCAGGAGGAAATAAAGAACGAAATAAATCAAATCTAAAATCAGTCGAACCATAAAAAATGATTGTGGTTCCCTCTACTCCAGTGTTCTTTCTATACTCTTTTATTTCTTCTCTATAGCTAAAAGGTAAATCTTTTTGCAGAACAGCAACAATCGATTCACAAATCTTTTTAATCTCTATTATAAAGTTTTTTTCATAAGCTTCTTCTCTAGCAGTTTTTATTGGCATACATCTACAAAATTAAGCATATATATTAGATGACCTAAATATTTGAACAAATTACTATCAAATTTGCATTCGTCAATAAGTGATTTATGTTCAAAAATCAAAACCGTTAACTATATATATCGAAAATTAAATTTTTTAAAACAAAATCTTTATAAAGAATGTGCTTTGAAGTTAAATAATTATGGACAAAAAAGTAACAACTGTAGGAAGTTTAAAAGATGGAAATTATGTTATTCTTGATAATGAGGCATGCGTTGTTAAGAGCATGCAATTAAGCAAAACAGGAAAACATGGCAGCATGAAATGCAGGTTAGAAGTCGCTACTTTAATAGATAATAAAAAAAAGGTGCAGATATTTCCAAGTTCAGACAAGATTGAAGTTCCGATAATTGAAAAAAAAGAAGCACAGGTATTGAGCATTAAAGATGATGTCGCAAATGTCATGGACCTAGAAACTTATGAAACCTTTGATGTTAAAATATCCGAGGATTTTAAAGACCAAGTTAAAGAGGGATTACAGGTTAACTATTGGATCATAATGGGCCAGAAAATTATAAGACAGGTGAAATAAAATGGTAAAATTTCCAGAGGCTATCAACAGAATATTAAAAAATGTTTTTGTATGCAGACGATGCAAGACAAAAATGAAAAGCACTCCTTTAAAAATTTTACAAAAAGAAATAATATGCAGAAATTGCGGAAGCAAGGCTTTTAGGCCGATAAGAAGAAAATGAACTTTGATTTAATTCTTGCAGTGATTTTTTATGCAGCTATATTTATTTTTTACTCAACACATAAGCAAAAATTTACAAGGCAGGGATTATTAATTTTATACAAGACAAAATTGGGAATTTTGCTAATGGATAAATTATCAAAAAAATATCCTAAATTGTTAAACTTTTTAGCTTATGTCAGCATTTTTATAGGTTTTATAGGAATGATATTTATTCTTTATACATTAATACAAGGAGGAATTAAATTAATCTTAAGTTATTTGCAGATTATTCCAGAAACACAGCCTGTTCTTGCTCCCGTACTTCCTGGAATAAGTGTTCAAGGCTTGCCTGTCTTGGGATTTTGGCATTGGATCATTGCAATATTTATTGTTGCAGTTGTTCATGAATTTTCTCATGGAATTTATTCAAGCTTGTATAAGGTAAATGTAAAAAGTTCTGGGTTTGCTTTTCTTGGCCCCATATTAGCAGCATTTGTAGAGCCAGATGAAAAAAAAGTTGCTAAATTAGAGCTCAAAAAACAGCTTGCAATATTAAGCGCAGGGCCTTTTGTAAACATTCTTCTCGGAATTTTGGTAATATTATTTTTTAGTTTTATTTTCCTTCCATTGCAAAGCAACTTATTTACCTTAGACGGTGTTGCTTTAGTTCAGGTTGAAAAAGAATCTCCTGCTGAATTATCCGGATTAAGTACAGGAACAATAATATACGAAATGAATAATGTTAAAATTACTTCGCAGCAGCAATTAATACAAGCAATTCGAGATTCCAAGGAAAATGACATACTAAAATTAAATACAGATAAAGGAATATTCTATGTCAAGCCGGAAATTGTTGACAATATTCCTAAGGTAGGAATTAGTATAAAGGATAATTTTGTTTTGCGCAACGGGCTTCCGGGATTTTTATTGCCATTATTGCAATGGTTTAACCTATTATTTTTTTGGCTATGGGTTGTTAATCTTGGTGTAGGATTATTTAATTTGCTTCCTCTTGGTCCTATTGATGGGGGTAGGATGTTATTAAGTGCTTTAAAAGGAATTACAAGCAAGAAAAGATCATTTAAGATATTCAAATTTGTAAGTGCCTTAAGCTTGTTTTTAATTCTTATTAATCTTCTTCCATGGATAACAAAATTATTTAAATGGCTCTTTGGATTATTTAGTTAATTATTTAAATTCTTGAATTATGATAGATTTATGTTAGTAGATGTTCATTGTCATTTAACAGACGAAAAATTCAAGAATAAGCTGGATAATGTAATTAAAAATGCTAAAAAAAATAATATTGTTTCTATAATTTCAAATGGATTGAATTTTAAGGATAATTTAAATATTTTAAAATTAAGCAAAAAATATTCTATTGTAAAAGCTTCACTTGGTTTATATCCTTTAGATGCGGTTAAATTAAATGAAAAAGATTTAGAAAAGGTTTTTGAGCAGATTAAAGATAATAAAGATAATACTATTGCAATTGGCGAAGTTGGAATGGATTTCAAATATTCCCAAGATCATAAGAAACAAAAAGAAATTTTTCTTAAAATTATAGAACTAAGCGAGAAAATAAAAAAACCTTTGATAATACATTCGAGAGGTGCAGAAAAAGAAGTTATTGAATTACTTGAAATCAGCAGAAATAAAAACTTCCTGATGCACTGCTTTACAGGAAATTTTAAGCTGGTAAAAAAATTATTTGACAACGGATATTATCTTTCTATTCCATGCATAATAAATAAGAGCACGCATTTTCAGGATATTGTAAAGAATTTTGAAATGAAACAAATGCTAACAGAAACAGATTCTCCTTATTTAAGCCCTTATAACAATAAAATAAACGAACCCGAGTTTATCAAGGAGACCATTAAAAAAATTTCAGAAATAAAAAACCTTGAAGCACAAGAAGTTGAAAATATTATTTATATGAATTACCAAAAATTATTTTTGAAATCGTAAAGTATATAAACAAAATTAACCTTGCAAATGTATGCATTTAATAAAGAATTTTGGAATTTTTAAAAACAATTATTTATACTTATCCCTTCGTGGAAAAAAAGAGGTAGAGAGGTGTATAAAATGAGAAGATCAGCAAGTAAAGCATCTGGTAGATCAAGAAGATCGGCTAGTGCAAAGAGAAGAAGATAATCTTCTTCTTCTTCTTCTTCTTAATTATTAAAAGCATTTAAGTAGCCGTTCATGAAACCTTCTTCTATATCATTTATTTCATCTTCGTCCATCAGTTCATTCAGCCTTTTTTTATTGTAAATGTCCATTTTCAATAAACCTATTTAAATTAAAAATTCTTCTTTCATAGTCTTTTACAGGTAAACTGCTTATTACTTTCCTGAATGTCTCATTATCCATCTTCTTCACCTTTGAAACCATTGTTTATTATCCTAAAACACTGCAAATGCAATTCTTTTTCTATGAATCTTGAATATTTTGGCCATTCATCCACCTTCATCACCTCTTAATACATATAAGTCATTTTTATTTATAAACCTTAGGCGCGCGGTTGGCATGGTGTCATGATGGTAGAAAATATATTTTGTAGTACATATAAAATTAAAATTTAGATATTATACAGCCTAAAAATTAAAATATTTTTAGAATTCATTTAAACCCCTAGTTATTCCAAAGTATACATAACTTACATTTGATTTATCTCCTTTTTGCTTATTTTCTATACTAATTAGTTTGGAATTAGCTAAATCATCTATTCTTCTTCTAAAGGTTCTATATGAAATATCTTTATTATACATCTTAAATAACTCGTTAGCAGCCATGCCTGAATTATTCTTAATTAATTCTAATAATTCATTTTTATCTTTGCTAATATCATTCGAACTTCTTATTTTAAACTCATTTAATTTTTTTACTGCATTATCAACATCATCTTCATTAATTATTTTGCTTGATCTTGATTCAGCCAGATTTCCAGACTCTTTTAATAAATAAATTCCAGATCTTATGTCTCTTAGTTCATATGATTTTTCAGTTATCTTCTCCATAAGATTTTTATTAATTACATTATTGTAAAAGGCATATTCAGCCCTCTTTGTTAATATATCTAAGGTTTCTTCGTAATTGTATTCTTTGAAATTTAATAATTCAGCATATAATCTTGACCTTACTCTTTTATCTAATTCATCCAGCCATGATCTTTCGTTTGTTATTAAAATCAAGGTTTTTTTATACAAATCTTCTAAAATGAAATATAAGATATCATTATTCTCTAATTTGTCAGCTTCGTCCAAGCATATTATTATCGGTTTTTTATTCAATATCTTTTTTAGATCATTTATTAGCTCATTTGTTGATTTATCTGCTGTAAATTTATAATTTATTAAATTGCAAATTTCTATAATTACTTTATGTGTTGTATTATTCTTCCAGCAGTTTATATAAAAGCTTGAGATTTCATCTGTGTTTTCTTCTAATTCCAAGAAGACAGATTTTACAGCTAATGTTTTGCCTATCCCGGGAGAGCCATAGATAAACACGTTTTTTCCATTTCTATTATTAAATAATGGCTTAATGCATTCTGCAATATAATGATTTTCGTTTTCTCGGTGTTCTACTTCTTTTGGAATGAAGTCATAGGATAAAGCTACATCATTCATAAAAATTGTTTCGTTGCTTGATAGGAAATCTTTAATCATAAAATAAAAATATTAATTAAAAATATAAATGTTCCTATAATTCTTCAACACCATCTTTTGTCAAAGCAACTAATCTAAATCCTACTCCTAACTTAAGCAAGGCAGCAACTAAGGCCATATGCTCTCTTCCAGTTCCAGAAATAACATTAATTCCAACTTCACTTCCTTTAACTTTATCTTTTAAATTATTTAAAATATCATCCCTTAATTCTTTAATTCCCTGATTAAGATTTATGGCAATAAGTTCGGTTTTATCATCTTTTGAAAAATTTTCTTTGCCGTAGTCATTTGTTATCAAAAATATTTTGCTCCATTTACCGTCTTGTATTAATCTATTAACGTGGCCCCAAGTTCCTTTTCCTGTAGATAAACAAGCTATTAGTTCTGTCATTAAAACTGTGCAAGTTTAATTATTTATAAATATTACTAAAGTATTTAAATTATAAAAATATGATAAGGTTATGAAAAAAAGATATTTATTTTTAGTTTTACTAATTATTTTACCTTTTGTAAACGCTCAGGAATTAGACAATTATCCTTTAATCTTAGTTCATGGCCATGCAATAAGCATTGGAGAAGCAAAGAATTTCTTAACGGAATATGAAGAAAAAGGATCATTTGACAAGCTTGAAGATTTTCAAATAAGACTTGATAATGAAAATTTATATAAAAATAAAAACATAATCCTTCCGAGCCAGAATTTTAAAGAAGCTTGTATTCAACCCCGGGATTCTAAAATAAGCGTAAGAACCACATATTATGTTGATTTCAATGGAAACTTTGATGATCATGCTTCTATAGAAGAATATTCTGAAAGAGTAGGAAAAGTTGTCGAGATTGTTAAAAAATGCGCAAACAGCAATAAAGTTAATTTATTTGGATATAGTATGGGGGGCTTAGTTGTAAGGGAATATGCAAGAAATTATCCCAAAAATGTTAATAAAATAATTACAATAGCAACCCCTAATTTTGGGTTTAGCGAAAAATTGGGGCCAAAAACATTATGCAGTGCATTTAGGCATGATTATGACATTGAATGCAGGGAAATGGAAGAAAATAGCAATTTCTTAAAAGAGTTAAATTCTTATAAATTTCAGAATACTTATACTATTTCCGGGATTTTAAAGAATAGGGATATTTTAGGATTAATATGCACAAGTCATGGCGGCTGTAATGATGGGATAGTATGCACAAAATTATCTATGGTTCCTGAAGCAAAAAATTATATTGTTTATGCAGATAAGCCAAGCAATGACCTAAATTATATTAAATCAGGAATACATCAAGACTTAGTTAACCCTTGGACAAAATCAGGAGATGAAGCTTATAAAATAGTCAAGGGAATATTAAATAATGAAAAATTATTAACAAATGAAAATGAATTAGAAAATAAATGCAGGATAAAACAAAGCTATCTTAAAATATTTATAGAAAATTTGAAAAATAAATTAAAATTTTTGCTAATAAGCTGATTATAATATTTTAGCTTTTATTATTTTAATTTCTTCTAAAGGCCTGTCATTGGAATCTGTTTCAGAATTTACTATTTCATCAACAACACCCATTCCTTCGATAACTTTACCAAAGATAGGATGTTTTGCATCTAAAAAATTATTGTTAACAACATTAATAAAAAATTGGCTTCCGCCTGTATTAGGACCCGCGTTTGCCATTGATATTGTTCCACGATCATTCCTATTATTTTTAGTAAATTCATCTTTTATTGTGTAATCCGGATTTCCAGTTCCTGTCCCTGTAGGATCTCCTCCCTGAATCATAAAATCTTTAATAACTCTGTGAAAAATTACACCATCATAATATTTTTCTTTAACTAATTTTTCAAAATTTCCTGCTGTTATAGGCATGTTCATATCTAGTTCTATAACAATATTTCCTTTTGTTGTTTCAAGCATTATTTTTGTGTTTTCTTTCATCTTGCATCCTGATATCAACAATAAAATCATTAGTATAAAAAATAATTTTTTCATAAATTTTAAGAATTTATTTTATTTATAAATTTATTCTTCTAGTTCTTTAGCCTTGAATGTTGAAGATAAATCAATAACATATTTCCCTTCTTCTAATTTATACACTACTGGTTTTCCCCTGAATAAATCCACTAAATCAATTTCGTACTGTCCTGGCTTTAATATCCTTATGCTTTCAATATCCAAAATTACAGGCTGATCTACTTTATCTAATCCAGTTAATTCGAAAATATCTTTTTCAATTTCGGTTCTTTCATTGCTAGTTAAATTTACAGTAAGCTTCTGCATTTTTTCAAGAGCATCTTTTCTAACAAAAAAGAAAAATTTCCCACCGCATTTAGAGCATCCTTTTAATAATTCATTAGAAGTATCTTCATATAATGTGCCGCATTTAACGCATTGGTGCATTTTCTAATTCTCCATTGTTTATCAATATCTTGTTTTTATAATGCCTTTACAAAATTAACATATTTTTATAATCATTAATGAAAACAAATAAGTATTTAATATTTATGATTATTCTTCCGTTGATAATGGTCTTTCATTTAGTTCATAATTATTTTATAACTTACCTTCTTTTTTTAAAATTTTTACTATTGGCATCTTTCATCAATATTTGTAATTTATTGGGATCTCTTTTAATATTTTTAATGACTTTTGCCGGGCCGATAATAGTAAATCCTTGCTTATTTCCCAATAATGCAGAGACAAAACTTGATTTTAATTTGCTGAATGGATCATCTCCCGAACTTGTATTTACAACAGCTAATTCAATTCCTTTAAAATCTCTATTTATCTCTTCCATTGTTGTTTTAATTAATTCAGTTTCTTCATCCTTTTCCAATCTTCCTTCTAACAAAACAATTTTATTTTCCTTGGCTAGATTTAACAGTTTTCTTATTCTTCCAATTGAGGTTAAATGGTTTATCTCTGAATACGGAACGAATTGTAATGTCAGCATTTTATTTCACCAATCCAAATAATTCTTCATAAAAGTCTTTCATATTTTTTCCTGTCTCTGCGCTTATTCCTATAACAGGATACTGCGGGAAAGCATCCTGAATTCTTTTAATCTTTGCTTTTTTTAAATCCATTTTATTCCCTACTATTAAAACAGGTATATTTCTTGCTGCTAAATTTCCAACTATTGTTATATTTACTTGATTATAAGGATTTTCAGTTGCGTCTAAGACAACTAAAACAGCATCTACATTCTCAAGCCATTTAATCGCTTCTATTACTCCTTTAGTTGCTTCTTTTGCTCTTTGTTTTGCTTCTTTTTCAGACATTTTATATTTTAAAAAATCTTCATAATCTACTTTAGTTGCTATTCCAGGGGTATCTATTATATTAAAATCAAGCTCTTTCGAATCTAATTTCATTTTAACTTTTTCCTTCATTTGTATTTCCCTTGTTTCATGAGGGATTTTAGAAACAGTTCCAAGCTCTTCACCAATCCAATCTTTACAGATTTTGTTTGCTAAAGTTGTTTTTCCAGCATTAACTGGACCATAAACTCCTAATCTAATTGTGCCCCTTTTTCCGAATAAATTCCTGAAAAATTTTGCTATAAACTTTGTAAATGATGTCTTCATGCTTGTTTTTTATAGAATTAGTATATTATTAAAGTTTTTGGTATTTCCATTAAACAATAAAAAGAAGTTCTATATAGTCCAATTTCTATATAAAATTGGACCATGAAAGAAATTATCAAAAACTTTCATATGAATGAAGACCGTTGTTATATTAAAGTTTTTATTTTAATAATATTATAATTTGCTAAATTCTTTTATTAAAGCAGGCTTTCTTTTATTTTCTTCTCTTAATTTTTCAATGATATACTTCCATCCATCACTATATTTTAATATATTTAAATAAATATCTTTAATTTCTTTGTAATATAATGCAGCAACCTTATAAGCATCTCTAACTTGGTGATTCAGGTATTTATTAGCCAATCTAAAATAGATTTTTAAAGTTTCTTTTGGATAAATTTCCTTTACCGTATTTGCAACCTTCTCTTTTATCTTTTCCGGTAATTTATAATCATCGTCCAAATATTTAGGATTTAGTACACATTCAACCGCCTTTTTATACTCTTTTTCTTGTAAATAAATATTAGTTAAAATATCTATTCTTGCTAAAGAAATTAAACTATTCTTTGTTTTTAATACCTTGCTTAACTTATCAGCCGATTTTATTATCTTATTATAGAAATTTAATGAAGGAAAATGCTTAAAGTGAATGATATATAGTTTTAATAATTCCTGATCCATAACTTTCTTTTCATACAAATCTTCAAGAAATTCAAATAATTTACCATCGTAAAATTCTATTTTCTTGTTTCTTATCGCTTCTTCAGATATGCTTATGGCTTTTTCGATTTCTCCTTTTTCTCTCCAAAATTCAGCTAGTCTTAAATAATCACTTGAGTCTCTCAAATTTCTATTAATAATTTCAAGAAATTCTTTTTCTCTTCCACCGTTTTTATATAGTTCAATAAGAAAATCAGTATAAAATTCGAAATCATCGTCCTTCTTTTTTGATATAATTTCTTTTACCTTCCCTATTAAAAAATCATAATCTTCTTTTGTTTTACACGCTTTTAATAAAAATTTTACATAACCATCTTTTAAACCATATTCATCATTTTCAATTTCTTTCAAATATTTTTCAAGAAAGAATTTTTTATCTTTAAATTTTAAATTTAATTCATTAATTATTTTTCCTAAATCATAAAGACAATCATCAACAAAATCACTTAAAGCTCCTTCAGAATCATCAGCGCTAGAAATTGCTTTTAATCCTTCTTCAATAAAAGTTTCTAAAATTTTAAATTTTATTTCTGGAGAAGCTATTAAAACAGTGTTTTTTATATTTTTTAATCTTTTAACAGTTTCAAGGATAGTATAATAATCCAAATAATTGCTTTTTAATTCTTTTTTGATTTGGTATAAAATTCTATTAAGATAGCCTGAAGAAAAAATTTTTTCGGGAGAATTTGTTTTCAATGTTACAAAATCTTTTAGGTCATTATATTTATTAGAAAAGCTTAATATTATACCCGTTAACTCGTCTTTAGATAATCTATTCAGACTTTCTTTCAAATTTAATTCTATTGGTATCTTATTGAAATTTTTAACCGATTTTTTGTTAACCCATTGATATAATACTGCGATTATATGTTTGCATATCCAACCATCATAAGGACAATCACATTCGGCTTGAATTTCATTATCTTCTATCCAAATCTCAACGTTATAAATATTATTGCCATGAACTTTAGCGATTATTTTTTCATCAATTTCTTCTAAATCGCTTATTAATTTATTTTTATAGTAATCAATTCCTCTAGCTAAAATTGTATAATCTGTTAAATTTTTAATATCCTCTTTAGTTATTTCATTAAGTTTCATTTGACATAAATTTTATCAAATTTTCATTTGGGTTTATTTTTTCAGATTTCTTATTGATTTTGTTTAATAAATCTAAAAGGTTGTTTTCAATAAAATTTGTTCCCACATCAGAAATCGTTGAAAATAAGTAATCATGATCCCAATCAATTTCAAATGAATTCGCAATATTTAAAATTCTATCAACAAAATCTTGTGGATGTGCCGTTGCTCTAAAAACCGTAAATATGACAAAGAAGGTGGGAAATACTTTAATAGTTGTATCTACTAATCTGAGATTTATAGCTTCTTTCTGAAGATTTTCAAATAATCTATTTTTGATATCTTCTGTAATTATTGGATTTCTCTCTTTGGTTGCTAGAACAAAATAAAATCCTCCTTTTGATACACCATGATTCCACCTATATAATTTATTATCTGGGATAAATTCTGGAAAAGTTTCATAAATTGGGCGTTTACTCATAAATTTAATAAATTAAACATTTTATTAAAGCTTTTGGTATTATTAACTACTAAACTTATTTTCTTGCCAAATATGTAGTATAAAAAGAACCCCCTAAATCGGCTTTATTAACTTTACAAAAACCAACTTTTTTGAGCATATTAATAAGCTCTTGATGTTTTATTAGATAACTAAGAGAATATTGCTCCATCTTCTCCTTGCTCAATAAATCTTCTCTAATTATCTTCCAGTGTCTGATCCTGCTTTGCCAATCATATTTTATAATCCATTCCCAAATTTCAACATTATCATTGACCACAATTAAACCCATATTTCTAGTATGCGGTTTTTCATCTTCAGAATATAAATCAACATATAAAATTCCATTCTCTCTCAAAATTTGATAAAAGTTTTTTACAGATTCAAAAATAGCTTTTCTAGCTTCATCGGGATTCAAGTCTTTTTTACTCCATGAGATCGCATAAGTTAAACTATTACTTCTAACTAAAACAAAATCAAATTCATTCTTGTAATATTTTGATAAATCTCTCCAATCTATTAATTTTGACCTTATCTTATATTTAGAATTTTTATAGAATTGTTCTAACATTTCTTCATTACTATCCGAAAATTCTACACTATAACCTAAGTTTAATAATTCTAAAGATGGATCTCCTGTTCCACAAGCCGGATCTATTATCCTCTCAATGCCTTCTCTTTTTAATAAAGCATCTAAACTTTTAATGTATCCCTTTCTATCATAAATCTTCTTAACACATATATCCCAAATTTCGGCTAAAGAGATATCTATCATTTTAATCACTTCAAAGTAAATATTATAAATTTATAATATATAAAATTTAATATTAAAAATTTATACAAAATAGTAAAATATTTAAATAAATTAACTATTCGTACAAAATATGATAAAACTAGACTTAAAGGATAGAAGAATACTTTATCAGTTAGATCTAGATTCTAGACAGTCTCTTCAAACAATAGGAAAAAGGGTTGGATTGCCTAAAAACGTAGTTGCATATAGAATAAAAAGACTTGAAGAATTAGGAATAATAAAAAACTTTTATTCTGTTATTGATGCCTCAAAATTAGGTTATATAAGTTTAAGATTTTATTTGATTTTTCAGGATATGAATCCAAAGATGGAAAAAAAGATTATTGATTATTTTGTTAATAACAAACATACTTATTGGATTGGATCAATTCAAGGACTCTTTGATTTAGTCGTAATAACTTGGGTAAAAGATATAAACGATTTCTATTCTTTCTGGGAAGAAACTTTAAAAAGATATAGAAATTATTTTCAGGAACAATTACTTTCGCTTTATGTAAAACTTTATCACTATAGATATTCGTATTTATTAGAGGAAAAAACAGAAAGAACAAAATTTGAAATAACTGGCGGTGGAGAAAAAATAGGGATTGATAAAACTGATTTTAAAATATTAAAACTAATTGCGTCAAATGCTAGAATTACTATAACAGAAATTGCAAAAAAATTAGATTACAACGTCGCTACAATAAATTTCAGAATTAAAAATCTAATTAAATCAGGAGTAATTCAGGGATTTAGAGTAAATATAGACTTTACAAAACTAGGTTATCAGCATTTTAAGGTTAATATTTATCTTAAGGATTATAAAAAAGTAGATGCGATTACAGATTATATAAAATTAAACCCGAATTTAGTTTATATCGACAAATCAGTTGGTTTTTCTGATATCGAACTAGAATTTCATTTTAAATCGTTAAACGAATTTAAAAGAACAATTGATAGTTTAGTAATAAAATTTCCCAAAACTATTAAAAATTATAAATATTTTATAATTTCAACGATACACAAATTGAATTATATGCCAGAAGAGTAATTCAAATGATTGGAGGAAAAAATGAAGAAAAAATATAAAATAGAAGGAAATTTAAAGGAATTTGCAAAAGATATACAACAACAAATGGAAAAAATGAATGAAATTAACGAAATTTCTGAAAAAATCGCTGGAGAAATAACTAACATTAATTCCGTAGCAATACTAAAAGAACTTATGCCTCAGAATGATATCTCAAAAAAGGAAATGATTTTAGAAAGTTTTTTTAGGGGTGCATGGACAACTCTTTTTGTAATGGCAAATAATCACGAAAAAGGATTTCTGGAAAATGAGTTTAAAGGAATAAAAGACTTTCATGATAAAATGTATAAAAGAGAAAATAAATCAAAATCTTTATAAGTTAACACTATAAAACAATAATATGCAAAACGAAAACATACCAAAAAACATTAAAAAAGTGAACGAAGTAACTTGGGAAATTCCAACAAGTTATAAAGAAGGAATGAACGTTCCAGCTAGGATTATAGCAACTGAAAAATTGCTTAATCAGATGGATAAAGGTGTGTTTGATCAGGTAACAAATGTAGCCTGCTTGCCGGGAATTGTAAAATATGCATATTGCATGCCCGATGGTCACATCTCTGTAAGTTAAATCTTTAGAGAGACATGTGGGGCTATGGCTTTCCGGTTGGTGGATTAGCAGCATTTGATCCTGAAGAAAACGGGGTAATCTCACCCGGCGGTATCGGGTTTGATCTTACAATAAAAAATTTGTAAGAAACCATACATTAACTGCGGTATGAGATTGCTCACAACAAATCTCACCTTTAAAGAAGTTCAACCTAAGTTAAAAGAACTAGTTGATACTTTATTTAAAATTGTTCCAGCTGGTGTTGGGGCTAAAGGATTTGTTAAAGTAAATAAGGAACAATTTAAAGAAATAGTTGAACAAGGAAGTAAATGGTGTGTTGAAAATGATTATGGTTGGAAAGAAGATCTAGAAAGAACAGAAGGTTATGGCAAAATCGATTGGGCTGATGCAAGTAAAGTTTCAGATAAAGCAATATCTCGTGGGATAAATCAAATGGGAACTTTAGGATCTGGAAATCATTATTTAGAAATTCAAAAAGTCGAGGAACATAATATTGTTGATAAAAATTTAGCAAAAAAATTTGGAATTTTTCCAGAACAAATTGTTGTAATGGTTCATTGTTTACCGGGAGAATCAAAAGTTATGACTGAACATGGTGCTTGGATAAGAATTAAAGATTTAAAGAATAAAAATATAAAAGTAAAATGTTTTGATAGTAAATCACATCGGTTAATAGATTCTGAAATAGAAGAATTTTATGAAATACCTAATAAAGAAAAATTATATAAAATAAAGACGAATAGTGGTAAAGAAATTTTTGCTACAGAAGATCATCCATTTTTAACACCTGCTGGTCTAAAATTTGTAAAAGAGTTAAAAGAAGAACAAGAAATTGCTATATCCCCTTTTGAAGGAGTTAATTATGAAAAATTAAATAATGATATTCTTGTTGATGAGAAAAGTATTAAAAAAATATATAACTCTAATAAAATTATTGAAGAATTAAGAAAAATAGATTTAATCCCTATAAAATATGATTCTTGGCAATTACCTATTTTAACTAAACTTTTAGGTTACATTACCGGGGATGGTCACATAAGGAGAATTGAAAGAGGATATAGAATATATGTTGGAGGACAAGAAGAAGATTTGAAAGAAATAAAAAAAGACTTAGAAAAACTAAAAATAAAGTCTACGAATGTAAAGTTTAGAATTACTTATGGCAAAATTAAAAATTATAAAGGTGAAGAGATAGAAGCAAAGGGAGAAAGCTATTATATTGAAATCAATTCAACGCCCCTTGCTACCTTGCTTGTTGCTTTGGGATGTCCTAAAGGTAAGAAAACAATAAAAAAATATTATGTTCCTTCATGGATTTTTAAATCTCCTCTTTGGATTAAAAGGTTATATCTTGCAGGTTATTTTGGTGCTGAAATGACCAAGCCAATCGTATATGAACAATATCACGGTACTATAATAGAGAGACCAACCTTAGCAGTGTATAAAATTGAGAAATTGAAGGATTGTGGGGTAAAATATGTCTCTCAACTTAGAATTCTATTAAAGGATCTTGATATAGAAACTAATAAAATTCATTTCGAAAAAGGACGCATAACCCAAGCTGGTAAAACAGTCAAAATAGTACTTAGAATCTCTTCACATATAGAAAATTTGATTAAATTCTTTAGCAAAGTTGGTTATGAATATTGTATCGAAAAAAAAGTAAGAGCTTCTCATGTAAATTTTTATCTTTTTAATAAACAAAATTTAATAAAAAAAGAAGCAGAAGAATTAAATTTAAATTATAAATCAATAAAATTTTTAGAGTTTAAGAAAAGAATTTTTGAATACCCTTTAAAATTAAGTTTGTTTATCCAAAATAGGATTTTTAATCCACCATCCGAGATCGTTTTGGATAAAATAATTTCGATAGAAGAGGTTGAAAACAATGAAAATTTTGTTTATGATATAAGGATAAAAAATGATAATCACAATTTTATTGCAGATGGTTTTGTAGTCGGGAATTGTGGGAGCAGAGGCTTCGGGCATGAAATAGCCACGAATTATTTACAAACTTTTGATAAAATTATGCCAAAATATGGAATAAAAATTAGAGATAGAGAATTATCATGTGCACCTTTTCATACTAAAGAAGGCCAGGATTATTATAAGGCAATGGCATGTGCTGCAAACATGGCTTTTGTAAATCGTCAAGTTATTTTACATAGAATTAGAGAAGGATTTTCAAAAGTTTTTAAAAAAACTCCAGAAGAACTTGAAATGAATTTAGTATACGATGTTGCTCATAATATTGCTAAATTGGAAGAACATAAAGTTGATGGAAAAAAGAAAAAGCTAATCGTTCATAGGAAAGGTAGTACAAGAGCATTTCCACCAGGTCATGAAGAATTAAACACTTTGTATAAAGACATTGGACAACCTGTTATTATAGGCGGATCAATGGAAACGGGCTCTTTTTTATTAGTTGGAACTAAAGGTGCAATGGATAATACCTTTGGAACAACTTGTTTTACAGGAGAAACTAAAATAATTACAGATAAAGGGATTATGGAACTAAATGAGGTTTATAATCGTTTTAATAATGGAGAAAATTTTTTAGTTCCTTCATTAAATGAAAATAATCTAGAAATTGAATGGGAACCAATTTTAGACACAATTAAAAGAGACGCAGAAGTTATCGAAGTTTCCATATCTCAGAAAGGTAAAATAACTCAAAATAGATTAAGAACCACCAAAGATCATAAATTTATTACGTTAGAAGGGGGTAACATAGTTTACAAGGAAATCAATAATATTATAAAGGGTAAAGAAGGGGTAATTCTCTTAGACAAAATTAATTCTTTTTTAGAATCTGATGTTAAAGATGAAAAAGCTTATTTGGTTGGATCAATTATGTCAGATGGTAACTTCAGAGAAAATGGAAAAATTCATTCTGTAACTTTTACACAAAAAAAGTTAGACGAAAAAGTAAACTTTATTGAGCATGTTATAAAATGCTTTAAAGAAACATATAACGTAGAACTGCTTGATAGGGGAATCAAATCCAGTTCTGGTTTTATTAGAGGAAAACAAGTAATTGGCTATGCAAACGATTTTGTTTGTTATAACAAGATTCCTTCACAGGATTTAAAAAATATTTATGAAAACTTGGACTCTTGGGTTTTATCATTAAATAAATCTGCGACTATTAACTTCTTGGCTGGAATGATAGATGGAGATGGTACGTGGAATAAAAAAAGAGGCGTACTAGAGATTTTTAATGGTGATAAGAAAATTGTTGGTTCTATTGTTTTAGCTTGTTTAAAACTCGGATTTCTACCTTATGTTTCAAAGCAAAGAAAATCTTGTTATATCATTCAAATTTCTGAAAAAGAAGATTTATTATTCAATTATACAAAAAGAGTTAAAGGTATCGTTAAGGAAAAAATATACGGAGCAAAATTATATCTAGCTAAACAATTATTCGCTGATATTAAAAAATTAAAGTGGCCATTTTTACACAAATCTTTAAGAAATAATTTAATGAGTGATAAAGTAATTGCAGAACATATTCATAAATATCCAAAATACGAAGAAAAAATTAGGAAGTTAATTAATTCTCCTTTAAGAATGCAAAGAACTGATTACGTTAGTGATTTGGGCAAGAAAGAAGTTTATAATATAACCGTAGAAAATAATCATAATTATTTTGTACTAACAGATATGTTTATTCCAGTTTTAGTTAAAAATTGTCATGGTTCTGGTAGAACAATGTCAAGAACACAAGCAAGACACGAGGTTAGAGGAGATAAATTACAAAAAGACATGGAGACTAAAGGAATTTATGTTAGAACTGTCTCAATGTCAGGATTAGCAGAAGAAGCCGGAGTTGCTTATAAAGATATTAACGAAGTTGTTAAAACAGTTGAACTTGCTGGAATTTCAAAACCAGTTGTTGGATTAAAACCGATTGGAAATGTTAAGGGTTAGGCAAATCTCTTTTATTTAAAACTAGATAATGGTTAATTGAGCCATATTGATTTTTCCAAGGACCATAAATTTTACTTTTTATTTTTAGATACACAACCATCCCCACATAAATATTCATGAATTTTAGATAAGTCTTCATTGAATTTCATTTTGTGCTATCCTTTAAAAAATTAAACATTTCTTATTCATTAATTAATTTTTTCAATAATTCAATAATATAGTTAAATTCTAATTCATTTTTATCCAAATATTCTTTTTTAACAAAAGCTCCTTTGTAATATATATTATTTCTAATATCTTTTAATTCATGGATTATATTTGTTTCGTATTCATAATTATAATTTTCTTTAAAAAAAGATATCAAACATTCATGGTTATCTGATTTCATGCCATTTTTTAATAACAATGCTGTAAGTAATTCTTTAATTATTTCATAATAATTTCCTACTATAACAGAAACTGTTTCCTCATCTTTTTTAATTTCTTTAGTTACCCTTAAAATTAAGTCTGACATTTTAATTATAGAATTTATTCTTCCTTGATCAACCTGAATTTCTTTAATATGGTCTTTTTTACAAACCCCCCAATTCATTATTTCTTTCATATTTTTATAAAACCGTAAAGTTTCTCCCCATTTACAATATTATTTCTTAACTCTGTATTTAATCCCCCTAAATTCTTTTCAAAGATTATGTTTATTTTATGTTTTAATTTTTTTTCATAATTATTTAAATCTATTCTACTCTCATTAGAGCCTAAAAACAAATCTATATCACTTTTAATGTCGTATTCTCCTTTCGCAAAACTACCAAAAAGAATTATAACATTTGGGTTAAACTTTTCAATTAAATAATCCATTAAGCCAGATTTATGTATTTCTTCTATCATCCTAGCTTTTTTATAGTATTTATAATAGAAATTTTCTGTATTTGCCCTATATTTTTCATAAGGCTTGGTCTTTAATTTATTTATTAAGTTTTGATTTTTTAGGCTTATTAGAACCCTTTGTACAGTTGTTTTTGGAACTTTTGTTAATTTACTTACTTCTCTAAGATAAAACTCTTTAGAGGGATTTTCGAAAAACAATTTTTCAATATCTTCTTTATGTCCCATTTTCGGTACAATTGTACCAATTTTGGGACATTTATAAATGTTTTCATTCATCTTCAAAATCTTCTTCATCATCTTCCCATTCAAAGATAGAAACATCTTTTGAATTAATACCAAGTTTTTTTAGCTCTGCTTTGGCGTTTTTTTCTGTGTTAACTTCTTCTTTGTAGAAAGAGAGGCTATAGGTTGCACCATAACCTTCCACCATTCCCCAATTATTCTTTTGAAGTTTGTCTATAATCTCAGAAATTTTGGATAGATACTCTTTAAACCAATTACTCATTTCTTTTAACTTCTTTACATTAATTTTGTTTTTACCTTCAATATTCATCATCCATGAAGGCTTAGTCCATAAATCTACTTCTATACTTATACTCATTTTATCAGTCCTCCTTGTGCCTTAGTACCAAGACATAATACCAACATATATATAAACCTTTCGGTACTAATACACTTATGATCTCCCCATTTGATCGCGAAAAAAAAGTACATGATAGTTTACTTAGTTTTATAAAGAAAAACCCAAAAGGTCTAACAACAACAGACATAGCAAGAGCAACTAAAATTTCTAGAAAAACTTTAGAAAAGCATTTGCAAATATTAACTTTTGAAAATGAAATTTATATGAAACAATTTGGTCCAACTAGGGTCTATTACCCTAACCATAGATTACATTATTTAGATTTTGAAAAATTTAATTTTAATAATAGAACAATCTGGTTTGATATTTTGGATAACGAGTATGGAAAGTATTTAGTTATTCAAGAAAAGAGAAAGGATAATGGGGAATGGGAGACTAAAGGAAGTATTTTAATCCCAGCAGAGGGAATGGAAGATTTCATAAAAACCTTATATAAAATAAAAAATTCTAAAAGATTAAAAGAGTTCGTAAAATGAAATTCAAATATCTAGCGGATGTTGCAATAGCAGATATAGCATTTGAAGCTTATGGCAAAACTTTAAATGAAGTTTTTGAAAATTCAGCTTATGCTTTCTTTGATATGACCTGCAATCCTAAAACTATAAAAAATAAGATGAAAAAAATTATTAAATTAAAAGATGAAGATGAAAAAAATTTACTTTATAATTTTCTTTCTGAATTAATTTTTTTAAAAGATTCAAAACAATTAATATTTAATAAAGTTAAAGTTATAATAGAAGATAATAAATTAAAAGCAACTTTATATGGGGATAAAATAGATTATGAAAAGCAGGAATTAAGAAATGACATTAAAGCGATAACATTGCACATGTTTAATTTAGAAAAAACTAAGAAAGGTTATAAAGCTACAATTGTTGTTGATATATAAAGATTTAAATAGTTTAATTAATACCATTAAAGAGATGAAAAAACTTTGATTTTAAACGCTTTTTTGATTGTGCTTAATAATTCGCTTTTTTCTTAATTCTTTTTTAAAAGTTTTATCTAGATACTTAACCTGATTTAATATCAAATTTTTAAGCAAAGTCCATTCATATTCTCGTAAAGTTTTACCTCTATATCTATCATAATATTTTTTATTTAATGTTTTTGGAGCATCTTCTATTTTCATTAATTTGCCTTGCCAAAAAATTAAAATATAAACATTTCCATTATGCAATTCTAAAGGAACTTCCCACCCGAAAGCATAATGATTTTCTTTATATGGGGAAAGGTCATCTAAAATTTTAAGTTCTTTTTTCTTTAAATTACTTAATTTTCTTCCAATATCATTATGCCTTAAGTAAAAAGTTGTTGTTCCCATTTTCTATTCTAAGAGCCATTTCCAAACCGGTTTTATAATTATTATATTACCCCCAATTTTAATTTCATCCTCTTGACTATATGTTAAAATTAATCCTTGGCGTAATTTAAACTTTTCTAAAGCCCCTAATAAACCATCAATTTCTCTTTTTTTATTGTCATCGTTTAACTCATAACAAACCTGAATAGCTTCTTTTATTTTGACGCCTTCTCTAATAACAAAATCGCATTCTTTTTTCTCATAAAAATAATATATTTCTTTATTTCGTCTTTTTAATTCTATAAAAACCAAATTTTCAAGCATTTTCCCCCTATCATCAAAAAATCTAAAACCAGCATTGACTATGAAACCATTATCAACACAATATACTTTTCTTGGATTTTGTATTTGTTTTTTTATTGAAAAATCAAATTTATTTATAAAAAAGAATAAAAACGCTTTTTCAAATGCATCTAAAATAGACTTCAAAGTAGAAAGATTCTTTATTTTTATTGTTTTTGATAAAGATCTTATACTTAATTCTTTAGAAATATTTGATAATAAATAGACTGAAATTTCTTTGATTGGTTTTTCTAAACTTGAAGCAAATCTTTTTATGATATCCCTATAAATTATATTTTCGTATAGCTCTTTTAAAATTCTTTTATCATTTTCAACAACAGCTTTAGGAATTCCGCCGAAGTTCAGGAATTCTAAAAACTCTTTCCTTAATTTTGCTTGAAGATTTAAATCGATTTTAAACTTATCTATTTCTACCCTTTTTGATTTAAGAAACTCTCTGAAACTGAATGGATACAAAGAAAGATTAATCGACCTTCCTGTTAAAACTGTTGATATTTCCTTGCTTAAAAGTTTTGAATTAGAACCTGTTATAAATATTTGATATTTATCTTTTATTCTATTTATCCATTTTTCCCATTTGTCTACCTCTTGAATTTCATCTAGGAAAAAATAACATTTTTTGCTGTAATCCTGTTCATTTAAAAAATCTATGATTCTCTGAAAATCTTCTACATTGAAATTAACGAATCTTTCATCATTGAAATCAATATAAACACATTCTTTTTCTTTTAATCGAAATTGTTTTTTAAGAATCTTTAATAGGGTGGATTTGCCTACTCTTCTTAATCCAGTTATAATTATAGGAAGCTTTAGTCTAATAAATGATAAAAGCTTGTCTGTAAGCTCCCTTTCTACGAACTTTTCTTCTTTATGAAAATCTTTCTGCTGTTCGAATAATATGTAGTATAATTCTTCTCTTTTCATAAAAGTCTCATATTTTTTGGGTTTTTAAGCTTTTCTAAAGTGATACAAAATTTGTAACACTTTTATCAAAAGGCGATACATTTTTTGTAACACTATCGAAGTTAAAAAAAAACTAAAAATATTTATAAAACTACAATTGTTAATATTTAATAACCCTCTAAAACTTCTTTAATCTCTTTACTTACTCTTTTAATTGAAGGATTTCCATTTATTGCAACTAAAATGCCCTTTTTTTTATAATAATTAACTACAGGAATTGTCTGCTTTAAATAAATTTTATATCTTTCATTTATGTTTTTTAAGTCGTCATCCGCCCTTTTTCTTAATCTTAATCTTTTAACAACTTCATTTTTAGAAATTTTTAAAAATAGTACCAAATCAATTTTATTTTTAAATGCCTTAGCCTGGGATAATTTTCTTGGAAATCCATCCAAAATAAAATTTTTCTTATTTCTGGTTAATTTATCTACTAGTTTTAAAACAATTGAATCCGGTATTAGCCTTCCCTTATTTATAACCTCGTTAATGTATCTATTTTTTTTAGCTATCTTTCTGAAATTTTCCCCTAAATCAATATGCTTTATTTTTAATAATTTAGAAATATGTTTAGCCTGTGTTCCTTTGCCCGCCCCAGTTGGTCCAAGAATTATTATTTTCATATTATCCGAAATAATTATCTCTAAAAGGCTTGTCTTCTGTCAGCCATGAAGATTTCATTTTGTCAGTTACGGCAATTAAATATTTTTTGAGCGGGGGCCATTCCTTAAACAAATTATTTACGTATTCAGCATCTTTCTTTTCATCTGAATTAACATCCAAGCTTAAAGATTCACGCTCATATTTCATTAATATTTTGTAATAATCATTAAGCTTTTGCTTTTCATCTTCTGAAAAGGATTTTATCTCAAACATTCCTATCATATTGTTAGGATTTGGGTAAATTAATCCTTCAATAATTCTGCAGTAGAATATTACTTTGTCATTTACCCTTCTTCTTATGTTTCTTAATAAAAATGCCTTTTCTTTTATGTTTGATATAGATAACTCAAATTCGTTGTCTAAATCTTCAAATTTTGGCAATTTATGCTTTAAATTATTATATTCCTGCTTAATGTCAAATTTATCTTCTTTCATATGTTATTTATTATATAGAAATGATATATAAACCTTATCAAAATCTTTAAATAGTTGATGTTTTTTTAAAATATTATGACCATACACAAAACACATATATGCAATGATTGCGGATTTAATTGGAAGCCAAAAGGAGCAAAGCCAAATCATTGCCCTCATTGCAGTTCTAAAAAGATAGCTCCAAGCACTTTTCAGGATGATCTTGGAATTGATAGCATAGATTAGATTAACCAAAAAGTATATAAATAGTTATACATCTTGTTTAAACATGGTAGAAGTTAAACTTAAACAATGGGGGAACTCTATTGGTGTAATATTGCCTAAAAATGAGATTAAAGAATTGGGCTTAAGAAAAGGAGACAAAATAGAATTAAAAATTTCTTCAAAACAAAAAGTAGATGGATTTGGCTTATGCAAAAACATGAAGCCTTTTGAAGAGGAAAAAGAAAATCATAAAGAGTTCTGGTAAATATGAATTATATTATTGACAGCTATGCTTGGGTTGAATATTTTATTGGCTCTAAAAAAGGCGAAGTTTTAAAAAAATTATTCTCTGAAGATAAAAATAAATTTTTTACAGCGGAATGCTGCCTTGCAGAAATAAAAGGATGGGTCTTAAAAAATAATTATGATTTTAATGAATTATATAAAATAATTACATCAAATTCCAGTGTTTTACCTTTAAATGAAGATGATTGGATAAAAGCAGCAGAAGAACGTTTTGCCCAAAGAAAATCACAAAAAGATTTTGGGTTTATAGATTCAATAATATTGGTCAAGCAAAAAGAATTAAACTGTAAAGTTATAAGCGGAGATAAACACTTTAAAAAAAATTAATAATGTTATATTTCTTGATTAAAATTAAAGCCTTTGGTGGGATTTGAACCCACGACCTCCACATTTTTGTATTAATACCAATGTGGTGCTACTACCGACTAAGCTACAAAGGCATAAACTTTTTAGAAATTTTGCTTGTTTTAAATTTAACTAATTATTTTTTTTAATAAATCATTAATATATCTCATATTAGAATCATTTAATATTAAAATATCGTATGCTTTTTTATAATAAGGCAAGTTTTCTTCAACATTCTCATTCAAAAACCCTATTTTAATTAAATTTTTATAATTAAAACCTTCTACCATTCCAACATCTTCTATATTGTCTCCTAATAAAATAACATTTTTTCTTTCTTTTATTGATTTAAACGTGGGAAAATCTTTTATCATTGTTTCATCTTTATTCATTGCATGTATAATTGGCTCTTTTATACTTACAGCATATCCATTTTTATCCCAGATAAATTCATTAGAGATTATGTGAATATTATTATATAGAACTCCATATTTTTCAAGATATATGGCTATTGATTCATAGCCTAATCCAGCAGAAGACATTATTACTAAAGGAATATTATATTTATATAAAAATTCTATAAATTCTTGGCATCCATCTCTTAATTCAATTTTTCCAGAATTAACAACCTTTTCTATATCTTTTTTATTTAATTTTTCTTTAATCAATAAATCAAAATGCGTTCTCCACCATTCATGCATGGCTTTTTTCTTTTCAATTAAGGATATTTTTGGATTGATTTCAATTGGATGATATTTTTGAAAAAGTGCATCGGCTTTTTCTGCATAATTCTGAGTTAAATAATTTCCATCTCTTAAAATTGAAATAACAGATGGAATTTTTTTGCCTTTAACAAAAGCTTTAGTCAATGTTCTGTCAAAATCTGCTAAAACATGCAATCTAAAAGCACCATCTCTGGTTATTTTTGCTTTTATTCTATCTAATTCAGGTTCATTTGTTATTACAACATCTTCTAACATATTAAATAAAATGCGGGGAACAGGATTTGAACCTGCGTAGGCACTAAGCCACAGGATTTCTCCTTGGAAAACTTAAGTTTGGCAACAAAGCCAATTACAGTAGCTTTTGTACCTGCCCGTTGACGAGGGATTAAGCTTGTTCTGAATCCTTTCCAGATTCCGGGATTTACCTCTCCGGCATCCCCGCATGAATAAAACTCAATTTGAAGAATTTATAAAACTTTCATTTTTTATAAAAAATTCCTTACCATTACAAAATACCAAAATTTTCATTTTTTATTAAAATTGTAATGGTAATCACTTTTTAGCATCTTTAACTAAATCTTTTAATTTCCTAGTTAGAAAATGGTTTATGCAATATCCAAAAAATTGTGATTCATTTTTGCATTGGTAACCAAATTCTGTTATTACCTTGCATCTTCCTCTGACAAATCTGCAATTTTCACAATATCCTAATCTTGATAATTTAGTTTCATCAGGCAAATAGAATGTTTTGCATTTTTTGCATAATAATCTAAATTTTGGCTTTGGCATTATAATTGTTAAGAAATATAGGTATTAAAGTGTTTTTATTTTCTTTTCATGAACTTATTTATATAATGTTCTGTTCTTGATTTAATATATTTTTGCTTGCTGCTTGTCTGATTAATTATATTTGCAATTAAATCATAATCTTCCATAGCCATTTTCTTGGCCTTTTCAGCAATTTCTTTAGGAGTATTTTGCATAAATTCCTAGAAAGTTTACATATATATAAGATTTTTGAAAGCCTTCGGCAGGATTTGAACCTGCGACCTGATGATTACGAATCATCTGCTCTACCGAGCTAAGCTACGAAGGCATCAACTTAATTTTTCTTTTATCTCTTTAACAGAATATTTTTTCTGACAATTACTGCAAACTGATTTATTTTTACTACCCACCTTAACATAAATTCCTTTAATTTTCTCCAAAAAAGTTTCTTCAATCTTATTGTTGCATAAGTCGCATTTCATAATAAATAATAGAATATAACGACTTATAAATATTTTTACTGAAATAATTTTTGCAAATATTATATTTTATTACACAAATGCTTAAATACTACCTATGATACTTATCACAAGATATTGTGTTGATTGGGTAAGTGATACACAATAGGTTGTAGTTATCTTAAAGTTATAACTCCACTCGAAATGAAATGTCCATACTGCTTTCATGATGAAACAAAGGTTGTAGATAAAAGAGAAACAGAAGACCTAGATGTAACTAGAAGAAGAAGAGAGTGCTTAAAGTGCGAAAAAAGATTTACAACTTATGAAAGGGTTGAAGGATTAGATTTAATCATAATAAAAAAAGACGGGAGAAGGGAAAACTTTGACAGGGAAAAATTAAAAAAAGGAATAATAAAAGCTTGTGAAAAAAGACCTGTAAGCTATGAACAAATTGATGACTTTATGGACAAGCTTGAATCAGAATTAAGAAAACTTAAATCAAAAGAGATTCCGAGCAAAATAATTGGAGAAAAAGTCATTCAAGGATTAAAAAAACTTGACAAGATTGCCTACATAAGATTCGCTTCTGTTTACAGGAGCTTTGCTGATATAACAGATTTCCAGAAAGAATTAAAAGAACTTATTAAAAAATGAAAAAAACAAACTTGGAGCAGGCATACAAGGAATTAAATGAAGCATACAAAATATTAAAGGAAGAATTGGGCTTGCTTACAGGAAAAAAGGAAGAATAGAACTTAAAAGGTGATACGATGTTTACAATAATGACAAAACGCTCAAATTTTTCTTACGTTTATAATATAAAGGGGCATTAATTATGCGTGAAATAATGAAATATGAGGATGCAAGAATCCGTAATGCTTTAGTAGGTTTAGGGGTTAATGAAGAAAGTTTAGATGAGTACATTAAGAGAATTTCTAATACCGAAATCTTTTATAGATATCCTAAATCAATTGAGGATTATTTAGATTATGATGATCTTGCAGCAGATGTTTTAAAATCTAAATACCTTGGACCAAAAGAAAATGGCCCAATATATATTTGGGATAGATTATCTAGGGCAATGTGTAGTGTTGAAAATCTCGAGAACCAAGAATATTGGTATAAAGAATTTTTTTCTATTTTAAAAGATTTTAAATTTGTTCCCGGCGGGAGAGTTATGCATGGTGGGGGAAGAACAGAGGTTAAACGAGAGCCTACTTTATCTAATTGTTATGTTATACCGATAGAACCTTCATATTCTAGTGATGAAATCGCAAACTTAGATCCAAAGATTAGAACAAAAGTATCTAACATTGTTATGGATGCTAGTAGAGATGGTAAGAGTTATGAAGAGACTTTTTTGAAATTGGAAAAATTATTGCCTAAAAAAGAGATTTCAAAAATTTTATTTCCTGCTGATAGTTTAGAGGGAATATATCAAAATCTAAAAGAAGCAGCGTTAGTTTATAGAACTGGCGGCGGGGTTGGAACAGATTTATCTGTTTTGAGGCCAGAGGGATCTAATGTTAATTCTACAATGAATCACGCTCCAGGTGTTACTGCATTCATGGACTTACTTAGCGAAAGCACAGAAACAGTCGCTCAAGAGGGTAGAAGGGGAGCATTAATGTTAACCTTAAGAGTCTCTCACCCCGATATTGAAAAGTTTATTACTATAAAGAATGACCCTAAAAGAAAAAAAGTAGAACATGCTAATATCTCTACGTTAGTAACGGATGATTTCATGAGGGCAGTTGAAGCAGATGAAGATTACACTTTATATTGGGAGAATAAAGATCCGCAAAATAAAGAACTTTCTAGAGTTGAGAGAAAAGTAAAAGCAAAAGATTTATGGCTTAAAATTATTAAAAATGCACACGCCTCTGCAGAACCCGGAATTATCTTTTGGGACACAATGAAAGCTTATCATAATGTAGAGTATGCAAATCCTTTATCTTCAACAAATCCATGCGGAGAACAACCTCTTGCAAAGTATACGGCATGTAATCTAGGTAACCTTAATCTTGCATTATTTGTAGACGATAATGGGAATTTTAACTTTTCTGAACTTAAGAGAACAGCTAGAACTGCCATAAGATTTATGGATAATATTATATCATACAATCTTGAGAATCATGCTCTTGGAAAAATTAGAAAAGCCGTCAACGGAGATAGAAGAATTGGTTTAGGGGTAACAGCTTTAGGCGATGCTCTAGTAAAAATGAAAGTAAGATATGATTCTGAAAAAGGAATTGAAGTTGCAGAAAAATTAATGAGAACTATAAGAGATGTTGCATATGGGGCATCAATAGATCTAGCAATGGAAAAAGGAAGATTTCCATTATTTAATTGGGAAGGTTATTCACAAAGTAAGTTTGTGCAGTCTTTACCAGAAGAAATGCAAGATAAAATTAAAGAATATGGAATACGTAATGGAACTATAGTAACAGTACCTCCTGTTGGGACAGGTTCAATTGTCATTCAAAGTAGTTCTGGGATAGAACCAATATTTTCTATAAAATCTAGAAGAAATGTGAAAAAACCAACAGGTAGCAGGGGCGAAACGCAAGAGTATAAAGTAATGCACCCGTTAATTAGAAAATTATTTGGAACTGAAGAAAATTTACCCGATTATGTTGTTACAGCACATGATATAGATCCTTATTTTAGAGTTAAAATGCAAAGTGTTATCCAAAAATATGTCGATAGTGCAATAAGTTCAACTATAAATTTACCGGAAGATATTTCTATGGAGACTATAGCCGATATTTATATGCAAGCATGGAGACAGGGATTAAAAGGAGTTACAGTTTATAGGGAGGGTAGCAGAGAAGGAGTTATGAAAACAGAGGGTTTTGCAAATAAAAAAAATGATTCTTTAGAAAATAAAATAATGGGTAGAAACGGCTACATACACCCAAGAAAAAGACCAACTCGCACTATTGGTTACACAGAGAGGACAAAAACCTCTAAAGGACATATGTATGTAACTTTTGGTGAAGATGAATTTGGTTTATGTGAAGTATTTGCAGCAATTGGAAAAGCTGGGGGAGAAGGAGCTGCACAAGCAGAAGCAATTAGCAGGCTTGCGTCCTTGGCATTTAGGTCTAATGTAGATCCTATGGAGGTTGTAAATGAGCTAAAAGGAATTGCTGGGCCCGACGTTGTATTTGCCGGAGAGAACAGAAAAATTTATTCTATTCCTGATGCGTTAGGCCAAATAATTGAAGATTATCTTATTAGCAAAAAAAATGGTAATGAAAAGTTAGAAAAGAAAAAAGAAACTATGTCTAGCGCGTCTTATGAAGGACACAAAAAAATAACATCTCCCTGCCCACAGTGCGGTGAACAAGCCGAACACACAACGAGTTGCGTAGTTTGCTATAATTGTGGTTGGAGTAAATGTTAAATACTTCTTTTCCTTTCTACTTTAGATGTTTAAACAATCCTCATTAAAAGACAGAAAAGAATTTTATGAAAAAGAATTTGATTTAAAAAAAATTGCTTCATGGCTAAAATTATTGCCTTATAAACCCCAATTTTTTGTCATTGATGAAGGAACAGAAACTAAAATTATTAAAGATAAAAATAAAATAAAAAAATTATTATTCTTCAAGCCAAACTTAACCTTAAAAGAATTAAAAAATAAGTTAATAAAATATCTTCCAGAAGATGTTTATTACGATAGAAATATTTACAAGAATCCATATAAATGCTTAAAAGATTTTAATTTTCAAAATGCATTTAGTTCTAAAAACTTTATTGGCCAGGAATTAGCTTTTGATGTTGATCCTGAGAATATTAAATGCCCTGATTGCGGCAAAAAATTCTTTCCAAAATACTGCAAGACATGCATTAATTTATCTTTGCAATATGGGCTTAAATTATATAAAGAATTAAAAAAACAGTTTAATAATATAAAAATAGTTTATTCTGGAAGGGGTTGCCATGTTCATGTTCTTGATAAAAAAGCCTACAAACTAACATTAGAAGAAAGAAATAGTTTAAATAAAAAACTGCTAGGGTATAAAATAGACCCATGGGTCAGCTATGGAAAAATAAGGTTAATAAGATTGCCTTATTCTTTAAATGCATTAAACTCAAGAATTACAATACCAATAAAAATAAAAGAAATTAAAAATTTTAATAACGAAGATCATAAACCAAGGTTTTTGAAATAATTACCATTCTTCTTCCTCTTCGATTGGCTCTTCTTCCTGTAATTCCGGCTCTTCTTCTGCTTCTTCCTCTTCTTTGTCATAATATTCTTTTTTATTGTAATATTCCTTTTTTTTCTTTTTATCGTCTTTTTTGCTTTTGTTAGACATAGGACTCTTCTTTTTTTTCATGTTCCACCTCTTCAAGACAATTTTGTATTAGAAAGTAAAACTATTATTTAAATTTATTGTTTAATTCGGTAATATTTTATTGCAATATAATTCTCAGCGTTAATAGCGAGATCAGTTAAGCTAGAACCTTGTTGCATATACGTTCTATATGCATTTGCCCATTCTGGAATTTTATACACTTTAGATAATCTTTTAGGATCACTTTCCTTTGTAACTGTAACAGGTTCACCTTTAAAATTAACCAGACCATTTTTAGACATTTTTAAAGGTTCTAATTTACCTTCTAAACTAATACCCTTTGGAACCTCAACTTTTCCTGTTTTTAATAAGATTTCCATATTATTTAAATATCTTAAATACATAATTATTTAAATTTTGTCTTTTAAAGCAGCATAAATTATAGGAAGAGCAATAGTTGCATCTAATTTTAAATCTACAAATTTAGCTTTTTCACTCATTTTATTCCAGGATATCCCTTCTCTTAAAGGCGCTCCCGAACTTCCGCCAAAATGTTCCGAGTCAGTTGTTATTTGCACTCCATAACTTGCCTTTGTTGGAGATAACTGCATTGCCTGCTGAATGAAATTTTTAGGAACCCCTCCCCCAATATAGAATACCCCGCATTTTTTGCTTGTCCAGGCTATATCCAAGATTTCTTTTAAATCTTCAAAAGCATTTACATTAATCTTTTTTCCTTGGGATATTTGCCCCCATACGATTAATCCAATTCCTGAATCTGCTATTGCAGGGCAAAATACAGGAATTTTGTTTTTATAACAAGCATGCAATATTGTGTTTTCAGGAGCTTTTTCTCCGAGTTTCCACAAGAATTCTTTTATTGTTTCACATTTGCTTAATTCATTGAAATTATCTTTTACGAATTTTTCAAGCTTTATATAAATATCATTTGGCATTAAACTATTGTAAATTCTATCATAGCCTTTATTCCTTAATTCTTTATCATTCATTAACTCATTTCCCTGATAATGTTTATACCCTAAAGATTCTCCCAAATCATGAGTTAAATTTGCTCCTGTCGCAACAAGAACATCTATTAATTTCTCATTTAATAAGTCAATAATAATCTGCTTCATTCCTCCAGGAACCATTGCCCCGGCTAATCCAAAGAATATCTTGCATTCTTTATCCTTTATCATCTCTTCTAAAATATCGACTGCTAAGGCCAATTTTCCTGCCTGCATTACCCCTGAACTTTGCATTTCTTTGACTAATTCACTTATTTTCATATTCTTAATAATCTTAATGTGCTTTACTTCTTTCATATAATTTATGCTTGTAAAGTAACGTTTATAAAATTAGCCCTTTATCAATAATTATGAAATATTTTAGACTGATTTATCATTTAAGCATTATAATCATTATTATGCTTGGAATAATAAAATTATTTCAAAAAGAATATTACTTAGCTTTTACATGGTTAATCATTACTCCTATTTTACTACTGCTTCCAAGGATCTTATACAATCTATACTTTAAGGATGAATATTATTATAATATTGTTTATTTTTATGAATTATTAATTCTTGTATTATTAATAACAAGCGCAGGAATGCCGTTAGGATTAAAAAATATAGATATTGATTTTGACAGCTTTTCACATTACTTAAACTTAACTTTGTACACTTTGCTTATTGGTGTTACATCATATATCATTAAATATAAAGATTATAAAATGCCTAACAAATTGAATATAATTGCATTTACTTTATTTTTTGCCTTAATTTTTTGTGTTGTATTATGGGAACAATTCCAGTATTTTAATGATCAAATATTTGGAACGCAGATGTTCTTTGATAAATTCCAGGATATTAGATTAGACAGCTTATTAGATCAGGCATTTGGAAGCATGGGCGTAATTACAGGAGCCATTATTCTTTATCATAAACTTGAACCTTGGATCAAAGCATGGAAAAAATAAATTCTGTTTTGGTAAGGTATGGGGAAATTGGAATCAAGGGATTAAATAGAGGATATTTTGAAAAAAAATTAATAAATAATATTAAAGACTGCTTGGATAAAAATAATATTAAATATAATTCTATAACAAGATATTCTGGAAGGATTATCATCAATACTCAAGACAGATGTTTGCCATTAAAAGATGTTTTTGGCATAAGTTCTTTTTCCCCGGCCATAAAAACTGATCTAAATTTAGAAAAAATAAAAAAAATTTCTCTTGATTTGTATAAAAAAGGCAGTTTTAGAATTTCTAGCAAGAGATTAAATAAAAAATTTAGCTTAACATCTGAAGAATTAAACAGATTATTGGGAGAATATATAATAAAAGAAAAAAAAGCCAATGTAAATTTAATTAAGCCTGAATCAAACATTGGAATCGAGATAATGAATTTTGCTTATTTGTTTAATGAAAGATATGAGGGATTAAAAGGACTTCCTGTCGGGGTTGAAGGCTTAATTACCTTAATAATAGAAAATAAAAATGATTTATTGGCAGGGATATTAATGCTGAAGAGAGGATGTTCCTTAGAGATTATTAATAAAAATAATTTTGATTTAAAATTACTTGAGAAATATTCTTATGGAATAAAAATAAATTTAGTTAATCTTCCAAGCGAATACAGCTATGCTGTTGTAAAGACCAGCAGCTTAGAAAATATTAAAAATAAATTTGATGGCAAGATTATTTTAAATCCGTTAATTGCAGATGAGCTAATAAAAGAAATAAAAGAAAGATTTATAAACATGTATAACATGTAAAACATATGGTAGAAAAACAAATAAGCATAAGGGATGTAAACAAAGAAGTGTTTAATGATTTTAAGGCATTGGCTGTAAAGAAACACATGAAATTAGGGCAAGCTTTAACCATGGTTATGATGGAATTTTTAAATGAGGATAAAGAAATTTCTAAGAAGAGCCTTTTAACCATGAAAACCAGCAACTGGGGCAAGGGAACGGAGAATACCAGCGAAGAAGTCGATAAAATATTATATGGCGGTTGAATAATGATCCTTATAGATTCTAATGTGTTGATAGCATATTTTAACGAGGCCGATAAAAATCACATTTTAGCAAGACAAGTCTTAAAGAGAATAGAAAATTCAAGTTATGGGGATGCAATTATTTCTGATTATATTTTTAATGAGCTGATAACTGTAACTTTGCTAAAGAAAAAATCTAAAAACACTGCAATAGAAACAGGCAAGGAGATTATAAAGAGCAAAATTAGGATATTAAAAGTAAATAGAAAAATTTTCCAGAGGGCTTGGGAGCTATTTCAAAAATATGGCTTAAAAATGAGCTTTACTGATTTTACTAATCTGGCAATTTTAAGTTTATTAAAAATCAAGGATATTGCAACATTTGATAAAGATTTTAAAAAAATTAAAAATATAAAAGTTATAGATAAATAAAAAAAGAAAAATTATTTGACCAATTTTTCTAGGCCTTTTGGTTTGTCTAATCCAAATTCAGAAATTCCTTGAGACAAATTACAATAGCTTTCTATTAATGTTTTTCTCAATTTATTGAGTTCTCCTTCATCTAATAAGTAACTTCTCTTTATCTCTAAATGTTGGTACTCTATAAATGACATTTTTAACCTTTAACAGAGTTTAAAGGCTTCATTTCCTGCCATGCCAAATCAAACATTCCTTCTAAGGCATTTGCAAAATAAGGCGCATTTACCCATACTCCGACATCATAGCTTGGATGAACATTATCATCGTTCATTACCATAAACGTTAATTCTTTTCCATCAACCAAGCAGAATCTGGCACTTATCTTATCAACATGCTTTACTTCAGCAACTTTGCTTAAATCTTTAGCAATCCCAATATTTTCCTTATTTATTTGAGCAGCTACTCTTATTTTAACGCCTTTCTTCCTTAATTTTTCAAATACTGGCCTGAGTATTTCAGCTTTTTTGGCTAAACCCCTGCTTGTTGTCATTAAAACAACTGATTTTTCTGCTCCCCTGACCATTTGGTCGACATGTGAATAGATATTATGCCTTGATCTTATTGCTCCTGCTAAATCTGTCGGTTCAATAAACTCTATCCCTTGTTTATGCAATAAATCAAGCTCTTTGATAACTTCTGTCCCTCTTAATTCATCTAGTCTTTTAACATGCTCTTCTGCATTATCCCTCATTAATCTCTGTGTTCTTATTATGACTTCTTTGGGATCTACAGCAATATATTTTATCGGCTTTCCTAATTTCATAACAACAAAGCCTTTTTTCTCTAAAGATTCAAGAATATCATATGCCCTTGACCTTGGGACATTTCCTATATCTGCTAGTTCCCCTGCAGTTGAAACTCCTCTAGAAAGCAGCGCAGTCCATATCTTTGCTTCATATAAATTTAAAGCAAAATATTGTCTTAGCTTGTTTAAAAAATCCTCTTTTACAATCATTATTGATCCCTCCTAGGATATACCCCCTCTTTTTTTATTTTAACCAAGTAATATTTAGTTATTACTTTATACTAGGAAAACTAGGTTATATATAAATATTGTTGTTTTGCAGTTACACTACTATTTCTTCCCTCGTTGAGAATTATAAATTTTCTCGACGTCTTTTATTGTATTAATCTCATTTAATGTTTTTTCTTTATTGCGGATTCTTAATATTCTTGGAAATCTTAATGAATAACCTGAAGAGGAAGTTGGGCTTTTCTGGATTTCTTCATATGCAATTTCAAGAATAATTTTAGGCTTGACAATAATCTCTTTTCCCTTTTCATGCAAAATTAATGGCTTCAATAATTTTGTCATTTCCTCATAAGTTAGTCCTTCTGTTTTTTCTTTAACCCCTGTGCTTACTTTCCCAATTTCCAATAAATCCTCTTTATTTTTACATGCCATAGTATAACTTGTTATCCATTTGGATCTTTTTCCATTTCCATATTCAGATTTTACAATAACCAAATCTAAGGGTTCTAAAATATTTTTTAATTTTGCCCATCCATTTACATATCTTCCTGGAATGTAATATGAATCAAGGTTTTTTATCATTATGCCTTCATCGCCCTGCTTTAAGGTTTCATTAAAAAACTTTTCAGCTTTTTTTTCATCATCTGTAATTGTTTTATTTGTTAAAACTATTTCATCTTTTTTTTCATTAACAATTCTCTCCAGTATCTCTCTCCTTTCTTTTAATGGAACATTCATTAAATTTGTATGATTATAGTAAATTAAATCAAATATATTTACCTGTACAGGAAATTTATCAGCTAATTCTTGTATATCATATTTTCTTTTAATCCTCTGAGAAATATTTTGAAACGGAAGATGCTTTTTATTTTTTTTATCATATGCTACAGCTTCTGCATCCAATATAAATTCTCTAGCCTTTACATTATTTTTTATATATTTGACAATATCCGGAAATTGAATAGTAACATCTTCTAAATTCCTTGTAAAAATTTTAAATGTTCTTTCATTAATCTTGTGGCATTGTATCCTAAATCCATCTATTTTATTTTCAAATTGTGCTGGTTTGCCAAGAGATTCAAATGCTTCTTCTATGCTTGAGGTCAGAACAGATAACATTGACTTAATCGGAATTCCTGGTTTAATAGAAACTTTTTCCAAACCTTTAATACCATATTCTTTTAATATTTCAGCGACTTCCCCATAATCTGTTGTTATATTGTAAGCTTTTTCTACGTCATCAGCATTTATACTAAAAACTTTGGCTAAAGCATCCCTTATTATTCCCTCGGCTGTTCCTATCCTTAATTCTTCCAATATTGTGGATACTATAAATCTTGCTTCTCCAGGCTCAGCTGAATTTAATAATTCTGAAATTAATTTTATTTTTTTGTCCACTGTTCCTTCTCCCTGGAATTCAGCTAATTTTGTTATGTTTTGAACAACCTTTTTTATGCTTAATTCTTCTCTTGCCAATGTTAACTGCTGTCTTTTCTTGATTAATTCTTCTGCTGTCTTTCCTAAATCACCCATATCCTTCCATAACATTTCAACTTTTTCCTGGTTTATTCCTGTTGAAATTGAGATTACTTTTAATATTAATCTTGAGCTCATTCCTATCTTTCTTTCATCATATTCTGGGAAAACCTTTCCCTGCAGCAAATGAATAATGTCTTTAATCTCATTCTTATTTACATTTTTTAAGAACTCTGTTAAAATATCTGTCTTCTCAAGCTTTTTAGTTGTCCTTTCTAAATTAAGATAAACCTTTACTAATTCATTATATATCATAGAAATCTTTAAATAATTCATTAATTTAAATGTTTTGAAATGAACCTTAACGAAACTCTTAAAAGAAGATATTCCTGCAGGTCTTATATTAATAAGAATATAGATGATGATAAAATTAGCGAGTTATTGAATAACGCTATTTTAGCTCCGAATGCAGGAAACTTACAGTCTTGGAGATTTGTTATAGTAAAAGAGGAAAGCAAAAGAGAAGAAATTGCAACCGCGTGTTTACAGCAAAAATGGATGGTTCAAGCGCCATTGCATATTATTATTTTAGGAGATATAGGGCATTTAAAAAAATATTATAAGGAAAGGGCAGAGTTATATTCTATACAGGATTGTACATTAGCTGCCGGCAATATTTTAATAACTGCCGCATCTTTAGATATTGATTCATGCTTTATTTCAGCATTTGACGAAGGTATGCTAAAACGAGCTTTAAATGTTCCAGAAAACATCAAGCCTTTTGCTGTTCTTGCTTTAGGATATTCTAATGAAAAACCAGAAGAAAAAAAACGCTACGACATTAATACTTTAACTTTTTTTGAATCTTACGGCAATTCAAGGCAGGATAAAAGTATTTTTCCCATAAAAAATAAAAGCAAATCTTTTTTTGATAAATTAATAAAAAAGCACTAATTTAATTTATATTGTTAATTTAAAGGGTGTTTTAGAAAGGGTTAAAAAGTAGTTTTTCTTTGCTTTTTTATGCCAAAAGGTTTAATCCCATCAGCTATAGAAATTTTGAAAAATGCAGAAAAAATAAACCCAAAATTTGATATTAACCAATTACATTCTAAAACCTTTGAATTAATGAAAAAATATAGGGCTATTTATTATGAAAATAGAATAAATGAACTTCTTTCAAATAAGGATTTAGAAAAAATACCGAATGAGATTAAGCAAAAAATTAAAGAAGAATTATTAAAACCAATTATTGCAAATGAAATAGAATATAGCAATTTTATGGAAGAAGTATCAAGACGTGTTAGTCAAACATTTCAAGTAATTTCTGGAAATTTAGCTGAACTTTGTGTTGAAAGAGAATTAAATAAAGTTGGCTTAAGATTAAGGATTGATTATCTTGGAAAAGGGGAAAATACAGATTTTAGAATATATTATCCTAACATAGATAATTCAGTTAGAAAACATAGGGTCGAAGTAAAAAACGTTAAATTAAGAGAAAGAGGAACGAGGGGTTTAGCCTTTGATGGCGATAGTATGGTCGGCTTTTTTGATGACCCTTCAGAATTTACAGAATCTAATATAGAATTGATAGACAAACATTGTAAAAAAACAGGTGGCTATTGTTATGTTCCTTCGGAAACCTTAAAATTAATTAAGAATAAAACTAAAAGATTTAAAGCGAATACGGAACTAGCTTCGGATATGAAAAAATTTGTAACAAATGGCTTTATTTAGGCGGTCTCCAAAAATCTAAAATGTATTCAAAAGTAGTTCCTAACGTTATGTAATTGTTTGGATATCCAAAAATTCCTGCTCCATTAACAAGGTTTCTTCTATCCCAAATAATTGTATTTCTTAACTCATAACCTGCTTTTTCTAACGCTTCTATAACGTAAATATGTAAAGGAATTCTTTTATTTTCCCACCATAAATCTGTAATGTTGATAATACAATGTGCTTTATGTTTAAGTAATGGTAGGATTTCCTTATAAATTTCTCCTAAAGCGTTGGCATATGCTTTTGGTTCCATAGTTCCCAAATCTCTTGGATTATCAGAATATTGTTGAATTTTCATATAATTTTTATTTTGTCTTAAATTACCCCTTAGACTTTTATTAAGTCTTTTTCTATTTAACATATTTGCATAAGGTGGAGAAGTAACACAAAGTGCTACCGATTCTTTTTTTAGATATTTTGGTATATTTATTGAATCATCATTAATCATTATTTGTTTTGAAGAGCCTTCTAATTTCTCTTGTTCTAACCTTTTTTTTGAAAAATTTACATACTCTTTTTTTAAATCAAATCCAACTGCATTTCTATCTAAATCTTTTGAAGCAACTAATGTGGTCCCAACACCAGCAAAGGGGTCTAAAATAATCTCGCCTTTATGTGTAAATAATTGGATACACTTTTTTGGTAGAGCTATCGGGAAAACAGCAGGGTGTATTTCTTTGTCTCGTATATCTCTTTTTTCATAAAAGAATTCCCATAGAGCCACCTGATGGTGCATCCATTCTTTTGCAGTTAAGCAATTAATATGATTATGGGGGCAATTACAAGTTCTTTCATTTGAAATATTTAATGTTTTATCTTTTTTTTCCATTTTTCTTATTTATACGAGGTTTATTCCAATAAGGACTTTTACAAGAAGGGCATACTATCGGCTCTGTTTTTATATCATTCGGTATCCATTCGTGAGAACATCTTTCGCATTTAAACCCCCTTTTAGTTATATTAACAATTGGCATATTTACTATATACTTTTATAATATATAAATCTTTCGTATATTATTCTACAACCGAAAGCTTTATATATAAATGAATAAGGCTCTTTAAAATGGTTTAAAGTATCTTTTTGTCTGAATATCCCTTTTTTATATAACTCCTCTATCAACTGATGTCCGTTCTTATCGTTTTTAGCTAATATTCCTAGAAATTTATTTAAATTTATCTTTTAATCAAACATGCTAAATAAGCCTTTTCCTTCTTTTGGAGGTTTATACTGGTAACCCTGGTTTTCTTCCTTGCTTTTTTCTTCTTTCATGCTTTTTAATATCTGCTTTCTATAATCCTGCATTTCTTCATTACTCATCTCAGAGAATTTTTTAGGCTTAAAGCTTACATTTTTTTCATTCCTTATCTTTTGAAGCTGGACATTTCCTAATTGAAATTCTCTTTCTCTTTTCATTCTCTGAAGATTTTTATTTCTATTGAACAAGAAGATAGTTGCTAATATTAAGGCTATTAATAAAATTAATAAGTATGGTTTTCCCAATAAATTATTTGTAACCTTTTTTGCTGTAAGTCCTGTCAAATAAAGAGGGTCTTCCGATTTGGGGACATTAACCCGGGAAAATTTTTCTCTTTCAGAAGAAGTGCTTACAACTAAATCATAAGTTCCCTGCCCTAATTTCTTTGATAAGTCAATTTCTTTTGTTTCTCCTGGAATAATATCAGCATAACTTGAAAATTCTTCTTCATCAGTGCTAATCTTAATTGTATCTTGGTAATTCACATTTCCTAAATTATCAATATATAATTTTCCGTTCTCTATTGAGAAGCCTATTTTTTTAACTTCTTTTACTATAAATTTGCTTTCTATATTAAAGCCGTATCCAACTGTTCTAATTGCCCATGTTCCTGGAGGAGCTTCTCTCGGCAAAACATAAACTATTTTTCCGTATCCTTGAGTAATATAATTATTCTTAGGATTAAATAATCTTATCTGGGCTTCATTTTCTATTAAATCATTTGCTTGGTCTGACAATAAAGATGTAATTTCAATTGTTTCTTCAGGCAAAAATTCTAATTTGTTCATTACATTCTTTAATTCAACTGCTTTTGGAATGACATTAAATTCTAATAGGGATTCTGCGTTATTTCCGTAATCATCATTAACATTGACTTTTACCGTGTGTTTTCCTGATTTTATTTTTTGATCCAAAGTTAGCTCTTGGCTGAAATCAGGAAGGTTTAATTCATAATCATATTCATTATTGTCTAAAGTAATTCTTAAAAAGCTTTTATCCAAAGGAATGTTTCTTATGTTTTTTACAGTGCCTTTTACTGCAAGTATTTTTCCAGGATCGATTTCATAATCGCTTAAAGTTACATCTAAATTTAATTTATCACTTACATCAATTAAGCTGATTAAGGCTTGATCAAGCAGATTGTTATTCAAATCTGTTAAAAATATGTTTAAGCTGCATTTGCCAATCATATCTTTTGTTAAAACTAATTCAGGGATATTTATCTGCTGTTTTGAAGTTTTAATATTAAATGGCGTTACATAATAATCTAAATCTTTGTTAATGCAGTTTATGTTTGCTTTTATATAGCCTTGCTGCTCTTGAGAATAGCTTAATTCAGCCTGCAGAGGGATCTTTTCATTTATGTTGTAAATATCATTAACTGTTGTCAGAACCTTTATTTCAGCATTTGCTGAACTTAAAAATATTAAAAATATTGCTGTTAATAATATTATTCTAAACTTCATGGTAATAATAACATTAAAACTAGTATAAATAGTTTATGGAAAGGTATATAAATATGTTTTCTATTGTAAATTAAAGAAAAAGAGGCAAAATGAAGATAGTAATAAATTTTGAAAAAAAGCATTTATATTTCTTATTAATGTTTTTAATTATTATCGGAGTTGGAATTGTAATTGCCTCCAATTGGAATGGTGAGCAAAGCCATGATACTTTATGGACAACTGCAATTAAGGGTAAAAATGTTCCTTCAATAACTGTTTATGATAATTTAAACTTAGATACAGGAAAATCTTTATGTTTAGACGGAGTTTGTAATAGTGCTTGGCCCCCTTTAGGGGTTAGTGCAATTGGAACTGTTGGAAAATTATCTAAATTTATTTCGGTAAATTCCTTGGGGGATTCACTAATATCTGAATCTTCTGGTGTAGCAACGGTTGATGGAAATTTAAATTTAGGGACAGGTAAATCATTAACTTTAACAAAAACACAAAATGCCCCCGATGCTGATGGGGATGGTTATAACCCCGCTGGAACTTATGGTGCTTATACTACGGTCATAGATGGACAGGGATTAACTACGACCTCTGGTCAGGTTACAATAAATTCTAACTCGGTGAATTACGATTGTGAGGATAATGATAATAGAAGATATAGAAATTCCAATTATCTACATACTTCTCCTTTGGATATAGATTGTGATGGAAATATTTACAGCTTTTATCCAAAAGATCTCATTGGCGTAAATCCATCCGTATCAATTTGTCTTTGTGCTAGGGCTCCAATTTTAGTGTATTCTTATTCAACTGGATCTCAAATAAGTGCATATTCTTGTATTGAAACTCGTTTAGAAAGTTATACTAGTTGTAATGAAGCATGTAGGGCGCGTTGGCCTAACGGTTATGGTTCTGGTTATAGCACAATTGAAGAAGAAGGCCAGTGCCAAGATAGCAGGACTTATGTTCATTAGATTATCCTTATTATAACATACTAAATCTTATTTCCTTAACTTTTTCTCTAATTCTTTTTCAGAAATTTCCATTAATTCTTTTAAAACACTTGTATGAATATTAGCTTTAAATCCTCTTTTAATTCCTTTAAAAAACAATTAAGTATTATTATCAAAAATGATAATTATAACCTATTGAATTTTAGAAAGGTTATTTATTAAGACAATCTTCAATTTCTTTTATAACATTTTCAAATTTTGGCAATTCTCCGATTATTAGGTTTTTAAGATCAATTTCCCATAAAGTTTTCTTATTCCTAATCGAATTAATAAATTTATCATAAACAAAATTTATATCATAAAATTTTAACTTTTTATCAATTATTTTCATATCTAAGTTTACCCCCCTTTTTAATAAAAACCAGAAATCATAAACATCTCTTGGTTTGTCTCTATTCAAAATAGCTACAAGTTTTTCTGCTAAAAGCTCTTTCTCGTCTATAGAGAATACATAAAAATCACGAATTTCTTTATACATGCTATGGATTAATTCTCTTCTTGGTTCTAAAATAACGCCCCCCCTTAAGCTTATATTTAATGGAATAAAGCATTGCGATTCTTTGTCGCCTTTATACAATGGACCTTTAAATATCAATCTAACATTCTTTTGATTTCCATATTCCTTTATTTCTTTTAAGCTGCCTTTTATGTTCAATAATTTTAAATCATTAATAATTCTCATTGCTATTTTTTTGATATCAATGCCATTGATTAATGTAAAATCTAAATCCCCGCTGAACCTATTTAGGCTATATAACTTATATAGGGCGGTTCCGCCTTTAAATACAAGGTCCTTTCCAATTTTTGAATAAATGCTGAATAATATTAAATCTTGCAGGTAATCTTTTTCCGCATTAATTAAAGACAAATTTTTAAATGAAGATATTCTATTGAGTTCGTTATAAGTCAGCATTTTCTATAATCCTCCATTTTTTATCTTTACTCCCTTTTTCAGGCTTGGCATAATCTATATCTATGTATTTTGCATCTATAAATCTTTTTAATTTACTATAATAATCTAAATTCATTTTATCAAGCAGATAGCCAAATCTTTTAATTAAAGATTTATTATTTATCTTTATTAAGTAAGATATTAATTTTTGATTATTAATCTTTTTTTTATTCTCTTTTATTATAGAACTTATTTCAGAAAAAGATATTTTTTTATACAAAGCAGAATCAATTAATGCTTTTTCTGGTTCTGCAATAAAAATTGTAAAATTATTATAATTTTCTTTTTTAAATCCAAAAAAAAATTTTGGTTTTGTTTTTATAAAATATATCTTTGTATTTTCAAAATTTATTAAATTTCTATTTCGTGATCTTGGTGTAACTACAAACAACGTTGTTGGCAATTGCTCTGTTAAATTATAATACCTTATAGCAGTCCAGCATGATAGATAGCAGGGCCAGACTAGATTGCCTGCAATTAAAACTGAATCGTTATATAATGTATAGGCATTTTTTTCTATTTTTATAATTAATCCATCTTTTTTAAGCCGATATAAAACTAATTTGGCATATTTACGGTCTTTTTTAATAATATCCTTGATAATTTTTGTGTTAAATAGAGGATATTTTTCTAATTCTTTAATTAACTTAATTCGATTAATTCTAAACTTTTGATTAGTTAAAGTTATCATATTTGATAACTATCATAGATTGAAAGTATATAAAGCCTTCGTTTTATTTGATTTTTTAAAAACATTATCAGGAATTTCAGCCTTTTAATCCTCTTTTATCCTAAATCTTAATTAAGTCATTTATTTTATTTATCAATTCTTTATGAGTCTCTTTAGATATTCTTGCAGCCTTTTTTATAACCAAACTTTTTAAGAATGTATTTATTTGCCAATATTTTATTTTACTCTTCAAAGGCAAACTTCCTTCTTGAAAATTTTCTAATAAAATGCCATCGCTTTCTGGATTGCTGGTTATTGCACAACCTATAATGTCATCGTCTCTTCCAGCAATAACCAACATTGGCCTCTTTTTGGCATCTATCAAATTAGAAAAAGGGAATTTTATTATAACTATGTCTCCTTTAGAGTACATCATCCCACCTTTCATCATATTTATTGTTCCATGTTTTTTTTAAAGAAGACTCGCTAAGTAGCAAGAATAAATGTTTTTCATCTAATCTTACTGGCTTAATAATTATTTTTTTGTTATCGCCCTTAATTAATAATTTAGTGCCTTTTCTAATTCTAAAACTTTCTCTGATATTTTTAGGAATTACAATTTGTCCTTTTTCCCCAACATTTATTAATTCTTTCATACTTGTAGGAATTTCCTACTTCTATAAAAACTTTTCGATTTTTGCCTATTTAATATATAAGAGATAACTTTTAAATAATCTTAATTTTAACTAAAAGTATGGATTTAGATGCTTTAATTTACTTCTTTAATTTTTTCTCTAAAATTTTAATTAATTTCTTTAAAACATTACTTGAAATATTCGTATATTTCAATAAACGAAAAGTTTAAATATTAGGGTATTGCATTAAACTAATATGGAATTAGACAAATTAATTAAGTTTAATGATTGGTGGACAATTAAAAACGTAAAAGAAAGTTTATTAAAAAAATTTAAAAGACCGATTTTTTATAATATAATGAATTATATAAAAAATAGGCAAATCATATTAATAACAGGCCTTAGAAGGGTTGGGAAAACAACTTTGATATACCAGTTAGTTCAGGATCTTTTAGATAACCGCGTCAAAGAAACTTCTATTCTATATTTTTCTTTTGATGAAGAAAATGCGGATTTTGAAGATATGATTAAGACTTACAACGAAAAGATTTTAAAAAAAGATTTAGATTCCGAAAAAATTTATATATTTATAGACGAAATTCAAAAATGCAGAAATTGGCAAAATAAAATAAAGATTTATTATGATCTTTATCCAAATATAAAATTTGTAATATCTGGATCAGCTTCTATTAATTTAAGTAAAAATGCAAAAGAGACACTAGCTGGGAGAATATTCGATTTTATTTTAGAACCTTTGAGTTTTAAAGAGTTTTTGGAATGGAAGTCTATTAAACCAGAATTCAAAAAATTAGAGTTACTTAATAATAAAATGATCCCATATTTCAATGATTATTTAAGGAAAGGCGGGTTCCCAGAATTATTAAATGAAGAAGATGAAGAAAAAATTAAAAATTATATAAAAAATAATGTAGTTGATCAAATAATTTATAAAGATTTACCCCAGGAATTTGGAATAAAAGATTATGAACTTCTAAAGACTCTTATCGGGATGATAGCGACTAACCCGGGTTTAATAATAAATTACGATGCTTTAAGCAGAGATCTTAAAAAAAGTAAAAAAACAATAATAGACTACTTTTTTTATTTGGAATATTCAATGCTTATTAAGCTTATATCAAATTACAGGACTAATTTTTTAACATCTTCGAGAAAAATGAGAAAAGCATACTTAAAGAATACCTCAATTTCCCTTATTTTTATGGACAATTTTTATTTTAATAAAAATATGGAAAAAATAGTTGAAAACTTTGCTGTTATAGAGACTAATGCAATTAATTATTATAGGAATAAATATGAGATAGATATCATCTTGAAGATAAAAGGAAAAATAATGCCTATCGAAGTTAAATATGAGACTCCAGAATTAGCTAATATAATTAAATTTTTATACGAGTTTAAATTAAAAAATATAATTATCCTAACAAAAGATATTTTTGAAAAGAAAAAGATTGATAATAAAAACTTGCTACTGATCCCAATTTGGGCATTTTCAGTTTTCAAAGAAAATTACCTTAAATCGAGTTTTAACTGAAAGCTATTTTCTTAATTTCTTTATAAGTTCTTTTTTAGATATCTTCATTAATTCTTTTAATATATCATTCGGAATTTCAGCCTTTAAATCTTCTTTTAGTTCTAATAAAAAATCATAAAGATATACTGGAAATATATTTTCTCCGAGCTTGGTTTGCTCTAAACTTTCTTTAATAATAATGTTCCAATTAATCTTAAATAATTTTATTAATTCTAAGGCATCTATTTTATCACCGGCTCTTTCAGTGGCACATTTTAATAATATTATATCTTCCGGGCTTATAACTTTAACAATCAGGTTATTAAATTCAAGAAAAACTTTAACTCTGTTTTCGATATTCTCTGTTAAATAAAAACATATGATTTTTTTATTGAATAAATCTATTCTTGCATCTTCTTTTTGCAGCATTATAGGACTTCTTTTTTCTAAATGCTCTAATCTTTTTATATAGACTAATCTTGTTGGTCTTTCTTTAAAACCAAAATCTTTTAGGATATTAACTATTTCCCTTTGATCTTTTTCGTTTGTAAAGACAATATCTATGTCTTTTGTTTCGGGTTTAGCACCATGATACATCATTGCACTTCCACCAATTACATAGCCTTCTACCCTATTTTTTAATCTATTACCCATATCGGAAAATAATTCATTTTGCTTATCCAAATTTATCGCCATTGTTCATACTCCATTATATCAACTTTATTGAAAGGGATATAAACTTTCCATTTTTTTTCTAAATCTTTAAAATCTCTGCTCCTAAAATTATCAATTATAAATTTAGGTTCGTTTTTTGATTTTAATAAAGAATTTAAGGTTCTTTTATCTACTCTTCTTACTCTCATAAACCTTTTTGTCAGTTCATATAATGCCCCAATTTTTTTCTTTACATTATATTGTTTTGCTAGCCTTAATAATAAAGGCCAATTTTTAACATGATTAAATAAGGCTAAACTTGCTAAAATAACTTTTAAATTCCTTTCAGCTATTGCCCTTACAATCGCCTCTTCTACGGTAGCCTTTCTGCCAAAAATTCTATAATCATACCTAAGAACTATTTTCATCGGAGAATATTTATTAATGAGATGATAAAAACTGTCATTACCCACTATCGGACTTTTTACTTTGATGATTCTATAAAACCTTTTTCTATTTCTTCCATACTCTGTTTTAACTAAGCCTTTTTTTCTTAACAAATGCATATATTTTATAGCTGTAGCTCTTTTAATCTTTAGCTTATTTTGAATATCTTCTATTTTGTTAAAATCTCCAATTTTGTTTATTATAGATTGATTCATAAAGGTAATGTAACTTAACTAATATATAAACTTTTCTATTTTTAGCTTAAAAATACCAATTTTTATCCGTTTAATATATAAGAGATAACTTTTAAATAATCTTAATTTTAACTAAAAGTATGGATTTAGATGCTTTAAGACATTCATGCGCACATATTCTAGCTTCTGCTATAAAAGAATTATATTCTAAGGCTAAATTTGCAATAGGCCCAAGCATAGAAGACGGCTTTTATTATGACTTTGACAACCTTGAAATAACAGAACAGGATTTAGTTAAAATAGAAAAAAGAATGCATGAAATTGTTAACAAGAAATTAGATTTTAAAAAAGTTTTGATGCCGAGGAAAAAAGCTTTGGAATTTTTAAAAAACGAGCCGTACAAGCTTGATTTATTAAAAGATATTCCTGGAGAAAAAGTCCAGTTTTATCAGCATGGGAATTATTATGATTTATGCAAAGGAGGACATTTAAAAAATACTTCTGAAATTAAAGCATTTAAATTATTAAAAACAGCAAAAGCATATTGGAAAGGAGATAGTAGAAATAAGCAGTTAACTAGAATATATGGAACAGCGTGGAACACTGAGCAAGATCTAAAATCTTATATTGAGAGATTAGAGGAAGCTGAGAAAAGGGATCATAGAAAATTAGGAAAAGATCTTGAATTATTTTTCTTTCATGAATATTCTCCAGGAGCACCATTTTGGCTGCCAAACGGAATGGTAATATTTAATGAATTAGAAGATTATTGGAGAAAGATACATCATGATTATGGATATGAAGAGATTAATACGCCAATAGTTGTTAAAGAGGATTTATTTAAACAATCAGGGCATCTTGAGCATTATAAAGATAATATGTTTAAACTAACTTTAGAGAAAGAAAATTATTATCTCAAGCCAATGAACTGTCCTGAAGCAACAATTGTTTATTCTTCAAAATTGAGAAGCTATAAGGATTTACCAATAAGACTAAGTGAAATTGGAAGACTGCATAGAAATGAACTTTCAGGTGCATTAGGGGGGATGTTTAGGGTTAGACAAATTACAATGGATGATGCACATATATTTTGCTTAGACAAAAAAACAGAATTATTAACACAATCTGGTTGGAAAACAATGAATGAAATTAAAGAGGGAGAACTAGCCTTTTCATATGATACAAAAAAAGATATTTGCAAATTAAAACCAATCAAAAAAGTTATAAAATACGATTATAAGGGTAAAATGTTATGGTTGAAAAATCAAGATGCTTTAGACTGTTTGATAACACCAGAGCATAGGGTTCTATGTAAAATTAGAACAACATTCAGCAATAGAAAACAAGGACTTTCTAAATGGAAATTTATCCAAGCTGGGGATATGCCCTCTGGTATTTATATACCCACTCCAAGAAGATTAGAAACAAATAGTAAATGTAAAATAGATTGGGATTTGTTATCTATCCTTGGCTGGTTAATCACAGACGGTAACAGAAGCAAGGAAGGAGGATATCTAACTATTGTTCAGGCAACAAGCAATCCAAACAAACCGAGCCTATATAGGACAATGGTCAAAACTATTAAAAGACGATTTCCCGAATCAAAGATTTACTTAAGGAAAAAGATAAAGGGGCATAAAGAATCAGCAATCTTTTATCTTGGTGTAAAAGCGGGTAAAGAAATATCAAATTGGATCGGAGATAAAATTCACAGAATACCAAGGTCTTTGTTGGAGATGGCTTCTTATCAACAACTGAATAAGCTTTTTAATTCATTAGTTGAAGGAGATGGGACTACAACCAGAAGAAGCAAGAATGGGTATGTTCAAGTAAGATTTTATTGCGGATATAATAAAGAATTGGCTGATGATTTTCAAGAATTGTGTACGCGATTGGGTTTTTCTTCAACTAAAAAATATGTTCCTCAAAATTCACAAATTGTTATCTTAATCTCATTTAAAAGAAAACAAAATTATGTGCGTAAAGTGCAAAAACAAATTTATTCAGGAAAAGTTTGGGATATTACAATAGATGGGGGTGCGTTTGTTGCAAGAAGAGATGGAAAAGTATTTATCACTGGAAATTGCACACAGGAGCAAGTTCAAGAGGAGATAACTAAAGTTTTAAGTTTAGTAAATAAATTTTATTCGATATTTGGGTTTACTCCTAATTTCTATTTAGCAACTCGTCCAGAAAAAGCAATGGGAGAAAAGAAATTATGGGATCAAGCTGAAAAATCTTTAGAAAACTCTTTAAAGGCTAATAAGATAAAATATGAAGTTAAGGAAAAAGACGGAGCATTTTACGGCCCAAAAATTGATATTCACATTAAAGATGCCATTGGCAGAGACTGGCAATTAGCAACAATACAGCTTGATTTTCAGATGCCGGAAAGATTTGATTTAAGCTATGAAGGCAAGGATGGCAAAAAACATAAGCCCGTGATGATACACAGGGCAATATTCGGGAGCTTTGAAAGATTTATTGGCATATTAACAGAGCATTTTGCAGGAAAGTTTCCTTTGTGGCTAAGTCCTATTCAAGTTATTTTATTAAATATTAATGAAGATAATTTAAAATTCGCAAATGAAGTTAAAAATGAATTAATTAAAAACAATATTCGTGTTGAATTAGATGATAGAAATGAAAGCATTCCAAAAAAAGTAAGAGAGGCACAGCTAAGAAAAATTCCTTTGATTGTTGCAATAGGGGATAAAGAACAGCAGAATAAAACTCTTGCAGTAAGAACTTTGGACGGAAAAATAGAATTTAATGTTAAGCTTGGAAATTTTATTGAAAAAATTAAAAAGAAAATCAATGAGAAAGAATTATGATACAGGATGAATACAGAAGATTAATTAATTCTGGAGAATTTAAAAAATGGAAATTAAAGCACAAGAATTCTTATCTGTCAAGCTGCGTTTTAATAAATGAAATTGGGACTAAAGAGTTATGGCATTTTGATTTTTATATTCCAAAAACAAACAAGATTACGACTTTTGTTGTGGATGATAACATAATTATTAATGAAGATCAGAAAATATTTGAGCAAACCCGCAAGAAATTAAAAGAAGTTAATCTTGATAAAATAAAATTTACTTTGGACAGGGTAAATGATCTTCTTGACAAGGAATTCAAAGATTTAAAAGTGCTCAAAAAAATAATTATCTTGCAGGATATTAATACAATGCTGTGGAATGTAAGCTTATTGGGAATAGATTTTAATCTGCATAATGTTAAAATTGATGTAAAAAATGGAAAAATATTGGATAAATCTGCTACTTCTATGCTGCAATTTAAAGCTAGTTGATTTTTATTGGTTTGTTATCAGAAAGCAAATGAACATTTTTTCCAAGTTTATATCCCATCTCTTCTGCCAAAGTTTCTAAGCCTTTTGTTATTGTCCTGTCTCCATGAGTTGGAATAATATTTTTTGGTTTTAGCATATTTATCATTTCTCTGTGATCTTCTCTAGATGCATGGCCCGACTGATGAATTCCAGTAAAAATTCTTACATGCCTTTGCCTTAATAATTTTTCAAGATGCTCACGATTTTTAATTGTCATTTCAGTTGGTATTGTTCTGCATGAGAAAATAACAATGTCATTTGGCAATAATTCAAATGGAAGATCTTTTTTTGCTATTCTTGATAAAACAGCATCTGGTTCTCCCTGGTTTCCTGTACACACAATTAAATAACTGCTTCTCTGCCCTTGTTTTTGTATTTCCATTAATTTTTTGCTTACAGCTCTTCTATATCCTATCATTTCAACTTCTTTCCCAAAATTAACCAAATTAAGCTTTTCAGCTGCATCTACATAATTGCTTAAGCTTCTTCCAAGAAAAACTATCTTTCTTTTTAATATTCTTCCAAATTCTACAATGCTTTTTAACCTTGCGATATGGCTGGAGAATGTTGTAATGATTATTGCATTATCTTTATTACTAACCCCTATTAAAACATCTTTTAGCATTTCTTTTGCAACTTTTTCAGAAGGAGTTTTTCCGCTTGTATTGCTGTATAAAGAGTCCATTATCAACAACAAGCAATTGTCTGACAGTTTTTTTAATCTGTCATAATTTGGCTTTTGCCCCAATACAGGATAATTGTCTAATTTAAAATCATTGGCATAAATTATATTGCCATATTTTGTATGTATAACAACTAAGACAGTTTGTAAAGTAGAATGTGTTATTGGGAAAAATTCTACTTTTATATTTTCAGAAATTTTCATGCTTGAATTGTAATTCATGGGCTTGAATTTTTTTGTTAAATGAATATTATGCTCCTCTAATAAAAATTTTAAAACCTCTAATGTGTATGGTGCTGCAATAACAGGGCAGTTATAATGAATTCCTAAATAAGGGTAAGCCCCTATATGATCTAGATGACCGTGGCCGAATATTATTGCCTTTACTTTGTCTTTTTCTTTTCTTAAAATTTCGTCATTTGGAATGGCTCCTATTTTAATTAAATCATTTGTGCTTAAATCATGAGGGTCTCCTTCTTCATAGCTTAAAACAGCAGGAAGATAAAGACCCATATCAAGAATTAATATTTCATCATCTATCTTAATGGCAGTCATGTTCTTTCCAACTTCGCTATAGCCGCCAACTGGAATTACTTCTATCATTTTAAGAATTCCACATTTTCAAATTCTTTAAAATGCAGATCTCCCGTCAATATTTTAGAATTTTCTATTTTAGCTAAAGCAAAGATTACAGCATCGACAAAACTTATAGATTTATCCTTCTTTTTTAATAAGTTGTAAATTTTGCCAAATTCTAATATTGTATTTTCGTTAACACCAATTATCGTTGATTTAGACTTAATAAAATTTAAAAATTTTTTAAAGTCCCAACCTTCTTGACCAAATCTATAGCTTAATTCCATTAAAACTAATGTTGGGGTTAAAATTTCATTATTAAAATAAGATTTAACAACTTCACCTTTTTTACTGCCTATAAAATATTCAATCCATGCATAAGTATCAAAAATTATCTTCATATTTTCCTATTCTTATCTTTCCATAACCCATCTCTTTCTTTTGTAGTAAACGGTTTCATCTTGCCTTTTAAGACTCCAAACATTGAATCCGGAATTTTGTTTTCTTCTAAAATCATAATCTTAACCAATTTATCAAAAGAGTCCACATTTTTCTGTTTCTTTAGATCTTCCAGCATTTCAAAAGTTTTTTCATGCAACGCTACGGTTTTCATTTATAAATTATAAATTATAACTTATATTTAAATCTTCCTATTTTGAGTTTCATTCCTTTCTTATCCCTTTCATAACTCAACACCGCCAACAAGGATGATTCCGTTGCATAAGTTTTCTTTTAAATTCTTGTGAATGCTTTTAAATGATTCATAGAAATTTATATTTATTTTTCTTTCTAACTTTTTTTCATACACACTTAAATCTATTTGTTTATCTCTTCTGCCAATTACTGCAATATCGATATCTGAATTTATAATATCTTCCCCTTTAGAATAGCTTCCAAACAATATTATTGTTGCTCCTGCAAACTCTTTCTCAAGAAAATCTGCAAGTCCTGTTTCATATATTTGCCTTAAATTATCCGCTCTTTTTAATTGTATTACAATATGATAATCTCTATTAAGCTCTATTGACCATCTTTTTGTTTCTTTGTCCTGTTTTATTTTGATTAGATTGTCTTTTTCTAATTGTGGCAATGCTTTCATTATTGCTGGCTGCGTTACCTCAAGAATTTTTGATATTTGCCTTTGGTTTAATGATATTCCTGCTTTTACATAAAGAAGCCTTAAAACCCCCCGCTGAAGATTAGTTAACTTTAGTTTATATATATTTACCATAGTTAATATATGTTTACTTTAGTTTATATATTCTTCTATTTTGAATTTCATTCCTTTCTTATATTTATTGTTTAAGCTCATTTCTGCAATATATAAAGCTTTTTTCTTTTTTGATATCGTAAATGGCTTTAAATTTTCAACATGTGTTATTTTATTGTTTTTATCAACCCATAATGCTGTTATAGGAAAAAATACAAACATCATGCTTACTCTAATGCTCATTTCTTTTGGCAGTTTTAATATTATTATTTCATTGTTTTTAAGCTTTTTAGAAAATCTCAATCCCCACGCTATTTTGAATAAATTAGAATAAATTTTGTATTTCATCTTTAAACCAAGAAATCTTTATGTTTTTATAATTATCTAAAAAAAAGAAAAAAAAGAATTACTCTCTTGTCGCAGAGTACTTTATTGTAGTTGTATGTGCTGAACCTCCACCTAAAAGAGTGTATGTAACATCTACTTCTCCAATCTCTTTATTCCCAACAGATCCATCGTTACAAGTTAATGTTATTACATTATCTCCATTTCCTTGGAATGTTCCTGAGAATAATGCATTACCTGCTCCTTGCGTACATTGTCCTGAATTTACTCTAAATCCTGCAATTGATGCAGACGCAACATTGTTTGCTTTTAATGTTATATTACTTCTGACAGATACCGTTGTACTCGCTGTAGTTGAACTGTTATCAATAATAATATCACTGCAAGCAAACGGCGCACTTACAGAACATGTGTTTGGCGTACTTGGACTTCTAAATACTCCTAGATTAGCTAATGCTACAATAACTATAATTAGAATTAATATAGCCCAGCCATATGTTGTCAAGAACTCCATAGCTGCTTGAGCTTTTTTTCCTCTTAAAATTTTATTATTTATAGTAATCACCTCTTTAAATATTATTATATTATCTTGTTATAACTACTATATAAATATTACGCTTCAATGGTTCCAGAGAAGTATACCTTAACTTTATGCTCTAATGGTGTTGGCAAAGAGTCTGTTTCTTGCAGATAATAACTTACTGTGGCATAGCCTGAAAACCTGTCATTTTCTTTTAATTTATTAGCCCAAGAATTGCTTTCGCAGCTTATCTCTGTATTTTGATTAGGCTGTATAAACTTAGGAAACAGAGGGGAATTGCATGTTTGATCATCGCTAATAGGAGATTCTAATTTGATTTGGATAACTTTTGCAAGATATGCTTGTTTAGTTGATGTTCCGCTTGAGCTCATAATCAAGCTTAATTTTGGATCAAGTCTTTCACCACCAGTCATACTTAATCTTACATCACTGCAGAATATTGGATTTGCTGAATTGCAGACATTTGGAGCCTTTGGGCTGAACAAATTAAGGTTAAATATAACTATTACTACAGCAGCCAGTATTAAAATTGCCCAGCCGTATGTAGTTAAAAATTCTGTAGCAGCCTGCCCTCTTTTTTGCATTTTCATCTTATATTTATCATGTTTAAATATTTTATTATATTACCAAGTTTGAAAACAATTGGTTTAATATTACTATTAATATAAGGAATAATACTATTGCACCAACTGCGAAAAATGGAATGAACTTTATTCCAAGTTTGGCTCCTCCTTTCTTGATTTTTGAGATTATTATTGCTGAAACTATTGAAGTAATAAATAAATTAACTATTGCAAATAATTTAAAATCTCCCGGCTGTATTGCCTGCCCGCTTAAATTTAATGGAACAGCTGTAGAGACTCCTGCAATTGCATTTATATCTATTTTATTGCTTACCTCTGACATTATCAAAATTATTCTATGGGACAATGAATATAATGCAGGAGCAGCAACCAATGCAGCAAAGACAATGAATACACTATATGTTGTTGTTTCAGCTGCAACTTCTTTCTCAAGCAATTGCGTTTCCTTAATATTCCATGCTATCTTGTTTACTATCGGAGCCATTTCGCCCCCTGATTTAAGGCCCTCAATTAATAATATTACAGATTTATGCAATAGATCAGAATCATAGCTTCTTGCAAAATCAATTAATGCCTGCTCTAAATCTATTCCCCCCATTACTTTTCTTGCTACAACTTCTACCTGCTCTGCCAGTACTCCAAATCTTTCTCTTACAGCATACCATAATGCCTGATCTATGGGCATTCCTGCATTTAAATTTGCGGCAACAATCTGAAGATAATCTGCCAAAACAGACTCAAGCTCTTTCTTTCTTTTATTTTTTTTGACAATAACTAAGCTATAAACAAAAAATATTCCTATTGCCAAGGATATTAAATATGATATGACTAAATATCCTACTAGTGCTACTAAAAAATTCGGAGCAAGCTTTATCTCATCTCTAAAAAATAATAAGATTATTAAGCTTAAAACCAAGCTTCCTAATAATATATATTTTATTATTTTATCAAGGCTTAAATTAAACTTTACTTTGTTTAATTCTTCTTCTATCTTTTTCCTTAATTTTAAAGGCAATATTAATGATAACTTGAACATTTATACACCTCTCCTTAATGTGTCTATTACGCTTATGAATATTAACTGCAATAATCCAACGCCGAAACTTATCCCCAATAAGCTTCCCAATGAAAATGTCAAGCCAAGAAAGCTTGAAAGCAGGGTTAAAACAGCAACTCCCAATGAAGGTGCAATTACAGCAATAATCAGGTAAAACATAACTACAGGATTAAGTTTTTTTCCATATTCTTTTATCTTGATTAATTTTTCTCTTGATATCTGCTCTATTACGCTGTTTAATGCAATTGAAATATCTGCCCCTGTTTTTAATGAATTAACAATGCTGAATAATACTTTTCTGAAATTATCAGAAGGGGTTATTTCCATAACCTCATTTAATGACTGCTCTATTGGCTTTCCAAATTCAACTCTCTGCAATATTTCCCTGAAATGCTTTCCAATGTATTCAAAATTTAACGAGACATTTTTAATGGCATCAAACAAAGGAACTCCTGCGCTTAATTCTATCAACAAAAATCTTCCAGCGTAGGTTATTTCCATATCTATCTCTCTTATTTTTCTGTTCGCAATAGCCTTTGGGGTATTCATTAAAAATAAAAATACTATTATATAAAAAAACAAGAATGCTGGAAGAATAGGCCAGAAGCCAGCATCCATCTTTATTAATATAAATACTGTGCTTAATGTCAATGTAACTGCAACTATAAAAGCTTCTTTTAATTTTCTTTTGACAAAATCTTCTCCCTTTAATGCAATTCCTGCCTGGGCAAGATTATGCTTTAAATAAGTGAATCTTTTTGCAACAATTTCTGAAATCTTGGCTAAATCAATTTTTGAAAATTTAAGATTTAATTTCATTTTTTTATCAGCTCTAGAACCCTTGTTTTATCCCTGTAATAAGTCGCTATGATCTTTCCAATATCATCTACCCCGTCTATTTTTTTCTTTGCAAGCCATGACAATATAATGCTTTTTTCCCTTAAATCTTGGTTTATTTCCTGGGCAGTAAATCCTGTCTGCGTCTGCAATTCAGGCATTAATCTCTCAGACTTGTTTATTGTAAACATATTGTCTTTCCTTAAGTCATACTGCATAAGCACTTTTGCATTTGCATCTTTTTTTACTTCAGAAACTTGAAACACTCTTCTTATTCCTGTTCTTCTGTTTCTGTATAATATAATTATCATTGAAATTGCAGGCAGAGAGCTTCTTGGAACACTAATTGGGGGTGTTAATAATCTGTTTAATGTTTCTTCAGTATCATTTGCATGCAATGTAGCATAAACGCTATGTCCTGTATGCATTGCTTCAAATAATGTTTCAGCTTCTCTCTGCCTTCTTATCTCTCCTACAACTATTCTGTCTGGCCTCATTCTTAATGAATTAATTGTCAGATCAAGCATTGAAATCTCTCCTTTTCCTTCTATATTGGGCTCTCTTGTGCTCATTGGAATCCAATGCAGATATTTTGGGAGAATTAATTCTCTAGTGTCTTCAATCGATATTATTCTCTGGTTTGGAGGAAAAAAACTGCACAAAGAATTTAAGAAAGTTGTCTTTCCTGAAGCTGTTCCTCCGGAAACTAAGGCGCTTAATTCATATTCTACGCCAATCCACAATAAAGCAGCTGCTGACAATGAAATTGTTTTTTCCTGCAGCATATTTGTTATTGTAATTGGTTTTACATTAAATTTTCTTAAGGTAATTGTATTTCCCTTTGTAGAAATTGGAGTTAATGTTGCGTTGATTCTTTCTCCTGTTTCAAGATGCGCATCCAATAATGGCGTTAACAATGTTATATTTCTTCCTACTTTTCTTCCTATTAATGCTGAATAATGTTTTATCTGGTCTTCGCTTTCAATTTTAATATTTGTCTTCAGCCATCCATATTTATGATGATAAACCCATATCGGCTCAGTAGAATTATTTACAACAATATCTTCCAAATATATATCATCCAATAATAATTCTATTTTTCCCAAGCCAAGGCTTTTATGCATCAAGTAAGTTATCAAAAAATCTTTTGTTTTTTCCCCTATATCAGGCAGATATCTCGATAATAAATAATTGATTGTATCCTTGAATTTTGTCTTTACTGACTCAGACCTTTTAGCATCTGCAGCTTCCTCTAATCTTATTCCTGATTTTGTTATTAATTCATCCCTTATCTTATTCAATAAAACTTCTGTGCTTTCGCTGATTGCAGCTATGGCAATATTATAAGTTAAGGTAAATTCTTCCTTATTATCCTCTATTGTTATTATTACAGGAATATTTCCAGAGTAATAAGTATATTTGTCTTTTACTATCATTATCCGCCCCTTTTTTTATTTAATGCTGTAGTAATTTTTCTCGAAAATGTGTTTTTTATCCTCTAAATCTGAAACTTTTTTCTCTATGAATTTCATCAAATCTATGGTTAACAGCTTAATTTTCTTTATTGTTTCCAATATCTCATTAATATTGTATTCTATGATGAATTTCTCAGCATATAATATATCTCCTGAAATCTTGCCAGGCTTATTTTTTAATAATAATTTTACATCAGCCAAATCATTAATTTCGTATTTATGCTGTATCTTGAATTTGGCCAATCTGCTAAGCATTAACTGCAGTCTTCTGACAGAAAGATCCAACCTTCTTTTTAACTGCTCTTGATCTTCTTTGCTCTGAATTTTTTCTTTTATTTCCAGATAAGGTGTTGTGAATTTGTATGTTATCTTTATTAATCCCTCTTCTTCAAGAAAATTAGCCCATTCGCTTATTATATTTATCGGCAGGGCAAGAGATTTAGCAGCCTCTTCTAGTTCTATCTTTTTCCTGCTTTTTATTAATTCTACTAGAGAATCTATTGCTGTGGCTATATTTATAGGCATGCATATTTATCCTCTTAGTTAGTATATAAAAGTTTCTTTTAAATGCATTTAAATTCGTTAACCAAAATCTTTATATAGAAAACATTCTTTGCTATTAAAGTAAAAAGAGGTTAATGTCATGAAGAAATTAATTTTATTATTTTTAATTTTGTCTATTTCAATTTACCTTGTTAATTCTGAAAAAATTTCAGGAACATGCTCTATAAAAACAAGCTGTGATGCTGGTGAAACAGCTTTATTTTCCTTATACGAGCAGACAGACTCTCATGTTAAGGTTGGTTTAAATGAAAGATATAAAGTTTGCTGTCCTAATATTAAGGTTTTAAATGGGACAAAAGGAAGTCAATGCGCTAATCCTCCAGGAAGAGAAGACAGCGCTGATTTATTGTTTAAGGCTTATAATAATGTAGACAGCCATGTCAGCAATGCAGCAAGTTCTTGGCAGGAAAATGTATGCTTGAGCTTGAGTTCTGAATTTTCTGGCAGTGTTCAATGTACTATAAAAAGTTCTTGTGATATAAATGAACTTGGTGTTGTTTCTCTTTATCAAGTAGAAGATTCGCACGTTGGAAGCGTTAATGATTACTTGAATAAAGTTTGTTGTTCTGTGAATTATTGTCCTGCTGAGTTTCAGTGGGATCCTAATCTTAATCGATGTGTACCAATATTCGAAATTTGTTTGCTACAAAATTCAGATGGAAAAGTAGACCAGTCAAAATTTTGTAAAAGTATTTGGAGGCAACCATTGAGTCAAACAGAACCTTACTGGGATGGCGCTTTAACACCTCAAGACAAAGATTGCTTTGAAATCGATAATGAAGCAGGATGCTGTTTTGCAGCAACTTACTTAGGAGATACTTATGGAAGATATGTTGATAATACCCTCATAAAAAAATCTATTAATGAAATTTTTGGTCTACAACCCCTCGGTGGAGAAATTGTTCCACTATAACTAATTTTTTCATGAAACCTTTTTCTAAAAGGTTTCTTTATAAACTCCCAATCTTGGTAAACTTTTAGGAAAAAACCATTGTAAACTTCTATTAACTCTTAATAATTTCCCCATATATGGTTTTACATAATAATCTGTGTCTGTAGGGTCCGTATTTTCCCTAAAACTATTACTTGGCGTAAAAAAATTATGTTTCCATTCATGTTTCATGGCTACTTTTATTCTATTGAAAGTAGAAATACTATTATCTATTGTTATTGTTGTATGTCCTGGGGGTCCTCTTGTTGGAGGATTTGGCGGAAAAGGTCTTGGATAATACCAATCTGGAAAAGTATGGCTTATTTCATTAGCATATCTAAAAGCAAACCCGGTATCTGGGTTATTTTGAACTTCTCTGATTAATTCCATCGCGGGAAATAACAAAGAATCATGATTATTATTATACCAAAATGAAGTTACTTGTTCCCAATTTATTTTGCTGGAATCCCAGGCTAGAGAATATTGCGGAGGCATATTGGAACGATCAGCAAATGTTTTAAAAGGCTGGTCTTGCATATAATGTATTAATAAATATTCATGGGCTCCAACTGCAACTCCATCTGAAAAAGTAAACCACTTGTCAAAAGCCAGTGCAGAATTATTAAACTGTGGGTCTGGATGGGAAAAATTTAATAATCTTGAGCCTGGAAATAAAGCAACAATATTTGGAATGCTATCTGGAGAAATAAATGTTGAATCATAGTTATAATAATCTCCAGTTCCATTTGCAAGCCTGCCGAGAACTTTTATTTTTATATTACTATTTGTTTTTTTAAAAGGTTTTTTATTTTTGTTTATAATTTTATTATTACTAACACCCAAATACGGAAAATCTTTTATATAAACAATTTTTCCAGTTTGAACTATTTCATCGTCTTCTAATTTTGCATTATTATCTTCTTCTAATATCCTAAAAAGATAAACTCCGTTGCTTATATCCAACGCTTTTAAATTCAAATTTGTTTTTGTATTTATAGGCAGTTTTGCGACTTCTTCCCCCAGTATATTGATTAGTTGAATAAATGCTTTTTTGTTTGAATTATAATCTACTGTTAAAATATTATTCCCGCCATATAAGGTTGCGTTATAATGACTTACTTCTTCGTCCTCTTTAACGCTAGTAATCGGAATATTTACTTTGCCCTCTAAATTTGTTATTAATGTATCTATATCATTAACTACAACAGGAATTCCAGGCAAGGCAGCTTTTGCTGTATCGCTTGTTCCAAGGTAATGTGAATAAAGTAAAGGATCAACCACCTTTAACTCTCTATCAAGCAAGCTTTGAGAATTTGTTTTGTAAAATATTCCTGTAGATAACAAAGTTGTTGCCAGCAATGTATTCATAAAATTCCTTATCTTTCCCATATTTTTACCATAATTTCATGGTATATAAATCTTTCTTTCCTATGTAGTAGTAATAATAATATAACCCATCTTATTTTATCAATCCAAAAATTTATATACAATCTAAATCAGCCATTTAAAGTGAAAAAAAGAAAACCCTTTAGAAGATACAAAAAAAGAGGCATTATGGAGAAAAAAAATATAATAATCACCTTAGTTGTTTTAGTTCTTGTATTTATTGTCTTAATTTCAGTAATTCCAAATAAAGAGCCTCCTGAAAGCTTGCTGGAGCCGCAAAAACAAATAATATCTTCTCTGACATGCGAAGAAAGATGCAAAAATAATGAGTGCTTAAAAGACTGCTATACAATAACAATAAACCAGGCTGTATTATCTCAGGATATTAGTTTATGCAGCACTATTCCTTTAGAAGAATCAAAACAATCATGCATTGATAAGGTTAATTTAAAGACAGCTATATTATCCAAAGATCAGGGAAAATGCAATTTAATTGTAAACGAAAACTTAAAGCAAACTTGTTTAGAAAATGCTAAGTAAAATATTATTAACATTAACTGTATTTTTTTTTATTGCTAGTTATGTATATGCAGCTGAAGGAGATGAATTATTTTGTCATGGAGCAGCTGTCTGTCCAAACATACAAGATGGCAATTATGAGATAATATGCAAATCTGTCTCAGATGGTTTTTGTCCCGAAGATTATGCTATATCATCATGGAATAACTGTCCTGTAACTACCACAAGCAAATGTGTTCCATGCGATCCTGACTGTGATGGAGTAATTTGCAATGATGTTAATATTTACGTTCAGCCTGCTGCAGATCCATGCGCTCAAATAACAAATACAATTATTGCTAACCCTGCTGATAGCATAAATGTATTTGCGTTTAGGGGGGATGGAAGTAATGGATATAATAACCATACATTTGGTCCTGAAAGATGCGAAAAAGAAACTTCCTGCATGTATCCATTTCAAGATTCTTTATTAGAATATCAAAGATATATGGGAGAAACTGAATGTTTTGGCGGAGAAAGTTATTATTATTCTGTTTGTTCTGTTCCTCCAGGAATTGGGGTAGATTGCGTATTTTCTTTTGGAAGGACTAGGCCTTATTTAGAGCTTATTTCTCCTGTTGTAGGCGAAACAGTTTCTGGAAACATAGATGTTAAGGTACTTGCAAGAACCAGAAGAGGAATTGTTAAATTTAATTCTTATCTGGCAAAATGGGATGCAAAATTCAATAAGTTTAGGTCTGTAAATATAAATGTTCCAATGGGGCATCCTGATTACTGCTCATTTAGATTAAACTGCGGGGCATCTGATCCTGTTGAATGCAGTTATTTCTTTAATTATGATTATGGTGAAGGAAGGGGAGGTCCAGAAGAACAAATTGAATTAAGGGGATGGGATACAACAGGATGCGAAAACGCTAAATTTGCTATAACAAGCTATGCTCAAGATAATTATTTAGATAAAACATTAAACTCTGAGTTGTTTACAAGCAATCCAAACGCTCCATGCACAGACAACTGTCCAATATTTACTTCTAAAACATTAAACACTTTATTGGCTAAATTAAAAACCTGGGTAAGCTGATAATATGAATAAAAAAGCAGTTGTATTTACATTCATTGCCATAGCATTGCTTTCTGTAATCTTGATCGCATTTTTGATTAATGTTGCTAATAAAAATACACAAGTTAAGATACAGGATACCATAGTAAGAATAGAAACCTTAAACAGCCTTGCGAAATCACTGGAAAATGAATTAATTTCAGAAGCATTAAGGTCTTCCAGCAACAGGGTAATTTTATCATGGCTTTATTATCTTGATCATGCAAACAATGATACTCTAAATCCAGAATTTTTAGATACAAATAAAGTAAGCTTGAATGACAATTTAAAGAATGCATTAATAAAAGAGTCTTATTACAAGGGTTTAAATAATAAGCTGCAGTTATCTTATATGCATGACGATAAGGATAAAAGCAATTACACTCTTCCTGCTGTTTTAAGCGAATTAAGCAATTTAGCAAACAGCTCTGGTGTTATTTTTTCCTACGATGATCCAGCAGCTTATACATTTGCAATAACTCAGACAAGCCCCTGGGAAATAAATATTGCTATGACCATTTCTCATTATGAAGTTTCAGATGCTAAAAAAACCATTTTCTGGGTTTTTAATAATAAGCAATTTTCTGCTAAGCTTAATATTGAAAATTATGTAGAGCCTTTTATGCTAGTCTATAATAATAGAAGTGTTGCAATAAATAAAACTAAGACTGCAGATTTCAGCAATCTAAATGTTTTTAAGAATTTTTATCAAAGACCTGAATTTATTTCTCATGATGTCGCAGATGCCCCAAGCTTCTTAAGCAGGATGCAGGGAAAGTTTGATCCCAGCATAAATGGAATAGAAACAGTGCTTGATCCATTATACTATCCTAATCCAAATAAATACTCAAATGTTGATTTTCAGTATTGGAATCGTATTTCAGGATGTTTGGTTGATGAGCCTGAATTTGAAGATTTATATTTAACTACAGGACATCATACTTTATACTCAAGAATCCCGGATCCTTCATGCATAATATCATAAAGATCTTCTGCCTATTGCCAATCTATTTCTTGAAATTAAATTTACTGCATCTGCTGCCTGCTCTCCGCATATTGTTGTTGTGCTTAGATCAAAGCTTATTTTGTAGCTTTCAGGAAGGAGATTATTTGTTGTTTCATTAAACAATATGCATGCATCATCTCTTTTATTTTCTAGTTCAAATGTTAACATCTGCTCTAAGATATTTATTTCAGTATCTTTTATTCTTCCATCTATAACCATTTGATTTATTTCAGGATAACTATCTTGTAATTCAGAAATTTTCACATTTTGAAGTACATTCAGCATGTCCTCGCTGAAATAATACTGCTGCGTTGCTGGCGAAGAAAATACAAAAAACAAGTATATTAATAATGTGAACAAGGTAAAAATGATTAATGCAAGAAAGCTGTCAAATGAAAATATAAACCCTTTTTTCATGCAATTATTAATTTATTTTAATTTATAATCTTTGCTATAACTTGCTATAAAACAATTATTTTTGCAGCCTTTATCTGCTCGTTTGCCTTGACATAAATAGTATGCTGGCCTTTGCTTAATTTATCCGCATCAAGAGAAAACTTCCAATTTTTTCCTTCTATCTTTTTCCATTCTTCTAAATCTATCTTGTAATATACTTCTTCATAATTTGAAGTTCCTTTTACATTAATTATTCCAGAAACTTCTTCCAGATCTCTTGGAGAAATTATTATAACATCATCAAGAGAAGAAGCAACCTTTACGTCATTAAAATAAAAGTAAATAATTCCTATTGCAAATAAAATAATTATTATATAGCTTATTTTCATATAAAATTAGCTTTTATGCAAAATTATTTAAATTAAACCCTTTTTAAGATATTATTAATCTGTTCTTTAGTCCAGCCTTTAGCAATTAGCTCTTTTTTAATCTCTTCAGAGCTAAACCCATTTTGCATTGCCGACCTTACTGCAATTATCACTCCTTTATGTTCGTCATCTCTCATCTTTGCACGATCTGTTTTTGCTTTTAATTCTTTGTTGAAAATTTTTTTTCTGAATATTATTAATATTATTGCTCCGATAATTATTAAAAGTGTTAATATTCCTATTAATTGTCTGGCAAATACACTTTTTGCTCCTGTTTCAAGTTCTCCTCCTTGGGATTCTTGCTCCTGCTCAAATTCTTCTTCTTGTGTTTGCTGCAATGTTGTACAGGATCTTGTTTCAAAAGGTCTTGCTATCTTTTGCACTGTATTTTTGCAGCTGTTTAAATCAACACAGCTTCTTGTTTGCTGGCTATTTATACACGCACTCCAGCCTCCGCACAGCCATTTTTCTTCACAGCTTGTTGTTCCTCCTCCGCTGCCTCCTCCCCCAGATCCCCCTCCGCTTCCCCCTCCTCCATTGCCTCCTCCGCCGCCTGGAGGTGGCTGAGAAGTTACTGCAACATCAACTAAGTTTGAGCTTCTGCTTTGTTTTTCAACACCATTATGCGTTACATACCCCAGTACATAATATCTATAATTTCCTTCTTCTAAATTTCTATCAGTGTAAGAACATGATAAACTTCTGCAGTTGAAGAATATTCTTGAATTAATAATTATATCAACTTGATTTATGTCTAGATTAATCCTATAAATTTTATATCCTAAATTATATTCCCTTCTTCTTATATTAAACCCCGGCGATTGTCCATTAACAGAGCCAAACGCACTATTTCCATTTATGTCATAAGCCTTGCAATTCCATTCATAGCCCCCTTCTTGATCTAATGCTCTATTAAATCTCGCTTCATACCTTAATTCATCTGGAAAAGACTCTCTTATTTCATCTAAATTAAATCCTGCAGTCGGATCTTTGACCCAAAATTCTATTTTTCTTAATTGAATGTTGCTTGTTGCGCTGCAGCTAAATTCTATTCTTGTTCCTTGGTCATAAGTTGGATAATCTATTGGTGAATTTAAGGTTACTACAGGTCCTGCCCTTTCAGTGTCATAATCTGTATCTCCTGTTACTGACCCTGAAAATATTGGTTCTCCTTCTTGTCTTATTGCAAACATTGGGGACTGGTCATTTATTGAGCCAAATGCATTATTATCATTTTTATCATAAGCCTTGCAATTCCAAGCATATTGCCCTATTTGAGCAAAAGATTTTGAGAATCTAAAAGTTGAAATAGGTCCGTCTTCTGTTTCCTCCTGCACTCTTTTTGTCTGCTCTAGATGAAATCCATTTACAGGGTCTGTGATCCATAATTCAACTTTGTCAATTGCCTGATTATCTGATACAGTGCAGCTAAATTGGATTAATTGGTTTTGAAAAAATGCCTCGTTATTTATCGGAGAAATTAATGTTACAACAGGCTTTGTTACATCTTCTATGCTGCTTCCTTCGTTCCATGTCAAGGTTACTTCTGAGTTATGAACCTCTGCTCTTAAATTTATAGGCGTTATAATATTCGGATCTTCTATTGGGCCCCCTACAGGAGCAACACTAAATACATTTTTTATTGAATTAACTACTTTTAATATTACATCTTTAAAAGAAAATCCCGTTAAAGAGTCTGCTGCATTTACGTCAACTATTGAAGATAAAAATATAAATATTACTAATAAGCTGCACCACTTTTTCATATTTTTGATAAGCATATTTTCCTTATAAATCTTTCTACCATACTATGACAACCAGCTTTACTATCTTCTTTGTATTTAATGGGGGGTTTTCCAGATAAACAAATCTTGTTGTTCTTACATATGACTCTGCATTAATCCGGCTTACTTCATCTATGCCTGATTTCCCGTATATTTTTTTATTGTCTTCGCCAGAAATAGTTATCTTAGAATTTAAATCATCGCTATCCTCAAAATAAAATATATAATTATTTTTTGTTCCAAGCAGTATTTTTGAAGTTTCATAGCCGTCATTTGTCGAGGTTAATAATATTAAGGCTTTTAATTTATCCTGGATGACTTTCCCATTTTCAACGAACCCAATATTTCCTAAAAGATATCTCCAATTTTCGCAGTCATCATCTGCACAATAGCCTTCTGACATTAATGTGCTTGAAATTAATAATGAATCGCTCGAAATACTCTGGAATTTATCCTGTTTTTTATTTAATTGATTAATGCTTGAAATAAATAAGTAGCTTATTAAAACTAAGATTAATACTGCAATTAAAAAATCAGCGTACCAGAACTGGGATTTCTTTGATTTAAGCATATATGCTGACATCATTAGAACTGCTTACAGATAATTTCCCAAGTGAATTTTTATATCTACATGATGCTCTCTGGAAAATCAGTTTTCCTCTGAATCCTGTATGCGACTTAAGCTTATAAGAAATAACCCTTTCTTCTCCTTTGACTAATTCAGGTATTTCCCATGTAATTGTTGAGTCAGCCAAGCCTTTTTTTATTGAGTTTGGCTTTAACGTAATATATTCATGAGGAACTTCCAATGTTCCTGGAATATGGTCATTAATATACAAGTTTTTTATTGTGCTTGTATTATTTTTTAATGTTAATAATACTTTAACGCCAGCAACCCCTCCTTCTTGTGATTTAAGAACTAAAACTTTCTTATGCATGTATAATTCTGTCCTGAAAACCTTGAAGTACAAATAAATTATTAATATTATTATTAAAATAATTAATAAAGGAGTTAAATAATTGCTGAGCATTACAATATTATATTCTTCTCCTGGATTTAACGTAAACTGCCATGTGTATTTATATCCCTTGTCTGTATTTTCTATACTTTCTGCTTCAGGCTTAAATTTTGCAAACAATTTTTTAAAGCCAGAGATTGTTATTGTATAAACTTCATTGCTTATGCTATTCCCGTCATTTTTCCTCAACAATGTTTCTTTTTTTGTCAAGAATCCTGTTTTGGATGTCTTAGTTTCTTTGATATTTTCATAAGCGCTTATTTTTAATTTCTCGGTTTTATCTATAAGATTTTTATCATTATAACTTATTAATATCTGTGCATCATACTCTCCTTCTTGTGTGCTTGGATCAATGGAGATTATGAATTCTTCTGCTTTATTTTCTAAGCCATCCAAGCTTGTTGCAATATTTTCAGAGAAAAACCTGCTGTTTATTATTATGTTTAAGTTATCCAAGTCAATATTATATCTTGACCTTAAATTTAATTTTACTAAATTTTCCTTTTTTGGATCAATTCCCTGCGGATTAGTCTCTAATGATGCTTCTAAAATTTCTTTGTAATCAACAATTGTTATAACAAATTGATGGTCTGTAAATACTTCAGGATTTCTTGTTGAAACAAATCTTGTATTTAATCCATAAATTCCCGGCTTTAAATATCCTAAGGGGAATAAAACAAACCTGTCTTTTACTTTTTCATCTGCGCTTAATGAGTAAATCTCGCTTCCAGTCTGCCTTCTCCATTCTGCATCTAATATTACAGCCTTGATTTCATCTGAATTTGACTGCGTATTTTTTAATTCAACATCGAATATGGCATTTTGCCCTGGAAGTACAACTGCCTGGACAGGAGTGCTTTTTACTGAAATATCCTGAGCATAAGCTAGTTGTATTATTAATAATAAAATCAAAAAAATAAAAAGTTTTTTCATATGTTATACCTCTTTAGTATTAATGGATGTTGGTTGTATTTAAATGTTTTTATTAATGCATTTTTACAAATGTCTAGCGTTATTTAAATTTTTTTAGCGGGATTAATAAAAAACTAGGATTTGTAATATTTAATTTGTTTACAATTTATTTGAGAGTGGTAACAAAATAGAAAAATTTATATATATCTAGAATTGCATTTTTATCATGAAAAAAATAATGCAAATTTCCGTATTAATGGGATTATTTGGATTCTCTCAATTTGATTTTGATCCTGCTATTGTAAATCAAGGAGATAAATATAGTTCAGCTAAACATGAAAACAAGGAAAAATTCTTAAAGAATGCAAGAATTTATCTAAGTATACCTTATCATTTCGGGGGCAGACTTACAAAATCAAATCCAGGCTTAGACTGTCTTGGATTAATGTTTTTATCCTACTCTAAAACTTTTGGCAAGAATTGGAAAGAATTCAGCGTAAACCCAAGTATTATTGTAAAGAAAGAACAATTAGGGAAACCAGTTGATGGATTAGATGGAATCTTATCTAAAAATGTTGAGATATCTGAATTAGAGGAAGGTGATATAATTTATTTGTTAACTAGAAATAAAATAGAAGATATGCCCCTGGCAAACTTGAATGGAATAGATTACTGGCCATGGCATGCCGGTATTTATTCTGATAAAGAAAAAAACTTATTTTTAGAAGCCAATCCACTGTACGGGGTCATAGAACATGATTTTAAAGATGTTTTAAATGGCAATGAGGCAATTTTTGTTACAAGAATTTTTTAATTTAATTTTTATTTTTTGGGGGAGCAATAACTAATAGATAATCATTTTCTACGACTTCTAAATTTCCTCTTCTGATTATTCCATCAAAAATTGGGCTTTTTCCTTCTTCTTCTAATTTTTTATTATACTCTAAGGCATACCTTGGCATTAGCTCTTCTTGACCGGGATTAGCATTTACAAAAGTGTAATCGTTTCTTTTTATCAAAGTATGACCCATACCTAATTTTTTTCCTTTGTATTCAATGCAGTTAAATTTTATATCACAGACATCATCCTTTCCAAGGTCATGCATTAAAAATACGATTGAACCAGAGGGGATTTTCTTAATCTCTTCTGTTACTTCGCTTGCTTCCCTTACAGAACTTGGTTCAATAACATAATTATTCCATCCATAATCCTTAAGCTTTTTTGTTATTCTTATATCTGAAGGAAATTCAGATAATGGTTTTTTATAAACTTCTGAAAGGGCAGAATTAGCTAAACCAATGCAATCATAACCAAAGGCATTTGATATTGGAATACTGCATCTCTGCCCCTTCCCCATATCTTCATAATAAACTTTGCCTCTTCCACCATGAACAAATGCACTATCTCCTACTTTATCATCAGCAAATTTTATTATTCTATTGCCTATAGAACTCTCTTTATTATAAACTAAAATTTTTGATTCATCCCCTAATTTTGTTCCATCGAAAAAAAATGCGTTTTCCTGCTTTAATTTATCCCATAAGACAAATGTTTTTTCTTCTTTTGTTATTAAAACTTGGTTATCTTTTAGACCATTTGAAACAAGCACAAATTGAGTTTGCTTAAGATTTTTTCTGTTAATCGGATCATAATCATATTCAAAATTACTTTCAGCATCTCTTCTTAATGTGAATTTAAATATTCCGGTTTCTATCTCTGCTCGTGAGATAAGTGGTGGGTCTGCTTTATGTTCTATTAATGGAAGTTTATTCTCATCAGCTCTGTTTTCTATTCTAATGTAATTCTTCTCCCCTGAGAGTGTAATGGTCATATATTTTCTTTCAGTATTTTTCAATCCAGTATTATCTAGATTAAAAAATTTGTTTCCTTCTAAAAATTCAAAATGGAGAGAACTGGTGGTTTCGGCGACAATATTTTTGTCAGAGAATTTAACAAAATCTTTATAGATTGAAGTGTCAACATCACGATCTGTAATAAGCATGCCCTTTGAATAAGAAGTTATTTTTATATTCTCTTTTTCTAATTCAGATCCGTAATGTAAATAAAAACCTTCTTTTAGATTTTTCATGCTTCCAGATAATACCATATCATTTACTTTACATCGATAACACCCTATGGTACCGTCTTGCTCAAATCTAATATTACCGGTTGGCCCTTTATTTATCATTAAACCATCATAATAAATTGAACTTTTTGAATTGCTCAAATCAATATTTACTATTGCATTATTTTTATTATAATAGACTCTCGCATTTTCCGGCAAGCTCATTTTTTTATTAACTTCTGAATTAACTTTCGGAAATAAATATGTGCCTCCATTTTTTCCAACTGTAAAAGCAGCTTTTACTAGATCTCCTTTTTTATCTATTATCAACAAATTTTCTTTAGAACCATCTATATTCTCATAAAAATAAATCTGCCCGCTATTCTTGTCTTTTATCCAAAGTTTTCCTGTTCCCTTAAGAAATGAAATATGGTTTTCTTGCTGTTCTGTTACTTTTGATTTTTGGTTTAAGTCTATACTAACTTCGCCGTCAATCAAAATATCTTCTTTTTCTAATCCAAATAAATTTCCAACATATTCTCCATTTATTTTGCTATTTGATATGGAGCCATCTATCAATTTTCCATTTTCATCTATTTTTAATTCCCTAACAATCCTTCCTCCTTCATCTAAATAGCCTTTAACTTGGTTGTAAGTTGAAATTGAATTAACGATTTTTTGTCCTAATGCTCCTGATTGGGCTATTCTTGTTAAAACTTCCCCTTGGACCATTCCCGTTATTCTTCCTTGCGCATAATTACCAGCACATGTTATTAATCCAGCAGGACTTGTAACACACATTATTCCATTTAGCACAGCACTTGCAGTCGGATTAATAAAACTTAGTCCTGTTGTAGCAATTGCAGCAAATGGATCAGCATTTACATTGTTAAGTATTAATAAAAATAGAAGCAATAATGTGATTATTCTTTTTTTCATTTTAATCCCTCACAGCAAATTTATAATTGTAATTTCCAAAACCAAATAAATCCGGGCTATATCTATTTATATCTAAGTAATAAATTTGGTCTGCAATCGTATAAACCGTTACATTATTATCATAGCTTCTTGCAATTAAATGCATCTCATTCTTCAAGGTTAAATCAGATAAACAGCTTAAGCAAATTTCAGATTTATTCTTAGCAAGCTCATTTATTATTGAATAGCTTACATTATAAATGATTCCAAGCCTTAATGGGCTTTTATAATCAAAAGATTTTAGACGATAAACTGCTTTTTGCTTCTTTATTGTTAAGGGATAATCTAGATTAAATGAAACCTCTTTGTCTGAAATAATGGTTTTTGTTTTAATTGTTCCTTTTGTGATATTAAAATTTGGAAAATCTTCAAAATTATTAATGCAAATTACTAATGCGTCGTTAACATACTTTGACAATTCAATTTCAATTTTTCCTTTTTCTGGAACTAAAATTTTTCCCTCATTCAAGTAATACGGAATTCCATTATAGTTCTGAATTTTTTCGTTATAATACCCGCCGTGTTGTCCTATAAAATACAGGGCTTCTTCACCAGATAGTTCAAGGCAATCTATGACAAAGTCATTTACATTTTTTATCTGCGGAGAAACACTAAATTTTTCAATGTTTAGGTTATCAAAATACGCATTAAAATTAGTATACTTTAATAGAACCAAAAATCCGATGATAAAAACAATAATTATCCCTAAAATAATAAAAATCGTTACTTGAGATTTTTTACTCATAACCTATTGAATATATTCTAGTTTAAAAAGTTTATTCTTCTAAGAATTCGTCTAATTTTCCCTTGAACTCTTTTTCATGAGCCTTTAAATATTCTCTGGCAAATATCCACATTACCAAGCCTATGCTTTTCTTTCCTTTATTATTGCAGGGGACAACTAAATCTATATTGTTGCTTTCATTATAGGTATCGCATAATGCAACAACAGGAATTCCTATTTTAATTGCATCTTTCATTGCATTTTTATCAACCCATGGATCTATAATTACAATTAATTTTGCTTCCATGAATGTTTTTAATCTTGGATTTGTCAATATTCCAGGAGGATATCTTCCCGCAAAAACCCTTATTCCTGTATATTTTGAAAATAAATTAACAGCCTTCCATCCATTTTCTCTTCTGCAGACAACAATAATATCTTCTGGCTTGTATTGTGAAATTAAATTAGCTCCAAGCTTGATTCTTTTATCTATTTCTTGTATGTTTAAAACAACCAAGCCGTCAGGCCTTGTCTTGTAAATAAAATTAGCCATGTATTTAGTCCTGAACTTAGTCCCGATATGCAATCCCACTTTTAGGTAATCCTCCAAGGGTATTAAATATTCCTGTTCTTTTTGAGCCATAATTTTCTTTTAAAATGAGGATTTATAAAGATAGCTGTTTAAGAAATTCTTATGAAAGTGCTTTGTGTTTGTTTAGAGGGAAAAAATAGAAGCACTTATTTAGCAAAATACTTGAAGAGAAAAGGATATTTTACTTCTTTTGGTGGGGCTAAGGAAAATGCAGAGAAACCAATTTTACAAAAAGATGTTGACAATGCAGATCTTATTATAGTTGCTAGAAAGTGGATTAAGGAAATTTTAGAAAAAAGATATAATATTAAAAATAAAAAGCTTATTGTTTTAGAAGTACCAGATGTTGCTAGAGAATATGGAAACAAAGCAATTGAATTATTTGAGAAATATGGTGAAGAAATGTTTCAAGTTAAATATGTTCGTCCTAATCTTAGAAAACAAATAAAAAAACATTTTCCACTAAACAAAAATTTATCCAATAAACTCTATTCCTAATTCATTCTCTATTTTATGTTTTTTTGCCCCCCTTTTTGGTCCAAGAATTTGAGGGCTTGAAACACCTGTAACAATTAACATAGCCCTAATTGTTTTTTCCATATCTTCTGAAATCTGTGCTCCCCATATTAATCTCGCATCTTCATCTAATTTCTCAGAAACAGTTTCTACAACTCTTCTTGCTTCTTCCAATGTCATATCTGGCCCTCCAATTACATTTATTAAAGCGCCATTTGCGCCTGTAATATCGACATCTAATAAGGGATTATTCAGTGCTTTTTCAACAGCTTCTACTGCTCTATTTTCAGAGTCACTTTCACCAATTCCAATCATTGCAACTCCGCCTTTGCCCATTACTGTTTTTATGTCTGCAAAATCTAAATTAACCAAGCCAGTTTTTGTGACTAATTCTGCTATTCCCTTCACAGCATTTGTTAAAATTTCATCTGCAATCTTAAAAGCAGTATGCAATGGAAGATCAGGAGCTAGTTCTAATAATTTATCGTTTGGAATGACAATTAATGTATCAACAATATTCTCTAATCTCTCTAGACCCATCAAGGCATTTTCATATCTTCTTTGGCCTTCCATGTTAAATGGCAATGTTACTACACCCACAGTTAATGCACCTTGTTTTTTAGCTATGTCAGCAACAACAGGAGCACTTCCTGTTCCTGTTCCTCCTCCAAGGCCGCATGTAATAAATACCATATCTGCTCCTGCTAAGGCATGCTTTATATCACTTTCAGATTCTTTTGCAGCCTCTTCTCCTACTTGAGGAATGCTGCCTGCACCTAAACCATGTGTTGTTTCTTTTCCAATAAGAATTTTATGAGCAGCATTAGTGTATAATAAATCCTGAGCATCTGTGTTTATGGCAATTGTTTCTGTTCCAGAAATTCCAATTTCAGACATCCTGTTTATTGTGTTATTTCCCGCTCCCCCAGCTCCAACAACCTTTATTTTAGCTCTTTGATTTGCTAATAATTGTTCTAACTCTTCATCTATATTTGAAGTTTTTTGCATTGTTAATTTTAAAGAAAGACTTTTTTGTAATGGATTTTGCATGTATTGATTCATTATTTATCAACCCCTGTATCTTGGAAAACATATCTAGTATTTAAATTTATTTATTCTGGAGTAGTTGTTTTTTCGAACTCTATTTCTTTTATTTCCGGAATTCTTTTCTTGATTTCCCCTATAAGCTCTTCTTTTTGCTTGGTATTTAAATTTAATTTAACTACTGCCTTGTTATCCTTAATCTCAAATTTTGGCTCTTTATCCAGGAATTTTAGCATAGAGCTTAGCTTTTCATCAACATTATCAATAATTCTTTTAATCTCAATATCGTAAATTAAATCCTTTCCTGATAAAGGATGATTAAAGTCAACAATAGTTCTTCCTCCAGAGACACTTCTTATTACCCCGTAAATTCCATCAAGGTTAACATGAAGTCCAGGAAATGGCTTTATATTCTGCTGAATAAATATGTTTGTTGGAACTAATTTTATTAAATTTATTGATTTTTTTCCGAATGCTTCTTCTGTTTTTATTTCTATCTTATACTTTCCTATATCTTTATTTACAAGTTCTTTGTCTAATCCCTGAATTACATCTTTATGGCCGAGGCAGATAATTATTGAACCATAAGATTTTCCATTTTGATATAAATTATTTTCTTTGGCAATTTTTTCGTCTGTTAAGTCAAATATCTTATTGTCATCTTTAGTCTTTGCTATGTAATCTATTTCAATGAAGTCATTTTCTTTGGTTTTCATAGGAATGTGCTTAAACAAATTTATTTAAATCTTTTTGTTTTATTATATTTATGGTTTGGATAGATAATGTCGATGATGCATTGAAGCCTTATCTAAAAGCTTTAATAAAAGATTCATTGCATAACAAGAAGGCTTTTTTAGAATCTCAGAATAAGGGAAATGCCCAATTATGGATTGCCCTTGCTGCATTATATAAGCAAATGGTCACCTTAGACAACAAAATAAAATTACTAGAAAAAATATTAATCGAAATTAATAAAGGAAAGAAAGATGGGTGAACTTGGAATTTTGATTTTGGATGATAATTATTCTAACATTAACGATTATGAATTAATCGAGGCCGAGTTTGTATTGCAAGATAATCAAGCTAGATTAAAACCAAAAATCAAAGGCTATTATAAAAGCCATTTCCTGGAAATTTCTAATTTGCTTTTAGCTTCTGCACAAAAACCAGATGAACTTTTAAATGATATTCAAGAACAGGCTAGTCTTTTTAAAATTAATAATTTTGAGACAAAAGATGATCTTAAAATTATAATTTATGATCTTCCTAAGGATTCATTGCGATATTATTGCCTTTTTAAAATAAGCAGACTTGTCTAGGATGGATAATAAAACAAATACTTAGCTGCCTTAATTCCTCCTCAGCTCCGTTACCCTATAAACGCCAACAATAATGATTACGGTTGCTTTATTCCTAACCTGGCCGGGTCTCAAAATAATTAGCTCTACAGGACAGAGCCTCTCAGTTGGGATTAAGACTAAATACTTATCTTAATACCTCTCCCAGATTTTCGATTCCGCCTGAAGTCTGTTTGCGGCTACAAGGGAAGACTAACCCCCCAATCTAGTCTGCATTTTAACAACGAGAAATTAACTTTTAAACTTTCCTATTTAACAAATTCTACGTTTGGTAAATCTTTAAATTCTTTGTCGCCTGTAAGAAATTTTATATTAAGTTTTTTTGCTAAAGCATATCCTACGACATCAGCCATGGAAAGCCCATTTTTTTTGTTTAAAAATCTAAAATTCATCGCTTCTTTTATAACTTCTTTATCTATATTTTGTACAAATTTTGAATATAAATCAACATATTCATAGGCTCTTTTATTACCGTACAATTTAATGGAGTTATGACATAGTTCTGCTAGTATAAAAGCGGTTATTATTATTTTTGAGTCTAAATACCCATTATAGTTTTTATTTCCCTTGATAATCTCAATTAAAGCATAAGTATCGAATACATAAGCTTTAGTCATTGTATAATTCCTTATCAGATTCTTTCAATAATTTTTCAGTTGACCCCTTAAATTTTCCAGTTCCAAATGTCTCTCTTAAAACATTCTTGCTGGGTAAAACTAAAATTCTAACTTTTTCATTAAATCTGAACTTGTTTTTTACTAAATCTTTTTTTGAAACTCTTAAACCTGCGGAGTTTCCCCATTTCTTAAATTCTCCTTCCAATTCAATCATAGAATTATACATGTATAACTAATATTTAAACCTTTCTAGAGAGCTTTAATTTCCAAATCTGGATTTTGTGATTTTGAGTAAATTTCATTGCCAATCCCCTTCCCAAAATAATAAAAATTTTGCGAGGAAACTCCTTGTATTAAATCAAGCAATGTTCTTTTTTCCTTGAATTCTATAATACTGGGGGACTTTAAATTAGCTAATTTTTTTGCTTCTTCAACTGCAGTTTCTTTATTTCCAAACTTATCTATTAAACCAAGATCTTTGGCTTCTATTCCTAGAAAGAATTCTCCTGTTGATATTTTTTTAGTATCATTCAATTTTCTGTTTTCCTTAACTTCATCAACAAAAAATTTATGTATAATATCTATTTTATTCTGCAGAATATTTCTTTCATCTTTTTCTAATTCTTTAAAATTGGTTCCTAAATCCTTATAATCTCCTCCAACTAATCTTTCATAAGTTACTCCATACTCCTGCATTAGTTTAGAAAACTGCAAATAACTTCCTATAACTCCAATACTGCCTGTTATTGATAACTCATCCGCGATTATCAAATCAGAAGAACTTGCAATCCAATATGCTCCGCTTGCTCCAACTTCTCTGATTACAGATATTACTGGCTTGTTTAAATTTTTTACAGCATCTGCAATTTCTTTGCTTGCTACTACTGTTCCTCCAGGAGAATTTATGTCAAGGATAACAGCTTTTATCTTATTATCATCTTTAGCTTTTTTTAGCTCATTTAATATTGAGCTTACGCTTGAACCTGTCTCTTCAAATGGGAATCCTGAAGATGATGTTGAGATAATGCCATAAACAGGGATAATTAATATTTGTTCCGGGGAGATTTTATCTTTTACAGTAAAAACTTTGCTTAATAAAAAACTAAATAATAAAAGTCCTAGTAATATTAAAATAACATAAGCCCCCTTTTTCATAATATGCTACTTTTATTTTAATTTATAAATGTTTTTATCTATCTTCTTCTCTTATTATATAAAGAATAACCTACGATTATTAACCCGTATGTTATAACATAAATTATATTTGCTATTATAAGTGGTTGGTTATATAATTCGATTCCATATAAAAGCCATATACATGAACTAACAAAAAATATAATGTTCGTTGTTATTGATAAATCTTTAGCTCTTTTGGTTTTCAAAATTTTTATTATCTGAGGAACATTTGCTAATCCAGTAATAATACCTAGAATCGTTGCTAATACAGATACTAATGTCATTTACTTATTCTATTATTTTAAATTTATAAATGTTTTTAATTCAATGTTGACAGTTTGTACAACATCTGTTTTCTAAAGAATTTTTATCCATATCTGTTGCTGTTTGTGTTGCTATTTCATACACAGCTTTATCTCTAATGTTTTGTGGAATTGAATCAAGATATCTATGAATATCATCTAGATGTCTTTCACGTAACAAGTAACTTATATGATCTTTCACTCTGTTTACTTCTTTTAATTCAACATCGTAATCTCTTAACATTTTATTAGAAATGATTTTATATTATTTAAATGTTTTTATGGAGTAGCCGAGAATCGAACTCGGGTTTCTACGTTGCGAACGTAGCTTCTTAAGCCATTGGAAGACTACCCCAATAAATCTTCTGAAATAAATCTTATTTTTCTTTCTTTATACCAAAGTAAATGTTTATAGCTTTTTATTCCCTGATAGAATTTAGATTTAATTTCATCTAAAGTTTTTCTAAATTCTTCATAACTTTTTACTTCTAACTCAATTTCTAAATCCACCCCCCCTATTGTTTCATAAGTATAAATTATATTTGGATGTGCTTTACAATAATTTAATAATTTTTCTTTAAATGATAAATCTGATAACTCAAATTCTATTTTATACCAATAATAACCAATTTTTGACAGATTAATCATCGCTTTATACCCTTTTATTACTCCAGATTTTTGCATTTTCTTTATTCTATAATTTATTATAGTTGGAGTTGAATTTAATTTGCTTGCTATAGAAACAATTTCTTGTCTTGCATTATCTGCTATTTCTAGTAAAATTTTTTTATCAATCTTGTCAATTTCTTCATAGTTAGAATAACATAATAATACTGGTTTATTTGTTCTTAATTGCTTTTTAATTAAATAATCTCTTGTTAAAATATTAAACTTGTAATAGATAGCTTCATTTATCTCTTCAATGTATTTTTTATATTTTAATAAAAAAGATTCTTTTTCTTCGTAAAATTCCTTTGTGTTTTTAACCCAGCAGGCTACCCCTAAATCTCTAAATCCATCTATACTATCTATCCACCAAAATTTCTTATTCTTAATAAAATAATTTATAATTTCTTCTTCTTTCTTTGGTGATTCATTTTGAAATTTTAAAAAAAATCTTCCATTAATATAGCCTAGTTTAGAAGCATCAATTACAGTATAAAACCCTTTTATCACATCCTCTTCTAATAATTTTTTTATTCTATAATTTACAACCTCCTTGCTTAATCCAACTTTCTTTCCTATTTCAGAATATGATTGACGGGCGTTTGTATCTAATTCATATAAAATCTTCCAATCTTTAGTATCTAACATATTATCAAAGATATAAATTAGTATATAAATTTTATCATTTTGATAAAAAATCTGATAAAAAGTTTTATATAAACGATTTAATCTAATTACCACTATAAAATAATTAAATATTAAGGAAATAAAATAAAATAAAATGAATAAAACTCTCGTTAAATCATCAAGTGAGAATAAGTTAGGTCTTATAAAACCAAATGTAATTAAATCTCTAGAAACTGTTACAAATCTTGCTATTTCATCTTTTTTCCCAACAGATAGAAAAGTCGTTAACGGGGTTCTTTTTTGCAATTCTCATGATGATTTAGTTCATTGGTCCAATATAAAAAACATTCCAAGTTTGGTAAATCACTATGATTTTGAATTTAATGGTGTTAAAACTAAACTGGATCCTAAAATATATGTCTCTGAAGTTGCTAAAAAATTAAATGGTGATGTGGCTTATATGACCAGTTATGGTTTCGGATATGGAGAGAGTTTTGGATATCATATAATTAATACTAGGGGTAGACTAAAATATTTGGCAAAAATTCGGGGGATTTATGTTTCCTTATGCGGTTGGCCTTTTAGTCCAGAAATGGATTATGATGATTTAGAAAAGTTTGAAGAAAAGTCGAAAAAAGTATGGCCATATTTAGACATCAGTATTATTAACCCAAGATTCAAAACATATGGCTACCATTGGAGAAATATTATGGATTTGATCAAAAAAGGTGTCGAGCACGCTAAGAAACATAGTCTAAATCTTGTTACATTAAATAGGATAGAAGAACAATTTATTAATGATAGTATTGCAAATACCGAGATTGAATTTAGACTTCATTATTGTAATGATGCATTTAAAGATGATTTAGATGGTAAGCTAGATAAAAATTCTTTTATTTTAAAATAAAAAAAGTGGACCAACCGGGAGTTGAACCCGGACCTCACCGATGCCATCGGTGAATTCTGCCATTAGACTATTGGCCCAAATATTAGCAGGTAAACGTTTATATTTTAAAAAGTATTTGTATTTTAAGATATTTCTGTTATTAGAGCTCCCTATATCATTAAACCATCTTTTTACATTATTTATCCCCCTAACACAAACATCAGTACCTGTGATATAAGCTGGATAACCATGTTTTCTTAAAATTTTTTTTAAATGATTTAGAAACGCGACATTTTTAGATGTAATAACTATCCAAGGATACCTATAATCTTCCCTCTTATTTGCGACAATGCATCCATCTGTATCAAATAACCCCCTTAAGAAGAATTTTTTCGTTCTCCATGGTAAACTTAAAATTTTATTAGAAATTTTTAATTTTTCATATTTTTCTCCAATTGGTACACCATATCTCTTATTAAGATCTAAGCAAAGACTCTTATTATTTATAACAAGTACACATACATTCTTATTTTTATACTCATAGTAGTAAGAATGTAGATTAAACTCTTTTTTAATTCTATACTTCAGTTTCTTTAAATAATTTGAATCTAAATTTTTATTTACACTAAACACCATTAAAAAACGATCGTAATTTTCTTTAGATTTTTTAAACTTGCAAATACAACCGTCGCCTAAAAGCGCACCATAAAATTCGCAGAAGAAAGGGGTTTGTTTTATGATAACTTTTCTAATCTTCCTAAAACTTCTGGCATATTTCAGAATCTTAGTTCTATTCTCTTGTATAGATGAAATCTTTCCACCTTTAGATCTACCCCAATTATCATTTAATTTCTTCAAATTTTTTAACCAATACTTCTTATTTAAAGAATGTTTAATTAATTTATCAAATAAATCTTGTGGAATAGTAGATTCCCCTCTTCGATATCTTTTTATATTTGAGTAACCTATTCTTAATGATTTAGAAAATTTTCTTAAACTCATTCCTTCCTTATTAAGCATTTCATCGAAGAATTTTTTAGAGTTTTTTATTTTAATCTTCATAACAAATATAATGATTAGGGATATATAAATTTTTCTATATCTATATACTACTGGCCCTTTATTTTACGATTTTTCCGAGCTTATTTAAATCTTTACCATTTAAGAATTCTTTTAAAACATTATTTAAATCTTTTATTTTTATTCTAATCTGTTTCATATCGTTTCTATTTCTTAACGTAACAGAATTATTTTTTAAACTTTGATGATCTATTGTTATCATCGCAGGAACTCCAATTTCATCTACCCTTCTATACATTTTTCCTATACTTCCTTTATTATCATATAAAACTTTAAATTCTTTTTTTAATAAGTTATAAACTTCTTCTGCTTTTTCTGGCAGTTTATCTTTATCTAATAATGGAAAAACAGCAGCTTGAAAAGGAACTAAATTAAATGGCAGTTTAAACATCTGTCTTTCTTTATCTTCATGGAAAAATATATCTAATAATCCCCAAATATTTCTATCAACCCCAAAGCTTAATTCTAAAACATTAGGAATAAATTTTTTGCCATTGAGATTTACCTCAAGTTTTTGACCTGAACCTTTCTGATGCCCTCCAAGATCATGTTCTCCTCTGTAATGGACACCACCTAACTCTTTCCAGCCTTTTAATGTTTCTAAGTTTAATTCAATATCAAAATGTAATTTATTGTAAAATGCTCTTTCTTTTTCATTTAATTCTCTAAATCTAAATTTATCTTTCGGAATTTTTAAAACATCTAAATAAAATTGTTGTATTTTTGCTAAATGATAAACATATAATCTTGGCAATTTTAATTTTTTATTTAAATCGTCACATGAAACTTCTTGCAATTTATTTTTAATAAATAATTTTACTTTATAATTTTTAACTTCATTCCAATTTTCAACATCATTTATTGTTTCAGGATCAAAAAATATTTGTAATTCAGCTTGTGTAAATTCTCTTAATCTAAAAAATCCTTGTCTCGGAGAAATTTCATTTCTGAATGCTTTTCCAATAACAGCTAATCCTAAAGGCAATCTTTCTCTTAATGCCATAAATTCACGTTTAAACGCAATAAATGGAGACTGTGCTGTTTCTGGACGTAAATACATTATATCTTCTCCTGTAGCCCCAACTTTTAAATCAAACATCATATTAAAGAATTTTACTTTATCTAATTCAGATCCACATTTTGGACATTTTAATTTTTTTTCTTTAATTATTTTATCTAAATCATTTTCTTTTAAACCCTGAACATTTAATCCAGTTTCATCTTCTATAAGTTCATCTGCTCTAAATCTAAAATGACATTTTTTACATTCTGTCAATGGATCTGAAAAGTGCTCTAAATGCCCAGAACTTTTAAAAACCTCTTTTGCTAAAATGTTTGTCCCCTCAATTTCATAATAATTATCATCTAAGCTTAAGAAATAATCTCGCCAAATATTTTCAAATTTATGCTTTAGTAATGTTCCCAGATGTCCATAAGTCCAGAACCCTGCTTTTGAATTATAAATTTCCCCAGAAGGAAAGAAGAATCCCCGTTTAGTTGCTATATTCATTATTTTATCAGACTTAGATTCTGGCATAAAAATTAGTTAATTAATATGCTTAAAAATTTAACTATTATTTTTTTCTTTGATATCTTTCTGCAAGTTTATAAACTCCTCCAAACGGTATAACAACATTATCTACTTTAAAGGTTCTAAATGTTAAAATATCTGTGCCTTTAAGGTAGCTTAATGTAGCAACCCCAACTTCTTTAAATGAAAGGCAAGATTTACTATGGTTAGATCCAATTTGATCAGTTCTTACATAAATTTCTTTTCCGTATGGGTAATCTTGAGATAAACAATCTAATACCCTACCTTTAATATAACTTCTCTGATTATTTTCTAAATAAAATACCAATACACTTGGTCTTGAATTATCTCCTTCTTCTATTTTACTTGCCTCTTCTTCTAATATTTCACATAAATCTCTTAAAAATTCTGGTGCTAATCTGGGTTTTATAGAAAAAGTTCTTTCTTTTAAATTATGTTTTCTTAACGGTTTAAGCTTTAATTTAGCTTTGCTAGCTAATTCTTTTGGTCCTCCACTTATGTTGAAAGTCATTTTCTTTGGAATTTTACATTAATAATTATCTTTATAAGGGTTATTATTTACGCAGTTTTATGTACAAATTTGAAGAAGATAAGCTGATTAAGGAAATCAAGGAAAGAAGCCCTAAATTGATTTTATTGCAGTTACCAGAAGGATTAAAGAAAGAAGCAAGTAATTTAGTTAAATTAATAAAAGAAAATACTAAATCGGAGGTTATAGTTTCTGGAGAACCTTGTTGGGGTGCTTGTGATATTGCTTTAGATGAAGCTAGAAATTTAAAAGCTGATTTAATTATTTTATATGGGCATGCTCCTTTCATGAAAATTGATTTTCCTATTTTATATATTGAAGCAAGATATGAAACAGATATTAAAGATTTAATAATTAAATCTTTAAATGAAATAAAAGATGATAATAGAATAGCAATAGTTTCTAGTGTACAACATTTACATCAGTTAGAATTAGTTGAGAAAATTTTAAAGGAAAATAACAAAGAAGTTTTTATTCCACCGAAAAAAGGATTTGCATTTTATTCTGGTCAAGTTTTAGGATGCGAATATAATGGATTAAAATCAATAAAAGATAAATTTGATGCTATTTTAGTTATAGGAAATGATTTTCATGCTTTAGGAGCAGCGTTAGCAATTCCTAAAAAAGTTATTTTAATTGATCCTTTTAATAGAGAAGTTTATTCTATGGATAAAATACGTGAGCAAATTATTAGACAGAGAATAATAGCGATAGATAAAGTTAAAGATGCAAGAAGAATTGGAGTAATCATAGATAATAAACCCGGACAACATTTTGGTTCTGCGTATCACATTAAAAATAAACTTGAAAAACTTGAGAAAGAAGTTGTTTTATTAAGCATGAATGAAATTACAGATGATAAGTTAGTTAATTTATATAATATAGATGCATTTATTGAAACAGCATGTCCTAGGATTTCTATAGAAGATTATTCGAGATTTTCTAAACCAGTCATAAATTACAGAGAAGCTTTAGTTGTAATAGAAGATTTAAATTTTGAGCAATTATTTGAGCAGGGAATTGTTTAAAATAGAAAGGTTCAAATAGTTATATAAGTTTATATAACTATGAAAATGCGACAAGTTTTACATTACCCGCAATTGGACACTGTTTTAATGGTAGAGAATTTTATAAAAGATTTAGATACAAATATGACTAAAAAACAAGTTTGGACTAAGTTACCTAAAAAAATTATGTACCAGACCTTCTGTGTCATCTTGGATTATTTAGAAAGGAGCAATAAAATCGTTTATGATCGTAAGGGAAATGTTATTTGGATCTTTAATTCTTTAAATAATAAAAAACTACAAGAGACCATAGCAAGAAGTGTTCAATTATGAATTACCAGGTAAGAATCGTCCCAGAACTTTACGAATATTTTAAGAAAATCGAAGATGAAATTAATAAAGGAGATAAAACCAATGAAAAAGAATACAATCTAATTAAAAAAGGCATAGATTTATTAAAACAAGATTATAAAAGTGGTGATCATGTAAGTAAAAGAAATCAAAAAGCATATTCTTACTATATTAAAAAGTATGGGATTAAAAATTTATGGAAATTAAATGTAAGCAAAGATTGGAGAATTATTTATACTATTAGGGGGAGTGAAGTGGAAGTAATAAGTATAATTTTAGAATCTTTAAGTCATAAAGAATACGAGAGAAAATTTGGATATTAATTATCGAAAGTATCGGTATAAGCTTATTTTTGACTTATCCAATATTTAACTTTTGAACAATTATTTGAGCAGGAAGTTGTTTAAATGTATCGGTTATAGTCAATTTTTAACTTTGCCGATACTTTCTTTTTGATTTAATATATTCTTTTAAATCTTTTCTTGTAGCATACCAAACATTATTGATTTTTGTAGCAGGTAATTTACCATGCCTTGCTCTTAAGCTTAAATATTCTTGAGAGTATTTTGTTTCTTTAGCTAAGTCTATTAAAGGGATTAATTCAGTATCTTTTTTAGTTGGGATTAAAGCATTTAAATATAAGTTTAAAGATCTTTCAACTGCTCTTGCAATAAAGTTAAAAAAATCTTTAAGATTTTCAAAATGAGCCTTTTCTAGTGCATCAAAATATTTTTTCCTTTCCCTATTTAATATTACGATTGGAGGATAACCTTCCCTCATTAAGATTAGGCTCATTAGTAATCTAGCAACTCTTCCATTTCCATCAATGAAAGGATGAATTCTTACCAATTCATGATGAGCATATGCAGCCAATTCTATTGTATTAAATTTTTTATTGTTTTCAATTTCATAAGCTAAATTATTCATTTCAGAATGTACTTTATAGGGGGGGGTTGTTTTTAATTTTGATCCAACAATCCTATTTTGAGATGTTTTATATTTTCCCGCCCAATAATTGGAAATTCCTTTTAATGTTAATCTATGTAATTCTATAATATATATTTCCTTTATTTTAGTTTTATTTTTAATAAAATCTTCTATCCAGGAAATAGCTTCTTTTTGATTAATAACATCTAAGTGTTCCCTTAATGATTTACCTGAAATTGTTACACCTTCTTCTAAAATTAATTTAGTCTCATTTAAGCTTAGGGTGTTTCCTTCTATCGCAGTAGAATTATGGATATATTCAATATCAATTTGTTCCCTAATCAATTTTAATTGTTCTTTATTTAATGGTCTAAGTGAAACTAATTTCTTTTTTTTCCCTAAAATCCTTTCATACAAATTTTTCTCTATTATCATAAACTTATTAAGTTTTTAGAATTTATAAATGTATCGGTATCGGCTAAATTTATGGTTATCCGATACTTTATTTAAAGGGTTATTTGAGCAGGGAATTGTTTAAATAAATTTAAATAGAGATTTATATAAAATATTTTTTGTGGTAAAAGATAAATTTGATTTATTTTTAGAGGATGTTGATAAACAAGTTAGATCGGGCAAAGTCAATTATCTAGGTATTCTTAGGCTAATAGACTTGGAGTATAAAACTTCCTTTTTAAAAAAATAAATCACAAAAGAAGAAGCTATAAGGAAATCAGAATCAGATTTTAAAAAAGAATTGGAAACAAAAATAATAAAATTAATTGAAAAACATTTTGGTTAATTTAAGATAATTATTATTTTTTAACTTTTAATTTCTCAACAATTGCTTTATCTGAAATTATTGCAGAATTTCCAGAAGGATCTTCAATAACAATTTTAATTGGCATTTCTCCAAGTTCAATTTTCCATAATTTTTTTAATAGATTTTTAGCTGTTTTTTTAACGTCTTCATCTTCTGCAGTATCCCTTTCACTTTCTATAACTTTCTTAAATCTCTCAAGAATTCCTTCAACATTAGAAACAAAACCTTCTGAAGTAGCTCCCGGCTCAACTGACATTTTTTTGCAGGAATTTTAATTGTTGCTTGTCCAGATTTAACAACCCTTACACTTAAATCTTTTTTATTTTTAACTTCAAAAGTATATCTTGTAGGATCTTTACCTTCTTCAGCTTCAATGTCAGACATCTTATATCCACATGCTTCACACTGCATAGCCATTAAATAACACTTGCCAAAATAAGGAACATTATAATTTTCTTCTGTTAATGTTAATTTATTTGCATGACACACAGGGCATGGCTGATTTTTTAATTGATCCATGAAAATTGGAATAAAGTAATATTTATAAATCTTACTCGAAGATGATATATTATGGATAAAATCCTGAAAATAATTTTAAATATTCTTCCAATAGCCTTAATGTTAATTTTAATCCCGATAATTAAAAATGATTATTTATTGGCTTTAATTTATGTAATCATAATTATTTTGTCTTTTGTTTTAAGTTATGAGAAAAAAGATTTATTATTTTTATTAACAGGGTTAATCGGAATGTTTTTAGGAGAATTTTTCTTTTTAAAAACTAATATTGAAGTTTTTAACAGAACTTCTTTGCTCGGAATAATGCCTTTATGGCTGCCTTTTTTATGGGCTTATGTATTTGTTATAATAAAAAGAATAATGAATATATTAAAATAAAAAAATTAAGAAGACATCTCTCCTTCTTGAGAAACAGGTGCTGTTTGTGTGCTTCTATGAATTTGTGCAAAACTTGGTGTTACAACAATCCAATCTTCGCCAAATCCAGCTATATCTCCTTCAATCGCATCGCAAGTTTTCTTTAATTTGCTTACAGCTCTTTTAACTTCAATAATGTCCTTTTCCTTTAAAGGCCTTATATTTATCAAAGCTATTGTTGTTCCTTCTCTTAAAGCATCTAATGCAGGCTTAATATCTGCAAAATCTTCTATGAAGAAAGGGCGAACAAGAATTTTTGCCTTTGGTATCTTGTCAACATTCGTATCTATCTCAACATAATCGCTTGTATCTTCAGATAATGTGTCTTTACCAAAAAGTTTGTCCTTGAATTTTGATAGCATGTCTTTCATTTTGTTTCACTTATCACTTTATAATAACAAGTTGTATATAAATATTTCTATTATTGAATTCCACCTAATAAACCTATGATATTCAATATTTCTACCCTAGTATAGTTAGGAAGATTTGGATCATTTGAGATTTCATCAAGCTCTTCTAATATCTCGTCCACTTTTAAACAAGCTTCTTTTGAATCATTATTAAGGCAATTAATAGCATTATCTATTTTGCTTCTGACGTTTTTAGGAACACTATCATCCCCTTTTATTACACTTAATGTTGAAATTATATTTATAAATTCTTCATTCATTTTAGCTCTTTCATAATTTCCTTTTGAAGCTCCTGGGTTCTCTCCTTTAATTTATTTTCCTGCTTCTCTATGCTTTTAATTCTTAAATTTAATATTTCTTTTTCAGAATCTAATTCTTTCTTTAAATCTTCTTTTTCTGCTGCTATCATAATGTTTCCAACTATTTTATAGGCTTGCTTTTTTGTTTCATTAATCTCGTTTAAAGCATTTTCATTTTCCATTAATCTTGACATAAAACTTTGCTTTTGCATTGACAAATTAGAAAGATTATGCTCTATCAGCTGTAATTCCTGAATCTTTTTTTCCTGGTCTTTCATTTTCTTTAATTTTAGTTTATACTTCTTAATGATTTGCCTGCATTTTTACTCTGCTTTTACTTTTGAAGATACAACTCTTGGCTTGTATAATATTTTAGAACCACAATAAGGGCACCTTACTTTTTTCTTGATGTATTCTTCTTTTATTACTTTTCCACAATCAAAGCATTTATGTGTTACCATTTTAGTTTATTGAATAAGCTTTTCCAGTAAATCTTGATTTGCAATGTCTGCAGAACCATATTCCTGTTGCAATTCTTTTTACTCTTTTTTTCCTGCAGTAGGGGCATGCATGCCATTGCTTTAATTTTTTTTCTACTTCTGCAACCTTCTGCCTTAATTTTCTTCCGTATCTTGCGCCGAATCTTCCTGTTGTTCCTACTTTCTTTGTTGCCATTTTCTTTTTTAAATGTATTGTTTTTAAAAAGCTTTCGTTAAAGTTTGGATGGTATTTCAACTATTAGTTTATTCTTGTTTTCAGGGTAGACTAATATTTCTTCACCTTTTTTTAATTTAAGAAGATTTACTATATTTTTGTTTAACCTGATTGCGAGGCTATTGCCCAATTCATTCAATTTAGTTTTAGTTTCTAATCCCCACAAACCCATCTTTTTTGCAACTACATCAATCTTATCCATTGTTTCTTCATCATATAATTTTAAACCACATTTATCACAAACCATAGTTTTAAATTTACCTAAATTAAACCCTAGTAAAATATAGTCTTCATTCTTTATTCTTATTTTACCATTACATTCTGGGCATTTTTCTATTTTCATTTTACCTCCTAATCAACATAAACTGTTTTTATAAAATATACGTTTGGTTTTATTTCTTTATAAGCAACTTTTATATAAGTATAAGATGCTAAATAACCGTCTGTTTGTTTTGTCTTTCCACCAAATTTTATTGCTTTTTTTATATCCTCTTTTGTTAAACCGTTTAATATTCTTTTGTCATCTGCGTGTTTTCCTAAAACCACTATAACATCCATGTTATACCTCGTTATAATATGATATAACTTAGTATATAAAGGTTTTGTTTTAAGTGGGGATACCCGGATTTGAACCGGGGTCACAAGGTCCCAAACCTCGTATCTTAGACCAAGCTGGACTATATCCCCAATAGAATTTAAAAGAAAAATTTAATTTATAAAACTATTGAAATAATTATTTTTTGCCTTTCTTTTCTTCTTTAGCAGGAGCTTTTGTAGCTTCTTTGCCAGCAGCAGCCGGAGCTTCTTTGCCAGCTTCTTTTCCAACAGGAGCTTTTCCAGTTGTAGCAGCAGGTGCGCCCTCTCCCTCTTTTGCAACAACAACTTCTTCCTTAACTTCTTTCTTCTCAGCGAGTTTTTCAGCAAGGGCTTTTTCCTTTTCAAGTTCACGTTTAATTTGCTTGTTAATTTCTTCTAGTTGTTTCTTTAATAATTCTTTTTTCTCACTGCTTGTTTCAGTTAATTTAGAATTAATTTGATGATTATAAATTTCATTTTCAATATCCTTATTAATTTCTTTTCCAATTTTTCCTTCAATTAAAATTCCCATAGAATTACAGCTTCCAACAATATTCTTTACACCAGCTTTTAATGAATTAGCTAGCATTCCATCATATTTCAATAAAGCAATTTTAATAATCTGTTCAATGCTTAAATTTGCAATCTTCTCTTTATCAGGTGTTCCAGAGCCTTTTTCTAATTTGGTTTCCTCTTTAACTAATTCTGTAACTGTTAATAATTTGTCTTTAGTCATCTTCTTGAACTTGTTCTTCTTCTTCTCTTCTTATAACTTTGACCGAATCCATCTTTACTGTAATTGGAATTGGAACAGCTGCTTCTAATAATTCAACAATTATTTCTTCTTTTTGCTTGTCTATTCTTGTTATTTTTGCCTTTTCTTTTTTAAATGGCCCTGAAATAATTTCAACAATATCATTAATTTGGATATTGATTTGTGTTTTAGCCTGCTCTAGCATATGCTCAATTTCTTGATATGCAACAGGATGCTTTAATAATCCCCGGGCATAAGGAACCCCCTGATATGCTCTTTCAACATCATCCATTGTTTCAGCCTCTATGAAAATATAACCTTTCATTCCGCTCGGATGTGTTAATGAATATACATTTAAGTTCTTTTTTTTAGCGTTGGTGCTAACAAATTCTAAAACTTGCTCTTCTCTGTTTGCTGTTGTTCTTAGTGCGTATATGCTAACCATTTTATCTTATTAACTGGCTTATTATGTGGATGATAAATCCAATAAATCCTATTATTAATAACCCTATTCCTGTTACTTTTACAGTAGTTTTAAATTCTTCTGAGCTGGGTTTTTTTGTTATCTTGAAAACCCTTATGCTTTCATTTATAAAATTTTTTAATTTTTCTAAAGCCATTTTAACCTTAAATTTACACTAAAAAATTGATTTATAAATATATCGAGTTCTTGTTTCAAAATTTTATTAAATCTTTCTAATATAAAGGAAATTACTGTTATGATTGGATAAGGATGTTGTGGTTATATTGAATAATGATATTGTTAATTAAAGATTATAAATTAAAGAAAAAAAAGAAAAAAATTTAATGCTTCATTAAGCCTTTTAGATCATCTACTATTTCTCTGCCTTCTTGCTTTAATGATCCTCCCAGTCCAATTCCCAAGGCAATAGCTAACCCGACTGCTAGTGCCCCTATTAATAGGTACCAGGTATTTTCTAGGATACTGACATCTACACCAATTTGCTGCAGAGCTACTATTAATACTATAAAGTAGACTACCATTTTAACAATTTTGCTGAAGAATCTTACACCTCTTGTTGTTGTGTGCTCTTCTATCTTCATTGACAAGAAATGTGCCAATGCTACGCCAAATATTACTACTATAGCTGCTAGAATTGCGCTTGGCAGCCATCTGACAAATTCCTGCAAAATACTGCTTAACGTGCCTAATTCCAGCAGATCAACAGCCTGTGCCAAGAATATTATAAAGATATACCATTTAATTATCTCCCCAACTAATCTTGACAAATGAAAGTGGCCTACTGCCTTAGCAAATTTGCTTTTCTCAAGATAATGATCTAATCCAGACTTTTCTAATAATAGCTTAAATAAATGACCAATACCCAAGGCAACAAAATAACCTATTATCAATAAGATTATAGCTGCTATGATTCCTGGTATGACCATTACAAAACCATTCCATAAGCTAATTAATGGATCAAGAATAAGTGAACCTGTTGCTGAAAATGCATCCGCCAAATTAAATACACCTCCTTTTTTTATGATTATTACTAAGATGTAATAAACTTAAATTATTTATATATCTTTCGTTTTTAATTTATTAATCTTTAAGTAGTAAGTAAAAGATGAAGCACCTCATTCTTGCTTTTTATTTCATCTATAGTTAATTCTTCTAGTTCATGCGGAAAAACAATCCATGCAGAAGTTTCATACAGGTAAAAATCAGGTTTTAGATTGGTTCTATTATTTTTTGGTTTATAGTAAATTGTAGCTATTTTAAAATTCTTAGTTGTACTACTTATTGTGCCAATAATTTTCTTTAAGCTAGATCCTGTATCTAAAACATCATCAACTAATAAAATTTTACTATCTTTTTTTATTTCTTTGCTTAAATCATTCATACCGAATAGCTTAATCTCTTTATTTAATCTATTTTCAGAATAAGCCTCTGATTTTAATGGGTAACATGGAATTTTTAAATTTTTGAATCTGAAATATTCATCAATGGCAAAAGTAATCAAAGAACCACCGCGCCATATACCAATAATTAAATCTGGAATAAAATTAGCATACACAAGTTTAGCTAACTTAAAAGAATTTAGCAACATGCTTTGGGCATTAACATAAATTTTATCCATTTTAACTATTGTTTTGTAATATAGTAAAGTTTATTAATTTTAAGTATTACTATAAATCAAGGGCTTAATTTGGATATAAAAGAAGCATTGACTTTTGATGATGTATTGCTCGTGCCAAAAAAATCTATAATCAATTCTAGAAAAGATATTTCTTTAAAAACAAGATTGAGCAAAAATATTTATTTGAATATCCCAATAATAAGTTCAAATATGGATACTGTTACAGAAAGTTCCATGGCAATTACTTTAGCAAAAATGGGGGGCATAGGAATAATTCATAGATTTTTAACAATTGAACAGCAGGTTAATGAAGTAAAAAAAGTAAAAAGGGCAGAAAGTTTTTTCATTGAGAACCCATTTACTTTAAATTTGAATTCTGCATTAAAAGACGCGAAACAATTAATGCAAGAACATGATATTACTGGAATTTTAATAACTGATGATGAAAATAAATTACAGGGAATATTAACTTTAAGGGATACTTTATTCGAGGATGATGAGAATACAAAAGTTTATGATATCATGACTAAAAGAGAAAACCTTGTTTTAGGCTATAAAGGCATCACATTAGAGGAAGCACAGCAAGTTTTGCATAATAACAGGCTGGAGAAACTGCCCATAATAGCTGAAGATAATGTTTTGCATGGCTTAATTACAACTACTGATATAATAAAATTAAAGCAATATCCTCATTCAAGCAAGGATAGCAAAGGCAGGCTAAGAGTTGGGGCTGCTGTTGGAGTTAAAGACGAGGATATTAAGAGGGCTCAAGATTTGCTGGACAACGGAGCAGATGTTTTGGTTCTAGATATTGCACACGGCCATTCTGATATTGCCTTGAACATGATTAAGAAAATAAAAAGAGAATTTTCATGCGAATTAATCGCTGGAAATGTTGCGACAAAGCAAGGGACAGAAGATTTAATCTCAGCAGGTGCAGATGCGGTTAAGATAGGGGTTGGGAGTGGTTGTTTTGCAGAAGGTACCCGCATCCTTATATCAAATGGAACTTATAAAAATATAGAAGAAATTTTACCTGGTGATAAAATAATTAATAAAGATGGTAATCCTGTTGCTGTTTTAAAATCTTTTTGCACAGGTGTTAAAAAAGTTAATAAGATTAGGAATTCAATATTTTATGAAGATACTTATGTTACACCGGATCATAGGTACTGGGTTGGTGATTTAAACACAATCTCAATCTCAACTATTCAAAGTAAAGGATATGCCAGATTATTAGAAGTGCAAAGTAAAACAATTCCCAAATTATCCAAATACAAATGGAAACAAGTTGTAGAGCTTAAACAAGACATTTTATTAATGCCAAAAAATATAAATTTTGAATTAAACGATTCTTTCGAAATTTGTCTAAAAAAACGCGTCGGGGGTAATTGGAGAACTGGATATACTTATAAAACAGAGTTTATACTTAAACCTAGTTATGAATTGGGGTATATTTTTGGTACCTTTTTAGGTGATGGTTCTGCTCATCATGCTGTTAAAAAAGATGGTTCTAACATCGGTTCTGTTAGATGGTATTTTGGAAAGGGAGAAATTGATATAGTTGAAAAATTAATTAACTGTATCGCTAAAGTATTTAATAAAAAATGTAAATTTTATAATAAAAAAAATATGATTCAAGTGGTGTTTTATTATAAACCATTAGCCGATTTTTTACAAAGTTTTGGAAAAAAGAAAAATAAAGAATTATCAATTCAATTTTTAATTAATGATAAAGAATATCTAAAAGGTTTATTAGATGGACTTATAGACAGCGACGGGCATAAAGAGAAAGAAGGAAGAATAAGATTTTCCAATACTTCTAAAAAACTAATAGAATTGTTTAGTGTAGTAAATTATATTCTAACTGGCGTGTTTCCAAATAATTTAAAAAGAAAAATAAGTATTGGTAATTTAAAGAATGCAGATTTAAATAATTTCAATATATCATATATTTCAGAAATAATAAATACGGGGAAAAAGAGGTTAACTAATAAATATCAAATTGCTAAACTATTAGAAAACGAAGAAACAGATTTTTATGTTCCAGTTTATGATTTAGAAATTGACGATTCCACGCATAGTTTTATTGCTAATAATGCAATTGTTCATAACTCTATTTGTATAACAAGATTAGTAGCTGGTGCAGGCGTTCCTCAGTTAACAGCTGTAATTGATTGCGCAGAAGCAGCAGAAAAATATAATGTTCCCATAATTTCAGACGGAGGAGTAAGAACATCTGGCGATATAACAAAAGCATTGGCTGCGGGCGCTTCTAGTGTAATGATCGGAAGTTTATTAGCAGGAACAGATGAAAGTCCCGGCTTAATTATAGTTAGGAATGGCAGTAAATATAAGGTTAGCAGAGGAATGGCAAGCACGACAGCCAACATAACAAAAAAAGAATTAGATAATATTAAATTAAAACAAGATGATGTAGGGGATGTTATTGCTGAAGGCGTAGAAGCTACTGTGCCTTATCGCGGAAAAGCATCTGAAGTTTTAAAACAATTAGTTGGGGGATTAAGATCAGGATTAAGTTATTGCGGTGTTAATAATTTAGAAGATTTAAGAAAGAATGCAGAATTTATTAAAATCACCCAAGCTGGCTTGATTGAAAGTAAGCCTCATGATGTTGAAGTAATTAAATAAAAAAAGAAAAAATTAATAATACAATTCAGCAGCCCGTCTATTATGTTGTTCTGCGTAGTAAGTCCATTTATTTGTTATTTCAACACCATTTATATTTTTTGTAGCACTTGCACTTATAGTGTCTTGTACGCCGTCAACACTTACAATAACAGAGCCTCCAGAACCAACGTCTATTAATTCAATATTTTTACCATAAGCATCTCTGTTATAGTTACGGCCACTTTCGTCATCTGTTATTTCAAAATAATAAGTTGCTTTAGATGAGCTTTTATCAATTGGAGCCCCTATGTTATTACATCCGCTTACAACAAACAAAGCTAGAACCAATATTGTTCCTAAAATCATTGCTTTTTTATTCGTTTTAATCACCTCGAATATATTTTAAATTGTTAAATAGTAAGTGTATTAAGGTATATATATTAGATGACCTAAATATTTGAACAAATTACTATCAAATTTGCATTCGTCAATAAGTGATTTATGTTCAAAAATCAAAACCGTTAACTATATATATCGGTTTTAGAGAATAATAAATTTGAGCCTACTGGGAATCGAACCCAGATCAATCGGTCCTTAGCTAATTATTTGAAGCCGACCGTTCTATCCTTTAGACTATAGGCCCATAGAATGAATTTGGATCTAACTTTCCACTTAAAATATCTTTTCTTTTTTGATAGCTTATATTTGGAGGACAAAAACCAAATTTTTTCCATATTAAGTATTTTGAATATTTCGAAGGATTCTTTATACCTATTTCATTAATAAACTTATTCAAATTTTTGATGCCATAAAAATAAAACGTTGTTTTATTATTCCAATTTTTTTCTTTTACTTTCTTTAAATATTTAGAAAATTTTAAATTTAATCTTTTAAATATTAAATCTAAATCATCCGCTAAACTTTTTGATACGGTTGTAAAAGATATAACTGGATAAGAATGTTTATTTTTGAATTTGTAATGTTTATTACTAAAATATAAACAACCGTCAGTATCAAAATACCCTCTTAAAAATCTTTTAATAAAATTCTCATTGTTATAATTTAAGATTTGTAGTGGTATTCTAACAATATCTGTTTTTTTACCGTTCGGAAATCCTAAATCGATAAGCAAATTTGCTATTTGTCTATTATGCGTTCTAAAACCATATGTATTTCTTGGTTGAAAAAATCTGCCTTTTATATCTGTATTAAATAAGCTATTAAATAAAGGAATAACATGGTTGTCATAATACTCTTTTTCTTCTATATTGCCACTCGCATCAACCTCTACTCCGCTTCTGATTCTTAAATAACCATCACCAGCATGAATTCCAGAAATTTCAGCTATTTTTTCACTTACACTTATCATTTATCGTCGTTAATAATAATACTTTTATATTTATAAATCTTTTTAGTATTCTTATTCCCTAATCAATAGGGGTTATGGGCTAACTTGGCTAGGCTTTAACCTTCGGGAGGTTAAGATCCCAGTTCAAATCTGGGCAACCCCATCATTTAAATGGATTTACTACTGTAATGTTTTTAACTTTAATAAAATCCTTTTCGTTTTCAGTATAAATATTAAGCACATTATTTTCCAACATTGTTGCAATTAATAAGGCATCCCAAAAATGCATGTTATTTAAAATTTTAATGTCCATAGCCTTTAACATCGTTGTTTTGTTATAGCTTAAAACTTCCCAATTTGAAAAATTTATTATGTCATTAATTATTTTTTTAACCTCCTCTAATTTTAATGGGTTCTCTATTTTTTCTGTTACAACATAAAAAAATTCTGCCAGATTTTGCGATGAAGTAAAATATTTGACTTCTCTCTTCCAGCATTTTTCTAGTAACTTGTTTGAAACTAAATGTTTTTTAATTTCTCCTTTATGATATGCGTATACAAGCAAATTTGTATCTATAAAAAATAAATCTTCAGAATCTGCCATATAATTCATCCCTGTGCTTATATAAGATTTTTCCCATATTAAACCCTTTTTTCATGAGGGCAAGCTGCCTTTCAGCTATTTCCTGCTGTTTTTTCTCCATTACCCATTTTAATAAAGCTTCATTTACAGCTTTTCCTAAATGGCCTTTTCTTAGCCCATATTCTTTTTTAACAGTTTCTTTGAACAGTTCTTTTGTTTCTTTATTTATGTTTATAGTTATCGTTTCCATAGAAACATTTAGATTTTTAAAGTATTTAAATGTTGTTATTTTGTAAATTTATCTAATAAAATCAAATAAAAACATTTATAAAAAAATTAACTTTTAAATTATTCATCATGAAATCTCAGGAAGGAATTACTGTAACAAAGGAAGAAGATTTTTCTGAATGGTATACACAAGTTATACAGAAAGCTGAATTGGCAGATTATTCAAAAGTTTCTGGCTGCATTGTATTTAGGCCTGGTTCTTATCACATCTGGGAAAAAGTACAAAATTACATGAATGAAGAATTTAAAAAAGTTAATGTAAAAAATGCTTACTTTCCTTTGTTAATTCCAGAATCTTTATTAAAAAAAGAGCAGTCTCACGTTAAAGGATTCACACCAGAAGTTTTTTGGGTTACTGAATCTGGGAATACAAAATTAAATGAAAGACTGGCAATAAGGCCAACTTCTGAAACTATTATGTATCCCCATTATAAGAACTGGATAAAAAGCTGGAAGGATCTTCCATTAAAAATAAACCAATGGAATTCTGTTGTTCGTGCAGAATTTAAGCATCCTATGTTATTTTTAAGAACAAGGGAATTTTTATGGCAGGAGGGGCATAATGCATTTGCAACAGAAAAAGAAGTAAGAGAAGATACTTTGTTAATGCTCGATATTTATGAAAAGACTTTAAAAGAATTATATGCTATTCCCGCATTAAAAGGAATTAAATCTGAAAAAGAGAAGTTTGCAGGTGCAATGTATACCTTAAGTTTAGAAACATTATTGCCGAATGGAAAAGCAATACAATGCTGCACTTCGCATAATTTGGGGCAGAACTTTTCAAAGGCTTTTGATATAAATTATTCAGATAAAAATGCAAAAAAACAATATGCATGGCAGGATTCGTGGGGTTTCACAACAAGAACTATCGGGATAATGATTGCAATGCATGGGGATAATAAAGGCTTGATAATCCCCCCTAAAATAGCTGAAATACAGATTGTAATTATACCCATAATTTTTGAAGATACTAAGGAAAAAGTTCTTAAAAAAGCAAGAGAAATTGAAAAATCATTAAAAGATTATAGGGTTTATTTAGACTCAAGAGAAGATTATTCTGCAGGATGGAAATTTAATGAGTATGAACTAAAGGGAGTTCCAATAAAAATTGAGATAGGGCCAAAAGATTTGGCAAAGAACCAAGTAATCTTAGTAAGAAGGGATACCTTAAAAAAAGAAATTGTAAAAATTAAAGATTTGAACAAAAAAATCAAGAAAACTTTAATCGAGATTCATAATAATTTGTATAAAAAAGCAGAAAAATTTTTGAATGACAGCATAGTTGAAGTAAGAAACATAAATGAATTAAAAAAAGCTGTTGATTCTGGGAAAATTGGGAAGGCATCATGGTGCTGTGGTGAAAAATGCGAAGAAATAATAAAAGACAAGACAAATGGGGCCAAGTCATTAAATATTTCACTTACAGAAAAGGAAAAGAAAAAATGCTTTAGCTGCGGGAGCCCCTGCGAGAACGCAGCATTCTTAGCAAAATCATACTAATCAATAAAATTATAAATATCCACATATATTTTACTATAAAGGGTTTTTCTACAACAACATTAAACACTTCTTCTGAAGAATATTTAATGCCGTTTTTGTCTTCATAAGTTATCAGCATCTTGTTAATGTCCTTGAGATTATAGCCCTTTAATGTAATATCATAATTTTGCTCATTTGAGAAACTGTCTAAGCTGTATATTTTTTTGTTATTCAGGAATATATCTATATTATTTATTGGAGAGTTAACATTTAAATTAATTTTTATTGTTTCATCGTTAAAATAGCTTGAATGACTTGGATATCCAAGCAAATTTATTTTTAGCTTAGGATTTTTTAATAAACCAGGATTGACTATGAAAACTTTGTTTACCTGGGTATTGCTCGCTGTTGCGAAAAATTCTTCATCTTTGGCATCAAAATTGAAATCTAAATTAACCCCTTGCTTTGAATCCAATATAATCATTTTGCATTGCTTGTTATAGCACACATTTAATTCATTTAGTTCTAAATCTCCTTTATTATACAAATCGCAGTTTAATTTTCCAATTTCGTCTTCGTAATAAAATGATTTATCTAATTTGCAGTCTAAGTTTAAATTCTTTGAATAATAATTATCATTTTCTTTTACAAATTCGTCAACAATTTCCTGTGCTTCTTCTAAAGAATATGGATTTCCTTCAGGGCTAAAGGATAATTCTTTTTCAAAAGATTCTCCGTAATTATCCGTTATTTCCAGTTTTGATGTGTATGTAAATCCTTTTTTTAATTCTTCCGGAGTTTTTACTATAAAGAAAACTGATTTTTCCTCATTTGGCTTTAATAACACCTCTCTTTTAAAATCATCAATTTTTACAGGCGCTTTTGTGATATACAAGCTTATTGGAAGATAATAATTATTTGGATTTTTGATATTTATCTTTATCGGAATATTATCATTTTCGCCGATATCTTTCTTTAATGCCTCAATTTCTACATTAATATCCTCTGTGTATAATCCTCCTAAATCTATTACTTCACTTTCAACCTTTAATCCAGATGATTTAACATTTACATTATTTGAGAGCCACCCATAGATTATGTCAGATTCTTTTACATCTTGGCCTGTTTTCATTTTTATATGCGTGCTGTCTACATAGCCTAATTGCCCATAAGTTGGATCAAAAGGAATCCATCCATACCCTGGAAAATAAACTTCGGCCCATGCATGGTTTCCAAAATCATTTATTAAATTAGTATAGCTTTGTCCTGTAACAAAACGCGCTGGAATATTTAATGATCTTAGCAATGAAACAAATAATGAGGTTAATTCATCACATACTCCAAATTTATTTTCTAAGACCCATGATGCATTTTGGGAAACCTCTGCTGTTAATGTTTCTAGGCTGTAATTGATGTTATTTTTAGTCCATAATCCTATTTTGTAAACTAATTCAAATAAATCATCTTCTCCCTGGGCAAGCTCATTTGCTTTTGATATTATTAAAGGATCATTTGATGTTACTGTTTCAGAGCTTATTAAATAAGGCTGAAATTCATTTAAGCTTTCTTCTATCGGAAATTTAATCTTCTTATTAATATGCTTAAAATTAACCTTGTTTTCTTCCTGGGCATAAACATCAAGCTTCAGCTCATTTTCATTCGGATTATCCCATTTTACATATACGCTTTCTTTTCCAAGAACATGATTTGTTTTTGGGTCTGTTAATATTGTGTAAGTTACTTTCTGAAATTCATTTTCATTTGGAATAAATGTTAAGTTTGCATAGACATATTTTATATTAAAGCTTGCAGATTCTTTCTCCAAAATTAATGATGAAGAGATATGCGTCTTTATCTTTAACTTTTCATAATAATTAAATTCCTGGGCACTTACACTTGAGATTAATAACAATAAGATAATTATCAATATTTTTTTCAAAGTTTCACCTCTTATTTATCAAATGTTCTATCCTGTCTATGAACTCTTTAAAGTCCTCTTTGTTAATTTCTCCGCCGCATGCATGATCATGTCCTCCGCCATATCCCCTTAAGTTCTCGAAGGCTTTTTTTATTATTGGCTGCAGTATAACTCCGTTTTTATAATTAGACCTTATGCTTAAGCGCATTTTATCCTCTTTTTCTCTTGCTATTATTATAACCTTATCAGGATGTTTATAAATTAATTCATTTGCCAATACACCTGTATAGCTTGCATCTTTTATGTAATAAGTGTATACTAAAATGTTTTTATAAATCAAGCTGTTTTTTAAAGCATCATTTAATATCCTTTCATATTCTTTGTTTAATTTTTCAAATCTTTTCCATAAATATTTTCCCCTTGGAGTTGTTCTTTCCAGGATCTCATAAGGATCATTTATTTTTGTTAATATGTTTATGCATTTCTTGCTGTCCTGCGTTTTCCCTGTCAGGATGAATGTGAATAATTTTGCCAGCAGGCCAAGTTTTGTGTTAAATAAAACATCTGGAGGATCATTAAATTCTGGATTGCTCAGGCCTTTGTATGTTTTGATAAATTCCTGGTGGTGCTCTAAGCACCAGTCTGCCACTATGCCAATTGCAGCTATCCATAGATTTTCTTTTGTTATTTCATAGCACCAGTATGATGTCGGCCTATTATCTTTAGGATCAAAATATTTTGGATTAAAGTGCTTTACTCCCTTAACCTCTTCTATAGGATGATGATCTATCCATAATATTGGATTATTAACCTTATCAACAAAATCCTGGCTTATTCCATGCTTATCAAGGACTAAAATTAAATCAGGATTATATTTTTT